>Ga0114902_1000632_pt1 | contig 17960 bp, 33 predicted proteins | sample MalvireepMed_s12_FD_87291 | JGI IMG/M metagenome (GOLD analysis project Ga0114902, IMG submission 87291) | Marine viral communities from the Global Malaspina Expedition - Malaspina viral metaG DeepMed_s12 | ecosystem: Environmental > Aquatic > Marine > Oceanic | place: Mediterranean Sea... | reverse complement strand
TACTGACACAGATCGTTTAGGGCCAGTAGATAGAGGAAATGTAGGTGCAAAATTATTTCTAGGAGCAACACTAGAAGAACAAGAAAATTTTGTTGAAAAATATTTACTTGAAGTCGGAATACCACCATATACACTTGGTCAAAAAAGTCAGTTAGTATCTGTTCAAACTACGGTAAATGAGTATATAAATAACTTACTGCCTTCAATAATATTAAACACTTACTCACGGGAAAGAGACGTTTTAATTCCAGAATATAGAAGTAAAACAGAGGAATATAAAAAAGCAAATCCGTATAAAAGATGGAGATTTTCTATTATACAAGAAGATATTCTTGATCAAATTGCAAAACATAGAGCTGCAATGACAAAGGTTTCTAAAAATAATAAAATAGCCTTAAAATATAAAAATACAAAAAAGAATATTTTTATACTGTCTCAACAATACAGAAAGATTAATCCTAGAATAAAAGATATAGTACAACAAGACTTTGAGGAGGAACATAGACGAGAGGTAGATACTTCAAAAGAAACAGATCTTGAGTGGTTAATTAAGGAATCAAAAAACTATTAATAAAATAAATAAGGGGGCAACTAAGCCCCCATTTTTTTATCTCTTATCACCACTTCCACCTATGGTGTTGTTGTTCATCCTATCACTAAGCTTTGCCTGATTCAAACCTGCAATCGTACCAAGTGATAAATTAAGATCAGTTGCAAGTGCAGCACAGTACCATAACACATCACCTATCTCACTGGCTATGTCATCACGCCAAGTGGGTGGCATGTTAGCCACACCATCCCTCATTAACTTCTTTACTTTATTGGCAACCTCTCCTGCCTCTCCTGCAAGTCCAAGTGCAGGATAGGATATTTTATACTTATCATCATAGATAGCTGTTTTAGCTGATGATCTCTGATAAGAGTTAAAGTCTGTCATTTGGTACTTCTCCTTCAACCAATTTTTTGCCTCTGTCTCTAGTTTGTTCATGCTTAGTAACTCTCTTTAAATTTTCACTAAACGCTTTATTAAAGCCTCTATTCCACTCCCTAAACTGCATAGTGTCCATATGGAAAGGGTTGTTTACCCTACCTCTTGTAAAGTCTTCATAGCCTCTCTGAAATTGAACCTTCAGTGGGGCATCATATTTTCCAAGACCTCTTTCTTTTCGTGTCAACATACGTTTCATTTATGTCTCCTTTGAGTTAAGTTTTCCTTTAAGTTCGTCTGTCTTTGTATTCTGTATTGCCTGTACACATTGTGACATGTGATTTAGTATCTTAAGTGAATTACTACCAGTAGACAGAGTACGTACAACACCCATGATGTCTTCATCTTTTTCGTCTATCTCGTAGTCTTTATCTTCTACAGTTATCTTCATTTGCTCTCCTTCTCTAATTGTTTCTCTAAATTAGCCATAGCTCTCCATGCTACTTGCGCCCAGTCCTCATCTAGTAAGTGTCTCATCAATGCATCCAACTCATCCTTAGACTTTGTCCTATCCCAGAATAAAGTCTCTGGTGTTTGTCCATGTTGTAGTCCACCTGTATATGATATCTTTGCTACTTGTGCAATAGCTCTAGGAAAGTATTTGATAAATCCTGTATACACAGGTATTGCTTTTCTTTCCTTACTATCAGTTGGTAATATCATGCCAATCTCCTTATGTTATGTCTACTATCTCACAAACATCACCTGAACAGGCTAGTGTCTGCATTGCTACTGTATTATCTTCTTCCTCATAACTAGACAACAATGACCAGTCAATCTTCTCTGGAAGCTTCTTTGATAATGCCTGATATTCTTGCTTAGTGCAATCCTGATATGGTGCTTGTTGATAAGTATGATCAGAGTGTGGCAAAAATGACACACCTGACATTTCATCAAAATATTTATAGACAAACGCACCAACTTCCATCCACTCTGCATCACGTACTGTGATAGTAACAGATGGTTTGTGTTCACAGAAATGTCTTTGGTACTCCAACCATATCTCTAGTTGATCTATAGCTGTCATATCATTACGAGTGACTGCAGCTTTGGGTGACTCAATAGGAAAACTAAACACAGTTGTAGTGTCAGGTTTCATAACACATGGTTCTGCAGGTACACCTTGATCAATCATAAACTGTGTCAATGGATCTTTGTTGTCACCTCTTACAGTTCGTATGTAATGTTTACTGTGCCTAGCATGTATACCACTTGCACTGTCTACAAGTTGTGACACAGTACCAGATGGTTTAACACAGGTGACAGCAGTAGATTGTTGTATGCCCAGCTTCTCAGCCCACTCTTTATTTGTATTGACAGCAATCATTCTAAGATGCTTGAGTGTCTGTTCAAGGCCTTTGTTCTTATTAGTCATCAGAGGATTGTCCATGATACCTGTAAGTGATACACCAAGTAGACGCTCTTCCTCTGTGTTATTCTGCCACACCTTACGTAGGTATGGGAACTTAGTAAACTGAGATTGAATTGTACCCAAGATAGTAGCAAGTTTTACTTTGTTAGATAGACTTTTGATATCATCTGTTGCTCGTACAACTACTTCTGTGAGGTTGCAAAATTGATATGGACGTAATATTATCTCAGAACAAGGGTTGCAAGCAAACTCCCAATCAGGATCACGCCTACCATTCCTAGCTGCTTGCTTCTGTGCAGCCTGTCTGTTAAAGATACCACGCTCACCTGACTTAGATTCTACAAGTGCTGTCCATTCGCGTAAGAATGTTTCCATATCAGGCTTCTCAGTGTAACAAACTGAGTTATTAGACAATGCTCTGTGAGGTGCTGACTCCCACCAGTTACCAGACTTAGCATGTCTCATACGGTCATCACTTAAATTACTCAAACTAATCATAGCTGACCTACGTACACCACCCACAACAACTATCTCACCTATCTTACACATGATGTCGTGACACTCAATGCTTGACAGCTTACGATTCTGTGCTGACTTAAACGTGCCAACAACAAACATGAACAGATCTACAAGTGGAGCAGGGCCAGAGGCTCTACCACCAAACGTCTTGAGCTTTGCACCTGCAGGGCGTACCAATGACATATCCCATTTGGGTATCTCACCTGCCCATAGAAGTGCAAGCAGTTGACGTAGTGCTTTAGCCCAACCTTCTTTACTGTCCTTTACCACAATCGTTGTATCACTGTCAAACAGTGGTGGTATCTCAGGTAGCTTGGAAATAAATTGTCTCTCTACACTAAAGCCTACACCTGTGCCACATAGTAATACAAACATAGCTTCGTCAAAACTCTTTGGATCGTCCACAGGTAGATAGCTACAATTATATCCTGCTGTATTATCACGATCAAGTGCAGGGCCAGCAGTCATCAATGCTCTCATAGAAGGCATAACAGAAAGACTAGCAATAGCATCATATAGTTCTTCACGTGTATCAGTATCTAACTCATACCCTATTTTATCGGAAATGTAGTCAACATACCTGCCAACAGTCTCGCCCCAGTTCTCTCGTCTTTTATCTTTGTCTAACCATCGTGCGTAACGAGATGTATGTATAAACGCCTGATAGTCTGTTGGTAAATAGTTGTTCATTTATTACTCCGATATTATTCTAATTGTTTCTATGGTCATACCATCAATGTCATATATAAACTCATGTAACGCTTCATTTATTTCTTCGTCAACAAATCCATCAACAGGTATGGGATAATCGTCTTCATCTAAATTTAAAGTCAGGTATATTTTTATTTTCATATTTACCCCTAATGAAACTTTAACTTTACAACATTGTCTTTCACAGATTCTATTGTAGGTTTTGTGTCAACAGGTTTTATACTATTTTGTGCATGTAAGTTTAGTTTTTGTCTAAATTCAGCATCCTCTTCCATTAAAGGAACTGCTGAACTAAGCAAGGTAACTATATACATTAAATGAGAATAGTCCTCATCGCTTAAATTATTATCATCAGTAGTTATAGAACCAATCTTTAACTCTCCTGTCCACGCATGGTTTTCATCTAGTAATGGTGTAATCCTAACAATAAAATCATTAGGTTCAAAGTCTATAAATATTTTATCATCCATGTTATGCTCTCCTTATCTTCTTTAATGGGAAAGGTATAACACTTTTATCTGCCAGTAGCCATAGTGATAAAGACTTTTTCTTCTTTTCTTTTAGCCATGACTCAGGAATAATCCTGTCGTGATATAAAAAGTTATACTTCTCACACCAACTAGCATACGTACCCTTTGAACCCTTACTTAACTTACGTTTACTGCTTTCAAACACAAAACGTATGTCAAGATTTTTATGTTGTTTTTGTATAGCCAAATGTTTGCGTCTATCTGACGCTACAAAACGACCTTTAGTTTCTATTATAATACCATTAGGTAGCAGGAAGTCTGGCGTATATGTTCTATACATCAGATCTTCCCACTCTATCTTAAAGCATTCGTATCTAAAGTCTTGGTCCAATTCTTTTAAGTAATCAGATACTTTAATCTCTAGACCACTACGATAACCATACTTTAAGGCAGCTTGAAACTGCTTTACGTTACGCAATACCTGTCCTAAAAAGACTTTCATAAGGGCTTCTGTAATTATAGCCTAGTGATTTTAGCTCGTCTCGTACAAGTTTGTCTGCTTCGTTGCGTTGCTCTATAGCAGAACGAAGACCAGCAGTCTTCTGTTCCCTATACTCCTTACGCATTTCTTTTATTTCAGCTTCTTTTGCTTTTATCTCTTCTGCAAGAGTGTCTAAATTATCCAACATACTATTTTCTCCTTTCATCTATAACAGTAGTTTCAGATGGATCATAGTTCTTAAACAACTTCCAGTATGTCAACAGACTGTTGAACATCCGTAGGTGTTTAGCGTGTGTACTCTTAGTCCACCTGTGTGGAACTATTAATCCTGTATCCTTTCTATCTACAAAAATGGATACTCTTTCTGGATCGTCAAAGCCACAGCCTTCAGCATAAGCTGATAACTGCATACCATGTTCATTGAACACAAGCTTAGATCCATCTTTACCATCTAGGTTGTCTTTTGTTTTAAAGTCAACAAAGATTCCTGATTCAGAATACAAGTCTATCTTACCACCATAACCTGCCTCAGCACAGAATGAGCTTTCTGCAACCCATTCCTCGTTAGGAAATATCTTATCCAAGTATTCTTTAATAACTAAGTAGGGCTTGGTCTCCTTACCACCTGCAAAACCCTGCTCAATCATAGCATGAATGGTTGTACCCATCTCTGCTGCTTGTTTGCCTATACTCTTTGAGTGTTCTTTACATCGGTAAAAGAACTGTGAGTCAGACTCGTCTTTGTTCTTTTTTAATGTAAGTGCAGCCGTTATTGCTTGGTTAATCTTCCAATTCTCAAGTGGTGGCTTGGCTGCAACACCAAGGATAGTAGTAACAGATGGTACATACCCATGCTTCCTAGCATCCTTTAGATTGGTGTTGCGCTCTTTTCCATTAGAGCCAACAACTGTGTATGCAGCTTCTCCTGTCTTATCATACCAGTGTTCAGACTCTTTTTCCATTATGCAAATTCCTCTGCTGTAATATCTATGAATTCATCAACAGTTTCTTTGTCAACATCTTCATTCTTATGCATATTTTCATCCCATGCATTTGTTATGTAACCATTATAGTTAGATACCCATGCTAGGAAGTTAGCAAGATTTTCTTGTGTATCATCATCCATATCTAATGTAGTTGATAGATCAAGTGAAACAGAAGGTAAGTAAAAACAATTACCATTTGGTAGTTTACGTTCTTCTGTAGCTAACTTTACATAGTGATGTATTGGTAGACGTTTCATTTTATTTAACTTATTAAATACAACAGTTCCAAACGTCTTAAACGCATCTCTATTCTCAACTTCCCATATAAATGGTGTAGCTCCTATAGAAACAGATGCACCTGTCTCATCAACAGGGTTGTGTAACTCTATTGTACCAAATAATACACGTACACGTTTAATCTGTTTTAGTAAGTCCTGCATCTTCTCAGGTAGAGACTTAAAGTCTTGTATGTATCCTGCAGCTTTACCACAATTAAAACCACCATCATTATCCTTTAGGTCAATGTTTAGATTATCTGCCATAATAGTTTTTATATATCTATTAGGTGTACTGTCTGTCTTCATTACAAAACGCTTGTACATAAACCTTTGCATATAAGGTCTGATAGTAGCTGTATCAGAGTAGTACGTTGGCCCATCTGGTATATCCAGTTTGTATGTACCACCAGCCACAACTTCTACGTTTACCATTTTACCATTAACTTCTGACCTACCCATAATAGGTGCGTGATTAATACGTACACGAGCTAATGCGTCTGCCTTTTCTTTATTGGAGCCTGTGTCCATAACCATGCCCATAGCCTTTGCCATTGCTGCATAGTCCTTAGTATTTATATTTGCTACTTCATTCATTTATTTCTCCTTTTGTATACTGTAAGGTTTCTAGTTATATCATGCCACATCTTTTGTGTCAAGCCAATTATCCCCTATTTTTGCTTCTAATAATAATGGCACGTTAAAGTCTATATTCCATCTACTATTTATTATATTTATTAAGTTATCGTTCGTTGCTTTTACTATTCTTATTACCTTATCTGTCTCATCTGGATGTACATCAATAACAATACTATCATGCACTGTATTTACTACACAACTTTGCATAGAGTTCTTTTCTAGTAGCTTATCTATGTATATCAGAGATATAGGTACGATGTCAGCAGTTGCAAAGGATTGAACAGGATAATTTTTTATCTGTGTGAAAAATGTCACACTCCCATTACGCCTACGCTGTACATCAGGCCATGTAAACTCTCGTCCAGATGGTGTTTTAATTCTACCTGTATTTAATATCTCAGTTGCTAATCTTTTATGCCATTCAGATATACCTTTATATTTAGTTGTAAACTGTTTATAGTACGCAGCTTCGGCTTCTGTCCGACCAAACCCACTCGCGCCATACAAGGGAGCAAACGTATGGGCCTTTGCATCTTGTCTAGATATGGGCTGACCTGCGTCACTGATAACTTTAGCTGTATAACTATGCACATCAAAGCCTGTTGATACTTCTTCTATGGCTACCTTATCTTGACTAAGGAACGCAGCTACACGAAACTCTAGCTGTGCAAAGTCAGCTTCCATGATCTGACCACCTTCCCATCGTGATACAAATACTTTCTTTACTGGAAATGTACCACCACGTGGCATGTTCTGCATGTTAGGGTTAGCACCTGATAGCCTACCTGTACCTGTTCTATGCTGTAGTAATTGAACATGTAACATACCATCTGATTTAATGTGTGTAGATATGCCTTCAACAAAGCTAGATAAATATGTATCTAGTGCTGATAATCTTCTAACACGTTGCAAAAATATCACAGCATCTTGAAAGTTACGTTCTCTGGCATTTGTCTCTAGCTTTATAAGATTATCTTTACTTGTGCTAAATCCATGTGCGCTGACCCAATCAGGGTTAGGAGCCATAAACTTTAAACCTGCTATCTCCTTAGTGTCTGTAAATAAATAACCTTCAGCCTTACACTCTAGACACTTACTAGTATTAACAAAAGGCTTACCATTCTTTTTAGTTCTACGAACCTTACCTGTACCCTTACAAACAGTACACTGTCTTGCTTTCTGTTTATATAACACAGATGATTTGTTTTTTATAACTGATTTAAACTCTGAGTCAGTGAATCTAGGCTCAAACGAGTTAGCCCACATAGGTTTGTCGTGTGGCTTTCTACTATATATAATCCATGATAATTGTTCAGGACTATTTAGATTAATTGGTCTATCTCCCATCAATTCATGCACTTGAGACTGTAATTTTGTCAATAACTCCTGTTTTTCCTGCTCAAACTCCTTACGTACCTCTTCTAACGCATCTGTATTAACATTGAAACCTCTCTGGTATATACGTGCAAGCTGTACACATATCTGATTAGTTAATTTAACAGTAGATTCTAATCCTTTATCTTCTTGGGTTAGTTTGTCGTCTAACTTCCTATATAATTCCATAGTTGCATGTAAATCTGCTGATAAATACTGTGATAGCTCTGCATGAGGTATATCTCTGGTTGTATAGCCCTTATTAAAGTAATCTTTTAGTGTACCCATCTTCTGTGTATCACACTTGTATCTCTCAGCTAGGTATTCAAGACTCAGAGGTTCTTTTTGTCCTCTTTGTATGATGTATGCACCTAACATGGTATCAAATATGTCTCCAGTGTAGTTAAAACCTGATTCCCATAACCATGTTAAGTCGTGTATTGCATTCTGCATCACCAAAAGGTGGGTATCATCCAGAATGTTCTGGACAATACTTCCACCCTCAGTGGTAGGTTGTTGCTCACTGTGATCAAACGTAATAATCTTTTCTCCAGAGTGATTTAACATGCCTACCATAGTTAATGAGTTTTCTGCTTCAAAAGGATCAAGCATAAGTTTATTGTTACGTTTAATAGTAGTATTTTCTACATCTAAAACTGTTACAACTTTCATTTCATTTCCTTTATCTTTACTACTATGTAGCTATCTAGTATGTCTCTTACCATTTGTGGACCATGTGCAAAGAGAGTTATACTTTCTGTATCGTGTTCGGCATTGATCTCATACTCAACGTAGTACTTAATCATTGGTGATTTTAACATCATTTAACTTCTCCTCATGTCTTTCCATATACTTAACAGCATTCTTTATGGTTGTCAAGTCATCTTTAAATCCACCTAAACCATCGTTGCAGTGCTTACATATGTATCCACGAAATGTATCTGTATCGTGACAATGATCTAATACCCATGTACCTAAAAGTTTTTGATTGTATTTATTAACCTCATCTATCTTTCTTGTACAAATAGGACATGCATAGTCTTTATCCTGTGGATATATATTTTTCTTTCTTAGGTCAGCAATTACTCGCCTATGCCCAGAACTACATGATTTACATGTTCTCTTTACTTCTGCATTTTCTGTATTCTTATAACTCATTTGTTGAAAGTTACTGAGTGGCTGTCTTATGTCACATTTTATACATACATAACCATCCTCATTAATCTCTTGGACAATTTCTAAGTCAAACAACTCACCCTGACTCATACTTCGTACCTTGCTGTCCTGTAGTTCAGTTCACAATGAACTATACCATGCCACCCTGATAGTTTATTCTTTACTACGTTTAAGTGACGCTGTGTATCCTCTTCTTCCTGACCTTCTACAGGTGGATTCTTTGCTATGAGTATCATTAGGTCAGCTTCAGCAGCTTTACCTGTACGTGATCCTTCCATCATAGCCTGATTCAATACAACCTTGTTCTCTGCATCAGCAGATAGCTGTGACATATAAAAGATAGCACAACTATGTTGCTTTGCTATCTGTCGTGCATGTATTGCATTTGCCTTGAGTGCTTCATCTGCTCTGGCAAATCCTTGTGTCCTAGCAAACTTATCACCCATATCTAATATAACTACATCAGGTTTGTACGATTTACATAAACTTTCTACCCATGCCATGTCTCGTCCTGTTGCATCTTTTACTTTTATGTTATCACTAATGTGTTGATATGTATCTCTGGCCTTACTTGGATTATTCTTGACTTCCTGCATCGTCATACCTGTAGCTGCTGTGAGATATCTAGCACCAACACGATGTGTACCTTCTTCGTTACACAACACAATACACTTGGCTCCTTGCTGTGCAAAACCATTTGGCCCTGCCACCAAACTCGCATGAAAAGATGTCTTACCTGTATTAGGTCTCGCACCTATCTCAATCAAGTGTCCTTCATTCACACCTTCTATCTTACGTGTAAGTGTTGGTATGTTGAATGTCCATTGTGCTTCCAGATCATTCTTGGCAAGTAATGTTTCAATATCCATGTCATCCCACTCAATGTTTAGGTCAGGCGTAAAGTCATCACCATACTGTTCAAGTATATTTCGGATTGGCTCAAGATTATACATACTACCATTGACCATTTCAAAACCAATGTTGGCTATGTCTTCTCCAACTACTTGTTGAAACAGTTTAGACAACACTTCCTGTGCCACATCGCCACCCATAGGTGATTCTTTCTTGACTTGGTTAAACAACGAACTGTAAGCATTCTTTTGTGCTGTTGTTAACTGTGCATTATTTGACATAAACAATGCCTCAACTTCAGCAGGTGTTACAGTTCGCTCGTATCTCTCCATAGCTGCATCTATGGTATGTTTAATTTTGCGTACATCTTTACTGAACAAACGATCTGGGCAACGTGCGCCACGATGATCATCATAAAAGCCTCTGTCCATGAGGCTACGTATTAAAGATAGTTCCATTTTATACTCCTAATGCTGTTAGTTTTTCAATGTCGTTAGAGTTTCTATATTTTAGATCGTCAGTTAGTCGTAAGGCACGTACATTATCTACATAGCCTCGTAATTCTTTTGTAAATTGTAGCGTCTTTGGTAGTGCGTCAGGGTCAAGAGCTATAATTGCTGTTGAGAACTGTGATAAGAACCTCTTGTGTCCTTCGGATAGTGATGTACCCAACACAGCGACCCCGACATATACACCACCACCTACAAATGCAGCACTTATACAGTCCTCAACAACTACAGCGACTTTACCATTACCATGACTATAAGGCAAGTCGCTTTTACCATATCGTTTCCATTTTGGTAGTCTACGTGTGATACTTCTGCCACTAGCATCAACCATCACACCTGATTTAACCACAGGAAATACAACACGATTCTCCTTTACATCATACAACAAACCCAACTCATCAGGATCTAAATCCCACTCAGTACAGAATGGTTCTATAGATAGATTATCTTTTACTAACCATTCGGGCTTACTAAATTGTATTTCTTTTACTTCTCTAGTTGTACGACTAAAGTATTCACGTATATCATTCTTACTTAGTTGTACCTTTATTCTTCCACCTTTGTGTAAGTTACAGCTATTCCTATAACACCTATACAATACAGTACCCATGTCATTTGTAACTGAGAACTCTCTCCTATTACAAGAAGGACATTTAACTCTTACACTTTCTCCCACTGTAAGTGATAAATCATTTATATAATTATTTACATTCATAGTGTATCACTTTCTTTGTTACTACTTCGTAGATTTTAAACTATCTGTTCTCTGTGTCAAGGCATTATTTGCACTTAGATATGTATGTTTCATATATGGTTGCACAGAAGACACATGTGTATGTCCTGTAACTGCCATTACTTGTGGCAATGGTACTCCTGCGTCCACCATTTGTGTAACTCCTGTCCTTCTCAAGTCCATTAATCGTAGTGTCTCAGGTAACATGGCCTCACGCATGATAGCCCTTCCATTTTTAGATAGTCGCTCTAAGGGATAGGGTCTAAACACACCCTGTATGGGGCTAGGATGAGGTGCTACGTACCTTTGAAAACCAAAGTCTTGGTGTTGATCTTCTAACATGCCTAATAAGTCCTCTGAAATTGGTAAAAATACCTCTGCTCTACGCTTACTTTGTTCAAGGTGTAACTGCTTATCTTCCCAGTGTATATTATCCCATTCTAGTGTCCTCATGTCACCTAATCTTTGACACCATTCGTATGCCATTTGTATAATCAGACCGACATTACGATACTGAAACTTAGAGTATGCAACATCAAGAAATTTACGTACATTATCCTCTGTCCATACAACCTTTCTCCTTTTTACTGCCTTACGTTTTATATTAGAGAATGGATTTAGTATGGCGTGTTCCATCTCAATCGCATAATTAAATACACGTGATGCACAGGTAGCTGTGTGATTTGCAAGGCTCACACCACGCAAAACCCACTCTTCATATACACCCTTGGCAACCTTTGTTGTTACATTTTTATATTTAACTGTGCCAATTTTATCACACACTATACTTAGGAAATACTTGTAATCCACTTTAGTTGTATCACGTAACATATTGAAATCATTAGACATATAGTATAACTCAATCAAATCTTTTACTGTACTCTTTTCTGTGATCACAAATACCTGCGACTGTGTGTCACGCCACTCATCTATTGCCTTGTTGTCTTCACGTACAAGTTTACGCACCTCTTGCAGGTCAGTGCCAAAAGTTTTTCTGGTCACCACACCTGCATCAACAAGGTTTTGAGGTGGGTTGTAACGATACTCCCCACTCTCTCTTTTTTGTACATACCTTGGTAGTTTAATCATGCTACCTCAAGAAACTGTGGTGTACTAATCCACTTGGATACCTCTTGCTCACGAGAGAACATACTCACAGCCTGTGTATCATTACCTGTATTACGTAGGCTGAATCCATTACGCTCATCAGCATAGGAAGCATAGTTAGTGAATGCACTGTACAATGCGAACTTATTGTGACCACGTACACTTGCCTCTTGCATATACAACTCATACATCTTCTTAGACTTACGTTCTGACTTGATAATCTCATCCAACAATGTTGGTACACTTACGTATGTCAGGTCAGTGTCAGCCCATAGCTGTAACTTCTTACCCTGCAAATCAAAGTCTGTCTTAGCTTTGGACAACTCATGCTGAAAGCCTGACAGTGTGAAGCCAGAGGTATTCTTCTTACGCACCTTGTCATAATCACCAGTGATCATACCATTAGTACAGAAGAAATCTATTGCACCAAACCATGTAGCAGGTGAGGCTGTACCATCTATACCATGCACAGCTATCAATCTCTGTGATATCTCAGTGGCATGTTTAGTTGTATGAATAGTTGTCTTGATCTTAGGTAATGTAACATCAAGCATAGTCCATCCATTGTTACGTGCTGACTTAAAGTTTACACTCGCATCCTCTAGGTCAGATGCAGGTAGGTCATTGGACATTACATCCCAGACACTACGATAGAAATCACCATGACTTCTAGCTGTAGCACCCTCACCTATGATTGCAATAGGCTCACCTGTCTGCGTGTTGATGACATACTTCTTATCTGCAACTCTGGTAGGTTCAAACTCTACATCAAAGTCTAGGTCATATGGTACGTCTAGTTCTTTTGTTAAATCAAATGGCATTGTTTAGTACTCCTTTTCTATAGTGAACGATACTTCTACGTTATGTCCTACGTCACTTACATAATCCATCATCTTGTACAACGTACCTAAGTCATAGGTATCAGCATCTAAAATGTGGTTATTGTATGTAACAATAGGTTTTTTTAACTCAGTAGTTTTTTTGGTCTTATGATTATAATTGTATCGTTGTACTTGTTTAGTACGCATTGTTATGTTGGTGTATGATAGCATATTATTTCTCCTTTGTTATGGCAACTGTGCCTTAGTTGTACTATATATAAAGATCATTCCCTATACAAGCATTATTTTTCATTCTCCCTATATAGGGAAAGTGTGTTGTTACTATGCAACAGCTTGCAACCACTCTGGCATAGCTCTGTTTTTGTTCCATCTAGCAAAGCTCATCTTGTCACGCTTGTAGAATGCACGATACGCTTCAACAGGATAGTTCTCCTCTGTCTTACAGTCATCATGCCCACTGAAACACTGAGGGTGTGGTGTCATACCACCTTCTGGTATATACTTTGTACCTTTGAACAAAGCAAGGGCGTGCTTACCTGCACCATGATTCTTACCATACCTGTGGGTATATTCATTCAACATACTCTGATAGGTCAGCCAAGCAAAGGCATAGTTAGCACGTGTTTCCATTGCCCATAGTGTACAAGGGTGCTTCTGATGTACTGGTTTGTACAACTCATTCTCCTCTGCATACTCTGGTGCATGATGCCACAGGCTAGTGCATAGCATCTGTGCTTCTTCTAGTGGCATCTTCACTACGTGTTGGTCACACAACGCTTTAGCTATAGCGTCAGGGTGGTAGTCTACTATAAATCTATTCATCATTATTCCCCTTTTTCCATTTTACTTCTAGTGTATTATCAAACACTTTTAAAAATCTGTGTTTACGTGAACGTGGTCTCCATTCACCTTCAAGATGTTTGGTTGCACCACGATTATGTTTTATGTATGTGCCATCATTTTGTTTTATCCAAAAGTCAGACTTCATATCAGTCAGATCATAATAGTCAAAACCTAACGCTTTGTAAACAGTACCACTGTGGTAGTCATCATCAGCGTAAGATAGTATAGCCCTCACATTATTCTTTTCTTTCAATAACTTAATAGCCCTAGCTACAAACCACCCTGCTAAATTGTGTTCACGCACTTGGTGGTCTGGGTGTAGTACTAAACGTGACAACTCATACAACCCTTCCTGATTGTTTCTATCTAGTCCAAACATACCTTTGCTCAACTCAGGTACAGGTAGTCCAGTAAAGATACAGACACCTACAACTGTGTCAAGATACATTAAACCATAGTTATCACCTGACTTAAATCCCCGTGATATATTTGTAAGATAGTGATGTGCTTGTAATAAGTCAGCACACTCACCCTTAGTTATACAACGAATAGTATAGTCAGACTTAGACATTAGTTAGCCTCCTATTGTACTTGTTACTTCTTCAGTTGATTCTTGTGACAGGTTAGTAAAGTTAATTGTCATCTCGTCAGCATCCCAGATATCCTCGTTTACTTTCCAGTACTCAACACCTGTGTCATGTGTGAGCCTGTACAAAGCACGTAGTAGTTCTGATTTAGTCATCCTGTTAACTCCTTTACTAAAAAGTATAGTGTCACTAAAGATGCTACTGCTAGTATTATTATTAGTCTTCTATATGTTAGTTTCATTTTGATACTCCTCACAACTACAGCCGTACCTATCAAATACCTCTTCACTCCATGTGCCGTCTTCAGTCAAACCACACTCACAGTTTTCTTCTTTGTCACTCATCTTCGTACTCCTCTTCATAAACTGACTCGTGTTCATGGCAACCAAACACCCAGTCCTGTGCTACCCATGATTGGGTATTGTTCCATTCATCTTCTGCTAGTTGCACTGCTATATCACTTGCTTCTAACTCACCATCAGCTTCAACAAGATAGTTCTTATCACTGTACACTGTTCTTTCTATCTTCACACTATATGTTTTCATTTTGATACTCCTCTTTGAGTTGTTCTAGTACATGTATAGCTGTATGAATATGTCCTGTGCCACGATCTCGTATCTTCTTAGATAGCACAGAGATTATATTCTCAATAGCTGTTATGTCTTGTAAACGTATACGCTCAATCTGATCGTGTAAATTGTTTGAATATTCCATATCTGTTTCCATATCTTATCCTTACATTATTACTGGTGGTGTACTGTGTATATAGTCATAGCCTTTATATTCTTCTGACTCAAAGTCCTTGGAATATAGCAAGTCTATCTTTGCGTCTGGCTTCATGTGGTATGTCAGATAGAAGGCAAAGTCAACTGCACTTTTCCAATCATGTACATCTGGGTACGTATCGTCACACTCTACTAATTCTTCGTGACCATCTACCAGTAGTCCTATTTCATATCTATTGACTGTCATCTTTTATCTCCTCAAATGTAATCTTGTCTGACAACTTGCCAAACTCTTTGTACTGTCCTGCAGCATAGTCTGCCCAGTTAGCTACGTATCTGTATATTTCATAAGGTGACCCACTGTCAATGAGTATATCCTCACTTTTAAATCTGATGTTGTACTTTGGCATCTATCCTGTTAGCCCATAGGTTATGAGCATGAATGAGTATGCTATGGCACAAAGCGCAATGACACCCAGTAAGTCTTTGATACTATTGTACATTATTCATGCCCTCATGTATAAACCTCTTGACTACATTTAATTGCTGTCTCATAGACTCCTTGTCTATACTACTGTCCTTACTGTGTTGTAGTACCTCTTGTATATCAGATAGCATACCCATTGCAACCATTGATGCACCTACCATTTTTGTGTAGCTGTCATCTATAAGGTCTTGAACGGCTTGCTTAGTCATACCATACATTTGTGTATCATTATTCATATCTTTTCTCCATTGGTTGCTATCCCCACACTACATGAGGATAGCTGTTGGGTTGGTTAGGCACGTTTTACAAATCGTCCTGTAGCTACATCACGTGATACATAAAAGTATCCGATGTTATTACTGAAGCTACCTTTTGGTGCGTAGCGTGCAGTAGTACGTCTGAACAGCAGGTTTTTGTTTGTAATCGGGTTACGAATAACTGTTGCTGTTTGTGTGTTGTGTTGTACAAATTTAACCATTTTATTTCTCCATTGTTAAGGTTATGTTTAGTAGTTAGTACACTAGTTATACAACTAATGCTGTTACCTTGTCAAGCAATTAATTTTAGTTTGCTGACAAAATTCTTTTGGTGTGACATATTACGTAACTTAATTTTATATTTACGCTCTATGCTACGTTGTAGTTTGTAGTGTTTAACTTTCCCGATATCGGGAGAATTAAGTTTCTTGACTTTCACGTATCGCATTTACATTCTCCTTACTCCTGTTGACCTTCGCCCCCTTACCCTTCTTAGGTGGTACTGTTGAGGGTGACTGTCGGTTCTGTAACATTGCCCTTGCCACAGGGTTGCGTATTCCTACCGATGGTTTCTTGTATTTCATAGCTGTATCCTACCTGTGATACAAGGATAAAATCCAGATTGTTGCTAGACTATATCCTATGTATTCATACCAAAAACTATCCATTTATAGTTGTCGTGCTTTAACAGTAACAGTAATAGTAAAACCTTGTCTTTTCAATTCCCTCAATAAAGCAGGTGGTAAAGTATTAGTACCATGTATCTTACAAAAGAACTTACTCCACTCACAATCAGGATAGTAATCCTGTCTACCAAAATTGTTTTGGGGTCTTACAAATAATTCTTCATCTACAAATAACATTTTATTTCCCTTTATAATTTATATTAACTTATACTGTACAAGAACATTAAGAACATCTTTACGTTTACGGCCAGATAGCGCACTAACTTCATGTACTTTATATGATAAATCACGATAATTTATTGTTTTAAAATGCTCTACTACCATTTCATCTGTCCAAACTTTAAACATTTTATTTCCTTTCTAATATTTTGTTTAATTCTTTTTTTGCATCTTCTACGGAGTGAAAGAAACTTACAGTGCAATTATCATAGGTAATATGGTAGTAACCTGCTTTGTCTTTTACTATTTTGTACACTGTATTATTCATTTTATTTCCTTTCTATTCTTCCTGAGTTTTGGTTACAATTATCCTTTTATACCACAAGATACACGATGTGCAACCCATGTAATTGCTTGAACCTGATAGGGTAACAAGTTTGTACCATGCTTTTTATTGTACCTTGTCGCTGTCCTCACATAAGATTCTGAGATAATCTTGTATTGACTCTTTGTAATGTTGGTTGATGCACTCCCTAGCGCAGGTCTATTCTTAGAATTACCATAGCCCAGATATATATTTTTGGCGTGTCCATCTACACAAACAGTAGACACATTTGTCTTACAATCGTAGATGCAATCAAAGAAGGCCGTTACTTTTTGTCCATTGAGAATCCTGCGAACTGTACGCTTAGTAAATGTCATTGGTCTACCTGCAATCATACTGGCAAGGTACGCATCAAAGATGGCAATGGCCTTGCGTTTGTTTGCACCATAAGTTGAGACTTTCACATCGGCAAAAGTTTCGTCCAGAGTGTTGGCTCTGTTTACAAATGCGTAACACATATTGCGAGTATCCATCACATTCTTATTATATTTATTGTTTGGACTAATCGCAGATAAACAACCCACAACTAATGAGACAGGTAATTGAAACAATGTTGCAATCTCTTTACAGGTTTTGTTTGCTTGCGTATACCATGTTGTTCCATGTTCAAAATGTTCTGGCAATGCACTTTCTAAAACTTTGTTAATGTGTGTAGTTGTTATGTTTAATTGATTTGTCATGATATTGTCTTTCTTTAATGTTTCCCGATATCGGGAGAGTTAAAAGTATATAAGCATCATTGCTTACAATACAAACGTAGCATATAGACCAAGCC
>Ga0114902_1000630_pt1 | contig 17971 bp, 19 predicted proteins | sample MalvireepMed_s12_FD_87291 | JGI IMG/M metagenome (GOLD analysis project Ga0114902, IMG submission 87291) | Marine viral communities from the Global Malaspina Expedition - Malaspina viral metaG DeepMed_s12 | ecosystem: Environmental > Aquatic > Marine > Oceanic | place: Mediterranean Sea... | reverse complement strand
TATCTCCTATAGTGAGCGGGGCTAGGAGCCCTGTCCTCGCGGGGAGAATCAGATGGCTGACGCAGTAACGTCCCAAACGATCCAAGACGGCGACCGCATCGCGGTTATGAAGTTCACCAACATCTCCGATGGTAGCGGTGAAACCGCTGTTGCCAAGGTCGATGTTTCCGCACTCAGCACGGAATCCGGCACGGGAAGGTCTTGTGCCAGGGTAGCCATTGAGCAGATCTCTTATGATTGCTCTGGCATGACCGTCGATATCCTCTGGAATGCCACTACTAACGTTATTTGCTGGACACTCAGCGGATACGGTTATTTCGACTTCCGTGGTGGTGGCCCCCTTCCGAATAACGCTGGCAGTGGCATTAATGGGGATGTGTTGTTCACGACCACGGGTCATTCAAGTGGTGATCGTTATACCGTAATGCTCTATATGAGGAAGAGCTACTAATGGCTGATCTAAAGAATTCTGCTGCGAAGATTCCAGAGTATAATGAGATCGCCCGCCAGAAGGCGGAGGCGGATCATAATTGGGGCTATTACAGTAGGCTTGTTGAAAATTATCCCGGCCATGAGGAGGAGGTCGGCCATACGAGCCGTATTGCTAAAGAGTATCCTAACTGGAGGGCGTTTTAGGGATGCCCTTTAAGAGTGAGAAGCAGAGGAAGTGGATGCACGCCAACGAGCCTGAGATGGCAGACAGGTGGGAACAAGAAAAGGCGTATGGCGGACTTATTAAAAAGGCGATTACCAACGGATTTTCCAAACAAGGTTCTTTGCAGGATTTTGCGGAGATGAGAAGTGGTGGCCTGATTGGTAATGGATCTCTGACGCCTGGCAAAGTTGTCGCGTTCAAAAAGCAATGTGAAGACAAATTTGGGGATAAATGATGGCGACTTCTGGAACCTCTACATTCAACCTCGAAATTTCAGAGGTTATTGAAGAAGCGTTTGAGAGGTGTGGCCTTCAATCTAAGACGGGCTACGACATCGAAACGGCTCGTAGGTCATTGAACCTCTTGAGCCTTGAGTGGGTGAATCGTGGCCTCAACTTTTGGACCATAGAGCAGGGCACCAAAACCTTAACGGCAGGCACCTCTACGGTCACGATGGACGCCGATACCGTTGATTTGATTCAGTATTGGATTCGTGATGGATCTGGTACATCGCAAAGCGATCTGCCGATTTCACGGTTCAGTGTATCTCAGTACTCTACGATTCCGAACAAGCTCACCGAAGGGCGTCCCGTAAATTTGTATATCGACAAGCAGCGTGATGCTCCGGTTGTGTATCTTTGGCCTACACCCGATAAAGCCTACACGTTCGTTTATCAGCAAATACGGCGCATTGAGGATACGGGTGCTGTGGGATCTGCTGATCCAGACGTTCCTGCTCGCTTCCTCCCAGCGTTGGTGTCTGGCCTCGCTTATATGATCTCCCAAAAGTATCCAGAAGCGTTTGTGCGATCTCCCGAACTTAAAGCTGAATACGAATTTCAATGGCAATTGGCGGAACAGGAAGATCGTGATCGTGCTTCCGTACACTTTGTGCCTGGAGGCTATTCCTAATGGCTAAATTTGCCAATGGCAAATATGCGTTCGGGTTTTGTGATCGCACGGGATTCCGATACAAGATCAAGGATCTCGTGCCACAAATCAAAGCTGGTCGTATGACAGGGCTGATGGTCGGCAGGGATATGTTGGATGAAGACCAGCCGCAGAACTTTTTAGGCAGGTTGGGCAGCTATGCTGACCCTCAAGCACTTAAAAACCCGCGTCCTGATCTATCGCAAGATACTAGCAGGCGGTTGTTTGCGTTTGATCCTGTAGGAAATGGGGGCGCAGATGGGTCGGGCAATATTCTGGCGCATGGACAGGTGGGGACCGTGACGGTGACCATATGACCTACACTGAATTGACCGCTGCGATCAAGGATTATTGCGAGAACACGGAAACGAATTTCGTGGCTGCGATCCCCACGTTCATCAAGCAGACTGAACAGCGCATCTATCGCTCAGTCAATCTGCCCGTGAACCGCAAGAATGTTGCTGGCACGATTAACGATGGTAATCAGTATCTGGCGATGCCCACCGACTTTTTGTTTCCATTGTCATTAGCGATTACAAGTTCCAGCAACCAAATATTTTTATTGAACAAAGATGCGAACTTCATCAGATCGACGTATCCTAATGCATCCACGGAAGGGGTTCCCAAGTACTACGGTGTTTTTGCAAGCGACACGTTTATCATTGGCCCTACGCCTAACGCTGATTTCGTTACAGAGCTTCATTATTACTATCAGCCAGCTTCAATCGTTGATACGAGTCCCTCGTGGTTGGGCACTAACGCAGATACTGTTTTGCTTTATGGCTCTCTGGTCGAGGCGTACACCTACATGAAAGGTGACCCGGACATGATGCAGTTGTACCAACAGAGGTATCAGGAAGCGTTGGGGCTTTTGAAGATACAGGCTGAAGGGCGAATGACTGGTGATGAATACAGGGATGGTACGATAAGGATGTCGCCGCAGATGACAGTAGCCCAATGATTGGTGGAGAGATTGGAAATGTGACGGTAACTACTACGAACAATTGTAATTTACCGCCTGAACATTGGGCACGGCGAGCTACTGATCGAATTGTCAGTGTAGGGGAGGACGCGCTTCCTGCTATTGCAGAGCAGGCGCGAGCATTTAAGGGTCAGGTGTACCACACCGTTAATTTTTATATCAAGGAAGCGATCAAGGAAGATCGTTCCAGGGTGGTCACGTTATTGCGATTGGCGGACCAACATGATTTGGCCAATTCCGTGGAGAAGTTGTAATGGCTATTACTCAGGCGATGTGTACGAGCTTTAAGCAGGAATTGTTGGAGGCGAAGCATAATTTCCTCCTTTCCGGTGGAAATACATTCAAGATTGCACTTTATACGAGTAGTGCGACCATGAGTGCTTCTACCACAGCGTATTCCGCAACTAACGAAATCAGTAATACGGCGGGTTCTGCTTATTCTGCTAAAGGAAACACGCTCACACGGATAGACCCCACGACGAGCAGCACGACCGCTTATACTGATTTTGCTGACACTTCGTGGACTACGGCAACATTTACCGCCAGAGGGGCTCTGATCTTCAACGACGATACCACCTCTCCAGACGATAGATCTGTTCTTGTTCTGGATTTTGGTGCAGACAAGACCGCCACCGCTGGCACGTTCACGATTACTTTCCCTGCGGCGGATGCGAGTAACGCGATTATTCGTATAGCGTAATGGCTAACACAACACTGGTTGGCTGGGGTCGAGAAACTTGGGGCTCCGGTGCTTGGAACGCTTACGGACCAGTCGCAGTAACGGGTGTAGCAGGAACGGGTAGTGTTGGAAGCGTCACGGTAACGGTCGATGTCAATGTTACTGCATCGGGATTATCGGCTACCGGATCGGTGGGATCGGTCACGTTAGCTCTATACGTTTCGGTGACCGGGGTGGTCGGTACGACAGGAACGACGGGGATCAACATATGGAGTGTCATAGATGATTCTCAGACACCAGATTGGGTAGCTGTTATAAACTAGGAGTTAAGCATGGCAACGTATGTCAATAATCTAAGATTGAAGGAGATCGCTACAGGTGCCGAATCAGGTACTTGGGGTACTTCCACCAATACGAACCTAGGGCTTATAGCAGATGCTTTTGGTTCCGGTACTGAGGATATTTCCGGTACTACTCATACCACGACTGTACCGGACGGTTCGGCTGACGAAGGTAGAGCCATATACTTGAAGTATACGGGCGCATTAGCTGCAAATAATACTATTACTCTGGCACCAAATACTATCAACAAGCTTTGGATCATTGAGAATGCCACAACAGATTCAGGCTCTTCTGGTCCTTATAGTATCATCATCAATCAGGGAACTACTGTTGGATCTGGAGGCAAAATTACTATTGGTAATGGCAAGGTTGCGGCCATTTACACCGATGGTGCCGGAACAGATAATGCTGCTGTCCTGGATGCGTTCGCTGATCTAGTGGTAACCGACAGCTTCCAAGTTGCTGGTCCTACTTTGACCATTGGTGACGCTGCGGCAGAAGATACGAAGCTGTTGTTTGATGGTAACGCCCAAGATTTCTACATCGGACTGGATGATTCTGCGGATGATTTGGTGATCGGTCTTGGGTCTACCGTGGGAACGACTCCCGCCGTGACCATTGACGAAAATCAGGCAGTCGTGTTTCCTGCCGCATCCGTGACTGTGGGTGATGGAACCGCCGAAGACACAAAGCTTGTCTATAATGGAAACGCTCAAGATTTCTACGTTGGGTTGGACGATTCAGTAGATGATCTGCTTATCGGCGTTGGTTCGACGGTTGGGACAACTCCAGCCATAAAGATTGATGAGAATGCAATCACTACGTTAGTGAACGGCGCGACGTTCGGCGGCGCGGTGATCGCAGACACCGTGCAGGGCACCACGGGTACGGGGGCGCTGTATTTGCGCGGCGACTCGGGCGCGGGTTCGGGCATTCAGATTGATGACAACGGCACGATGTCGCTTGGCTCGACTGCTCAAGGCCATCGCAGAGTTGGAACGCGAGGCGCCTTTATATCGGGCGGTGCGTCAAATGAGGCTTCTGACTGGTATGTGGCTGGGACGCTGACAGGTGCGTCCGGTGATACGCAGAGCCTCGCGGGGCTTTTGATTGCGGAGGAAATTAGAACGCAGAGCGCGAGCGAAAATGTTGACGTCGTCGCTTCGCTCTTGGTCCGCGAGCCGCAACTCAATGCCACTGGTGTGACGGATAACGGATATGCAGTTTTGGTAGCGTCCACCGTCTACATCCAATCCGCACCGACTGAGGGCGCCCTCAATGCCTCGCTTTATGTGGCTGCTGGACCAATTGTTACTGCGGTCACGACATTCAGCAGCAGTGATGCGACACCCAGTGTAAAAGGGGGTAACCTGTTCAAGACGAGTGGCACGACTGCGATCACCGATTTCGATGATGGTGTCGTAGGACAGACCATTAGTATTCTCGCTGGTGGCAGTATTACCATAACATACAATACTTCGCATATAATTTTGAATGGTGATGCCAACTTTGCGATGGCAGATGGAGATACGCTCACGCTCACCATGTTCAATGACACCGTTTGGCAAGAAGTCTCTCGTATGGATAGGTCATAGTCGGGCTAATCGCTAAGGAAGATATAAACAGTGGCAATCTCATATACATGGCAGTTTGAGTCTATGACCGTTGAACTCGGACCAGACGCCGACGACCACACGGACATCGTGTACAGCATCAATTGGAAATACCTCGCGGACGACGGTTTGGGCCACAACGCATGGTCGTTGGGCACCGCGAGCGTCAAACCGTGGGAGGAGGGTGAGCCGTGGATCGAATACGCTGATCTCACGGAGGCCGATGTGCAGGGTTGGGTAGAGGAGGCGATTGGCGAGGACGAACTCGCGGCGATTACGGCGCGGTTAGACGCGAACATCGCGGAGCAAGCCACGCCTACCCATGAGATGTACTACACGATGCCTTGGGATACCGATGGGGACTGAACTGGCTACGATCCTTAACCCGCTCGCTATCTCCGCAGCAGGAGCGGTGGCGTAATGGATATTCCGCTAGACATTGTACTGCGTGTCGGCGGCATCATCATCACGGGCGCAGTCGTTGTGATCGGTGTAAAATATGCGATGAACGGGCTGCGCGGCGACATCGGTGAAATTAAAGTGTCGGTAGAGAGGTTAGTCGAGTCCGATAGCGAACAGGCGGCGGAAATCGCAGCGATCAAAGCGACAACGGGCTTGCACCAGAATTGGATGGAACGGCTGGAGAAATGGATCACGGATGGTTTCAAGGATCGGCGCTCAGACTCGCGATGAGAAAATCGTTAATAGACTAGGTAATAAGGTGGAGTCATATGGGGAGCATTTCACGGCGGTTGAAACGGAAGCGGGAAATTTTAAAGAAAGGATCACTGATGTCAGAAGATAGGGAAGTTGAAAATATGTCCGAAGCTATGCCGACAGGAGAAAAGACGAATGGTCTACTTCGCAGAGACATCCATTTTTCTTTGGAGCAAGCCAATTTAGCAAAGAGCTTACTTCAGGCTGTGAATCAAACTCGCGATGTGCATGTTGAGGCTCAGTCTAGGTGGGAAGCCTTTCTTATAGGCATAGGTATGCGTTCCGGTGATGAGATTGTCGGGGGTGACTTAGATAATGATGATCCGAACAAACGTTGTTTAACGGTCACGAGGGATAGCGGTATTATCGGGGGATAACAGTTGTGCCCTTTACTAAAATCGCACCCAAGGCTGGGCTCTTCACGGATGGTACTAGGTATTCCGCACAGGGTACTTGGTATGATTCTGATAAGGTGCGATTTCGTAAGGGATTTGCTGAAAAGATCGGTGGTTGGGTCAAGTATGTTTCGACCAACTATTTAGGAACTGCCAGAAAGCTTCACGATTGGGCTACCGATTCCGGTAACAAATATGTCGGAGTTGGGACCAATCTGAAGTTATATGTAAACTTTGGTGATGATTATTACGACATCACCCCTATCCGTACCACGCTCACCCTTGGCACCGATCCGATAGCCACTGTTAACGGCACTGCTGTTATAACAGTGAGCGCAACTGCACATGGTGCAGTAGTTGGAGATTACGTCACATTGGCTGGATCTGATGCCCTTAACAACATTACTGCTGCTGAAGTAAATACTGAACATCGTATTGTCGCGCTTGGAGATCCCGCTAACGCTGACCCCCTTGATAAATTTAGAGTTGTTTGTGCGGACAAAGCGGGAGCTACCGATACTGCGGCTGGCGGCACAGGTATAACTGCTGCGTTTCAGATCAATACCGGACTCAACACCTATGTAGATGGTTCTGGTTGGGGCGCGGAACCGTGGGGATTTGAAGAGTGGGGATATGCTGCTACTGTGGGTCAGGCTGTGCAGTTGCGCTTGTGGTCAATGGCAAATTTCGGTGATGATTTGCTTGCCAATGTTCGACAGGGCAATATCTACTATTGGGATGAAAGTGCAGGCACGGGAACCGCCGCTACAGCACTCAGCGACATAACGCGCCGTACAGTGACCCTTTCAAATGATCCAATAACGGTTGCCAGTGGCAGCACTGTCATTACAATTATCGACAAAGCTGGTCATGGAGCTACTGTTGGAGATACGGTCACAATCTCTGGTGCTAGTGATGTTGGCAGCATAACTGCGGCTAGACTAAATGTAGTGACTGGAATGACGGTGGCTTCGGTTGTCAACAAAGCCACGTTCACAGCAGACATTGGCGGTGCGAATGCCAGTGGTAACGCAACAAGCGGTGGTTCTGCCGTAGTCGCGACCTACAAGGCTGGAACTTACTACACCCCTACCGCTGCTCATCAAGTGATGATGTCGGATGTTGCCCGTCATGTCATCGCGTTCGGCTGCAACGAGATCGGCGGAACTGCGATCAATCCACTGCTCGTCAGATGGTCTAGTTCGGAGGCCGCAGGAGTTTGGGAACCGCTATCGACCAACAGTGCTGGTGGCCAGGAATTACCGTCCTGTGCGGAGATTGTGGGCGCGATGATGACGCGCCAAGAGATCCTGATATGGACCGATTGTAGCATCGTTAGCATGAGATACATCGGCAGTCCCTTCTACTTCTCGTTTACAGAGACAGCCAAGGGCATGTCCATGATATCGCCTAACGCGGCGGTAAACGCAGGCGGTACGGTCTATTTCATGGATCGTGGTGCGTTTTATACCTATACCGGAACGGCGCAGAGGCTTGTTTGCCCCGTACTGGGTACCGTGTTTGATGATTTCGATGATGGTCAATCCCATAAGGTGTTCGCTGCATCAAATCCAGATTTCTCTGAGGTCATATGGTTCTATCCATCTGAGTCTGGTAATGGCGAAATTGACAAGTACGTCATCTTTAATTATGCCGAAAACATCTGGTATACCGGAACGATGGTTCGTGGCACATGGAGCCATGCGGGCACGAAATCTTATCCGCTTGCTTCTTCGATACGGGAAAGGACGTTGCCCGCTCGTTTAGTCGGTGGTCTCATGATAGAGGCTATAGAGACGACTAATACTCTTGGCACGGTCACGATCACGGATCCAGGTCATGGGCTTCGGGTGGGTGACGAAATTATTCTGAATAACGTATCGGGCGATGTAGGCGGATTGACGATTGGTGGTATTCCGGTCTTGGTGTTGAATGATCAGCATACCGTCGCGTCCGTGTCCGTTGATGGGGATACATATACGATTACCGTGGCGGATGTTGCTACATCCGGCGCTACAGGCGGTGGTGGCGCACCGCAGGGTATATATCCAAACGTGCTGTATAGCCACGAAAACGGTCACGACGATGACGAATCAGCGATGACGGCTTATATCGAAACGGGCGACATTGAGCTTGGTGAAGGTGATCAATTCTGGTCACTGAATAGAATTATACCAGACATCCAATTTAGGGATGGCCAATCCAGTGACGAAGTAACGATCAGCTTGAATGGACATAATTATCCCGCGCAAGCGCGATCTGAGATAGCGACTGCTGCGATGACCTCCACCACGGATCAAGCATTCATTCGTGGTAGGGCCAGACAGGTGTCGATGAAGGTGCAGAGTACGGGTGCCGGATACGGTTGGCGTGTCGGCCATGTACGGCTCGACGGCAGAACGGACGGCAGACGATGACCATCAAGACGTACCGTCCGCTCAATGTCGCACCGCGTGAATACGAAGAATACGATGAGAGCATGTCCCGCAGAACTATTGAACAAAACTTCCAAGATGTCAGTAGTGACATCAATTCTGTGAAGGTACAAGCTGACAGCGACAGTTCTTTGTCACTTCGTAAGTATCAGTTTTTGTTGCTTGGTGCTAGTAATGGCTGATACCTTAAAGGTACTGGGGCAATCAGCACCGTTAGCGACAACGAATACCGATCTGTACACGGTACCGGACGCTACTGTAACGACGGTCAGTTCCATTGCCGCCTGCAACCGCTCCGGTGGGGCACTCACCTTCAGGGTGGCTGTGCGACCATCGGGCGCAACCGTAGCAGATGAGCATTACATCTACTACGACAAATCGGTTGCCGCCAATGACACGGTATTCATCATCGTTGGCATAACTCTAAGCGAAAACGATGTGATTATGGTTTACGCGAGTTCAGGCGATATGGCGTTTAGCATCTTCGGCGTAGAGACTAGTTAAATGGCATTCCGTGGGCGTCAAATGGTGTATGGGGGAGCAAGAGGTGTTGGTGGCTTGCGTGGTCAATTCCAACAACCACCCAATATCGCCCCCAGCCGTCCTGGCATGGATCAGGCGTATACGCCCCCTGGTATTGGTGGTCCCAATATCGCCCCCGGTATGCCCCCTGTAACACCTTATGTTCAGCCACAGGGAATTGCGACTGCTAGTTTTGCCGATCAACTAAGGCATATGGAGGCGCTTGCTAGTCGCCATCGTGCTGGACAGCCTTCCGGTCAACCACCTCCGGGTATGGGCGGTCCCAATATTGCTCCCAGTATGCCTCCGGGTATGCCTCCCGGTATTGGAGGCCCCAATATTGCTCCTAGTATGCCCCCCGGTATGCCTCCGGGTATGCCTCCCGGTATGCCTCCGGGTATGGGTGGACCGGACATAGATCCCGGTATGCCCCCCGGTATCGGTGGTCCCAACATTGCTCCCGGTATGCCTCCTGCAACACCCTATGTGCAACCAGAGGGAATTGCGACTGCTAGTTTTGCTGATCAATTAAAGCATATGGAGGAGCTTGCTAGTCGCGCACGCGCTGGACAGCCCCCTGGTCAGATTCCTCCCGGTATCGGAGGCCCCAATATTGCTCCTAGTATGCCTCCCGGCATCGGTGGCCCGAATATCGCCCCCGGTATGCCTCCCGTTGATCCCCGCTTCCCACCGCCACCGCGTCAGCAGTTCAACCCGCAGATGCAGCAGCAACGGATGCAGCAGATGGGACAGCTTGGTGGGATGCAGCAGTTGGGGCAACAAGCAGCCTATGGCGAAGATCCGATGATTGCTGCTAGGCGGGGTATGCAGTCCACTCAATTAGATGCGGAGATGAAGCGCCGTGGAATAGTCCCGCCTACAGCCGAAGAATCCCAGAACAATTTCGGGTTGGGGTTCGGACAGCCAGCACCTACGCCGGAGCAGATGCAGCGGGATAGTCTGATGGGACGGCAGATGATGGAACGTGCGCGGACAATGAAACCGCGACCCGATCTGCCGTTTATGGATTCAATCCCTACTCCTGTGCCTCCACCTCCCGGCATTGGCGGTCCCAGCTTTCCTCCGCCACCACCTCCGGGTATGGGTGGTCCCAATATAGGACCCAGCGGTCCCGACATTACCAAAGAGGTTGTCCATGAAGAACCCGTGTATCAGCAGCCTGACGGGTCTTGGGGATACGGTCGAGGAACAGCGCAAGCAGCGCCTCCGGGATCTTTAATTCATAGTATCGGTGGTCCTAACATTGCTCCTAGTATGCCTCCCGGTAGAGGGGGGAGCGGGGTGAGGCGTGGGTGGGCCGGGTCCGGTGGACCCATCCTCCAGCAGCAGCCTCCGGGTATGGGCGGTCCTAATATTGCTCCTAGTATGCCCGGCATGGATCAGGCGTATATGCCTTTCGGTGGTCCCAGCTTTCCTCCGCCACCACCTCCGGGTTTCGCTCAACCAGCATCACCCGTGGGCCAGCCTGGGGGGGCTGGTTCTTCGTGGAACGCTGCGCTATCACCTCCAGCAGATACTCCACCTCCAGTAGCTCCTTCGTGGGACGTTGCACCATCTGAACCTGAGACTGAGCCTGAAGATTATGCCTTCACTGAGCCACCCACTATCGATCAAGCAGGTGGTGGCGCAGGTGGTGGCGCAGGTGGACCTCCAACGAGTTGGAAAATGAGCATTGAGCCAATGGCCTATGGCGGCATGATTCCGGGGTATCAAGAAGGTGGGTGGCTAACCAGGCAACGGGATCGGCTCAGTCGGGCGTTCCGCGATTGGGCAGTCCAGGCTGGCGTTGCTCCCGACTCCCCTCATCCCCAGATGGCAGAGCCTCGTACTGGTGGTGAATTTTTATCAAATTTTACACCCGTTGGTGGCTTATCTAAACTTAGAGGTTTAGCCAGTTTATTTGGTCGTGGCCGTAGTGCCGCTAGTGCTGCTGCGCCAATTACAGATGCATCAAGATTGCTTGGGCCTGGAACTGGTACAGCATTAAGAGTCCCTGGTAAAGCATTACAAACTGCGGGCTCAATGTGGGAAAGTTCTATTGCACCATATACAAGTGCAGCTAGTCGAATTTCCCGTCCACTTGCTGGTGTTGGTGCTGCTGCTGCCCTGTTATCTGCAAAACATGCCAGAGACGATAGTGGACTACCCCCTGTGCCATATCGCCGCGACTTGTATGAAACGGACGAGGCAGATCCCGATTACGGAGACGCGGACTATATGCGGGATAGTATGGGCTCTATTTTGGACCAAGCGGTTCCAAAGAGAGACATGTCGGAATCCCTTGTAGACACTTCCATGCTAGATCGTGATATACCGATTGCTGATGTAAGGGCTTTGCGTTCCATAGACCCTATTCGCGGGTTCCCCCGTGACTCTAGGGAATCGGTGTCTGACATACACGCCATCCCCGGTAGGTCGGGAACTCCCTTGAGGCGACATTTTAGGCAGTTTCACGAGGAACAGGCTCAACTAGATGAGCTACGAGACCTCCTTTCTGGACCCGAAGAAGAGTATCCCTTCACGAGATTGGGGCCACGGACTGGGGGATTGTCCGCATTGATTTCGCAACTTGGCTTAGGCGGGAGTCCCTATGGGACGGACGCTATAGGTAGAGGCTTGCGAGGGCCTTTTCGGGTAGAACCAGAGTCTAGCCGTAGCAGAGCTTATGGTGGCATAATCGGGCTACAGGGTGGTGGCTATATACCGATGTATGCAGGTGGGGGGATTCCCGGTTATGGCTTTGGCGGATTCCTTAGAGGATTGGGCAAAGTAGTATCTAAGGTGGCACCTATAGCAATGAATTTCATTCCAGGCGTTAGCGGACTGAGTGGATTGGCTAAGGCAGGAATAGGTGCGCTAACTCAGGGTGCAGGTGATTTAGCTTATGATAGAGGCTTAAACCTACAAAGCATGTTGGGTGGTGCGGGCAGAGCGTATGCGGCCTCAAGTGCTATCGATAGAATGAGGGATATAGGGGGATTAGAGGGTCAAGGCTTATGGGGATCTCTTGGAAAGATCCTGACTGATAAAGATATTGGCAGGGAGGCGATGTCAGCACTTGCCAGCATTCCGTTCGGTGAGGCAGCGGCATTAGGTGTGACCGAAGCTGCCGGGAAACGGGGTGCGGCACAGCAGGCGGGAGGGGCAGGCGGGGCGGCTGGTCTCACTGGAATGGTTAATCCGATGAGCACCGCTGGGCGTGTAATGCCTGGAGCAGGGGTGGCTGGTCCTACCGGGGGTGTTAATCCTACCGCTGGATATGCAAGCCAGATGACCTATGGTAATATCCCAGTCGATTATTCTAATCCAATGCCATCGTCAGATGGCGGATTAATCCCCGAATACAGGTTCGGTGGACGTACATCGAAACGGGCGACAAAGAGAAGCAAGAAAAGAGGGGACAGAAAGAGGAGGGAGCAGTCGGAGGAGATGTACGTTGAACGGGGAGAGGATGATGTGATACTTGGGGGGCCAGACGCAGTATCTACGCCTGCACCTCCTGCTCCTATGTGGCCAGCGGTAATGCCGCCACCGCCTCCAACTGGATTCCCGCCACCGTCTCCGTTTGTTCCACCTATGCCGCCCTCACAGGTAGCTCCGCCACCACCTCCCGGTATCGGTGGTCCGAACATCGGTCCCGGTATGCCCCCTGGTATTGGTGGCCCCAACATCGCTCCCAGTCGTCCCGGTACTGATCAGGCTTATGCTGATCCCATGCCCGTGCCTGTCGCTCAACAGATACAGGAACAAATTCCTCAGACGGCGGCAGCGATGCCCCCATCTCCACCTCCTTCTCCGGTTGCTACTCCAATGCTGCCGCCACCTTCGGGGCTTCCCACGGCACCACAGGTTGCAACTGGGCTCACCCCCGGCACACTTGGAGGAATAGCTCCTCCTTCAAAAGAGATGTTGGCTGCGTGGAGGAAGAGCTTGCAGGATAGGTCCAAGGCTCAAAAGGGGCTGTTGGGTGGGAAAAAGGGTAAAGCGGCTACCGAAGAAGCTCGTGCTCTTGTAGCGGCACTTGGTGGTGGACCCGGACAACCGGATGACCCCAGATTTGGTCCGGGTACTCCTGCGTCCGCTGCTGGAACAGGTTCACGATCTGATCCGTTCCTAAATGATCCAGAAGGACTGGCGCAATTTCGTCAAGAACAAGCTGCTACTCCCCCACCTCCTCCACCCGGTGATCAGATTCGAGCCATTCAAGGTATCTACTCACCTAACACCTCTTCCGGGTTGATGGGGTTATCTCCCTCCAACCGCCCAGGGCAGCTTGGTTCAGCTACTCCCTTATCTGGTTACCAGCCTTATCCAACGTCCCCCGGTAGCACCATGGGGGAACCGCTTTTCGACGGCGTAGATGATCGTTATGACCCGGTTGATTACGGCGGTTTCGGTGACGAGGGTGGTAATGGGGGTGACATTGGTGACGATGTCGGTAGTGGCGAGAGGCGACCGGGTAGCGGTGGCGGCAGATTAGGCCCTGGAATCCCAGAAGAGGTCTTCGACGGCACTGACCCCGAAGAGGTGATTGATGAAACTTATGGGCCAGTCGGTGATGACCCCGCAGATATTCAGCCTCCCGTTATCCAACAAATACAGCAACAAATTCCTCAGACGGCAGCAGCAATGCCACCTCTTTCGGGCGGAAGCCTGGCAGAACAACAAGCAGCGTATCAGCGCGGCGAGCAGTTGCCGTTAAATACGGCGATGCCAACGGCTGGGCGCACAGTGGCACAGGCTCAAGCAGCGTATCAGCGCGGCGAAATATCGGGACCTGCGCCTAGATCACCGGGGGAGAGTGCTGCTGCGAAAAGTTGGAATAAGAATGTGGACAAGGGTTGGGACCCCCGACTAGGTAGTCTCGATGATCCTGCATCGTGGCCCCAAGGTAATCAGCCGCGTACTTATTGGCCTCCTGAAAAGAAGCGAGCCGCGAAGAAGGCCGAACAAAAGCAGAGGGTTAAAGATCGTCGGGCGGCGAACAAAGCGTTAGCGGAACAAGATAGACAGGCACTTCTTCGGGGCGAAACTCCCCCTTCCGAGCTTATCAAGGCTCCGCCACCTGCTGCACCGAAGGGCCAGGCTTACGTTGATTTGGGTGATGGCAGAGGTCCGATTCCAGTCGAACAGACAAGCAAGGCCGAGCGCCAATCCATCGCCGCTGGAGCGAACTACGCGCCCAGGCCGAGTTGCCCACCGGGGAGTGAGCCCTATGACAACAAAGGCACCTGGGAGTGTCGGAAAATGGAGCAATCCGGGGAGGGCGGTAGTTGGGCCTACGGTGAGACTGTTACACCGACTAGCACGACCCCATTGCGGCAGGATTCTCCGTATACGCCACCTCCGATAGTCGAACCGCCGAGGTCGCGGATTGACGCGCAGTTCATGCAGCGTCAGATGCCTACCACGCAACAAACACCTACCACGCAACAGACGCCCATCACGCAACAGACGCCTACGCCTCTAAGTGAACTCCCACAAACCTCTACTGATTTTGCTGCGGCGGGTGATATAGGTGGTGCGAATCTTTTAAGCAGATTGAATGCACCTGCTGCTCCGGTACAGGATTATTTGTCTCCCATGCCTGTGCCAGGAGCGGCAGAGGGTGGTCTTGTTGGCATTGACCAAATTCCTACAGACAGGCTTGAAGGGTTAGCGAAAGCCGCCCAACAAATTGAAAGTCCCGGTTCCCAGCAGATTATAGAGCGAGCCATTGAAGATTTTGGTGTAGAGGTGGTTAATCAGATCGTAACAATAATCCAACAGCAGGGACCAATGATTGCCCCTGATGGTGTTGTCCCAGGATCTGGTATGAATAGAGGTGGTTTGATCAATGGTGGTGGCGGTGATGCCATGGCTGATGACATTCTCGTAAATGCTGAAATGGGCATGAATGGCGAAAGACAGAAAATAGCAGTTTCAGCAGGTGAATACATCGTTCCTGGGGATGTTCTATCACATTTAGGTAGTGGAAACACCGAAGAAGGTGGGGAAGTTATGGACCAGTTCATAGAGGATGTCAGGGTCCAGAGAACTGGTTCACCCGAACAGCCAGGCCCTATTGATTTAAGGGATGTGTTGCCAGGCACATATGGGGAAAGATATGCGTAGACGCTATCCAGAATATCAAGGAGGCGGTATGCCTTCTGATATGCCTACAGATATCCAACGACTTGTCAAAAGAATGTTGGAAGCGAGAACGGATAGGGCGGAGGAAGTGATTCCCGACATGGCTTCCGGTGGTATAGTTGGTCTACAGGATGGTGGCATTATAGGGTTCCAAGCTGGTGGTAATCCCTATCAGCAGAGAATGGTACAATCCTATGTGTCACCTGAAGTGGCACAGCCCTATGCTGATCTAACTGGCAGAATCCAGGCAGCGGGCGCACAACCTTATACCCAATATGGTGGGCAGCGTCTAGCTGGTCCAACCACCGATCAGGCACTCGCACGGGCTGCTTATGGAGCTTACGGGCGTGGTGCTGGTCCGGTTGGTATGCAACAAGCAGCCTCCACGATGGGACAAGCTGGTCAGATGCTTGGTGGTGCCTATCAGGGTATGGCCGGGCTACAGCCGCAATATGCTCAGATGGCTGGACAGTTTGGTAGAGCAGCTTCCGGTGCGTTAGGGCAAGCGCAGTTAGGTGCTGGAGGTATGCAGGATCTTGCCGCTCGCGCACAGTTGCAGGGTCAGCTTGCCGGTGCTGGTATGCGCCAAACTGGGTTTGAGGCACAAGCCCAGCAAGGGGTCTTAGGTCTTGGACAAGCGACTGCTGGTATGGCTGGTCAGCAGCAAATGACTGGGTTGGGTACAGGAATGGGTAGGGCTGGACAGGCTGCATTAGCGGCACAGCAGCGATTTGGTACTGGGATGCAAGGATTTGGTGCTGGTGCGGCAGGACAGGCTGCGGCCCGTGAAGCTCAAGCTGCGGCATTGGGTCAACAAGCTGCTTTAGGAGGTCAAGCTGATCAGGCCCGAATGGCTGGATTGGGTGGGCAAGCGGGGGAGTTGGGTACAGATATTAGGAGTCAATTAGGTGGAACTGGAGGTGAGGCTAGAGATGTAAGCGCAGAAGCTGCACAACGTATGCGAGCCTTGGGCGCACAGGCACCTCAGTTGGGAATGGGAGCAGATCTGTCTCAATATATGTCCCAGTACACCAAGGGTGTCACCGATCCTCAGTTACAGCAGTTGATGGAATTCCAGAGGATGCAAGGTCAGGAACTGGGGTCACAAGCTGCACAGGCTGGTGCATTCGGTGGAAGTCGTGCTGATGTCGAACAAAGAAAGTTAAGAGAGCAGACAGGACAACAAGCTGCTGAGATTATTGGTAAAGGACAGCAGGAAGCATTCCAGAGTGCAGTTGGGAGAGAACGTGAAGATGCTCGTCGTAGAGAGCAGGCCCAACAGATGGGGCTTAGTGCGGAACAGCAAGCTTCACAGGCACAGCAACAAGGGCTGTCCGCTCTACGGCAAGCTCAAGTATCTGGTGGTGGTGCGGCACAACAGGGTATGGGCCAACAATTACAGGCTGCACAGCAGGGTCTGGCCGCAGGCCAGCAAGGCAGAGATGCACAGATGCGGGCTATGCAAATGGGTATTGGTGCTGGTCAGTATGGCACTGATGCCCAGATGAGGGCACAGCAGCAAGCTGCGGCTATGGGACAAGCTGGTGCAGGAGCGTATCAACAGGCTCTCGCAGGACAAGGCGCACTTACTGGGCAGGGCATCGGCATGGGTATGCAAGGACTTGCAGCCCAACAAGCCGCTGCTGCTAGGGGCGCACAGTTTGGTCTACAAGGACAACAGCAGGGGTTCCAAGCCGCACAAGCGGGTACACAGCTTGGGTTGGCTGGCCTACAACAGGCTGGTCAATTGGGTCAGCAGGGTTATGGCACGATGGGCAGATTGCTTGGTCAACAACAAGGTGCTATAGGCGCACAAGGCCAGGCATTTGGCCAGATGGGCCAACTTGGTGGTCAGATGGGCCAACTTGGTGGTCAGCAGAGACAGTTGGGTGCCCAACAACAGCAGCAGCAGTTGCAGAGATTACAGGCGATGGAGCAGGCTGGTGCCCGCACTCAACAAGAACAGCAGCGGGGCCACGATCTCGCCTATCAGGATTTCTTGAGACAGCAGGGATGGAACCAGCAACAGATTGGATGGCAGCTAGGTGCAATGCAGGGGTTGCCGTATCAGAACACACAGGTAATCGGTGACTATGGACAGGAACCGGGCTTTGCATCCGACGTAGCTGGAGCAATTGGTGCCGTTAGTGATTATAGGGCGGGCACTCCTGCGGGTGGCCCTGGCGGGACTGCCCCCGCTCCCGGTTACCCTGGCCCTGGCGGGACCGCCAGTGCCCCCGGTTACCCTGGCCCTGGCGAGACTACCAGTTACGGAAACGAGGAGTATATGGGGGATAGTGCGGGCTCTTACGGAAACACGGACTATATGCAGCAGAGTGCGGGTGGTGCCCGTGGGGGTGGCTATTTATCAAGTAGTGGCATCTTAGCGCCATATCATAAGAAGCTTATAGATGGGTTATATGCAGGTGGGAGGATCAACTACTAATGGGCATTCTTGATGAGAGGCGATATGCAGATAGTATGACCCGTAAGGAAATAGCGGATGCACTGAAGAATGGTCATCCTCTGATTCCGGGTTTTTTGGTGG
>Ga0114902_1000629_pt1 | contig 17991 bp, 9 predicted proteins | sample MalvireepMed_s12_FD_87291 | JGI IMG/M metagenome (GOLD analysis project Ga0114902, IMG submission 87291) | Marine viral communities from the Global Malaspina Expedition - Malaspina viral metaG DeepMed_s12 | ecosystem: Environmental > Aquatic > Marine > Oceanic | place: Mediterranean Sea... | reverse complement strand
ATCGGTTGCTCCCGCTCTTTGCTTCCAGACCTCAAAGTCAGAATCTCACCCAGTTATCGCCTCTTGTTGGCGCAGAGGTGGGCTTGACGGGTATATTGGCGAGCGAAGTCACTGATTCAGGTAAATGGGAGTAATATTTTGGACGGTGATGTCGTTAATGGTCAGGCGTTGCTTTCCTACAATAAAAAGCGATCAGAATGGGGTTGGAAGGCTATTAAAGTGTCCAAAATATAAATATATTTTTAGTGCATGATTACAAGGGCCGTGAACCTCAGGCATTTCGATGAACAGGCTGTCCGGTAATTTGTCGAACAAAACAATCTGAAGTAAGGAACTTTATGAAAATCTCCACCCTCCTGGACCAAATCGAAATCGGCCAGATCGCCCTGCCGGAGTTTCAGCGCGGTTATGTCTGGAACCGGGATCAGGTTCGTGGCCTGGTGCGGTCTTTGTACAAGCGCTATCCGGTGGGTAGTTTGCTGGCCTGGATCACCGATTCTTCCGAGGCGCAGGGCAGGGGGACCAGTGCGCTGGCGTCGGGCCAACAGGTGAAGATGTTGCTGGATGGCCAGCAGCGAATGACCTCGTTGTACGGCATTATCAAGGGTGAGCCGCCCGCCTTTTTCGATGGTGATGCCAATGCGTTCAGGGGGCTGTATTTCCATGCGGAGACGGAAGAGTTTTCGTTCTACATGGCTTCGAAGATGCAGGGAAATCCGCTGTGGGTGGATGTGACGCGTCTGATGAAAGAGGGCGTGGATACCATTCTTGAGGAGATTCTGGAGTCCACCCAGGATTTCAAGCGCACCACCCACTGTGGCAATCGCCTGAACCGGCTGAGGGATATCCGTGAGATTGACGTTCACATCGAGGATGTCTCCGGCCCGGAAATGACGCTGGATGTGGTGGTGGATATCTTCAACCGGGTAAACAGTGGCGGTCGCAAGCTGTCCAAGGGTGATCTCGCCCTGGCCCGGATCTGCTCGGTAGAGCCGGATGCCCGTTCCCGTATGCGCAAGGCCCTGGATGACTGGAACGAGGCAGGGTTTGCTTTCACGCTGGACTGGCTGCTGCGCAGTGTGACCACGATTGCCACGGGCGATGCGCGTTTCGTGGCGCTTCACGACCTGGATGCCGCGACTTTTAACACCGCCTTGCAGCGCGCTGTTAACCATATCAACACCATTCTTGATCTGATCGGTGCCCGCCTGGGACTGGATCATCAGCAGGTGCTGACCGGCCACTTCGCCTTTCCGATTCTGGCTCGGTTCCTGGATGATGCCGGCACCGCCGCGCAGGGTCATGAAACCCAGAACAAGATCCTGTTCTGGTATGTGCAAACTGCCATCTGGGGTCGTTATTCCGGTTCCACTGAGAGTGTGCTCTCCCGAGATCTGAATATCCTGCTGGACGCCGGGCCGGAGGAAGGGCTGGACGCGCTCATCCGGGAGTTGCAGCTGTGGCGAGGCAACCTGCGTATTCGACCTGAGCACTTCACGGGCTGGAGCCGTGGTAACCGGTTCTATTCCATCCTTTACATGCTGACCCGGGTTGGCGAAGCACAGGACTGGGGTTCGGGCCTGCCGCTGAAAAAGGGATTGCTGGGTAAGAACACGTCCCTGGAAGTGCACCATATCTTCCCGCGGGATTTCCTCAAGAAAAACGGCCACGACGACAAGAAGGCGGTCAACGCCCTGGGCAACTTCTGCTTTCTTACCAAGAACAGCAACCTGAAGATCAGTAACCGGCCACCACGGGAGTATTTCCCCGAAGTGGAGGGCCAGCACCCGGGTGCCCTCGCCAGTCAGTGGATTCCCCAAGATCCGGAGCTGTGTAAGCCGGAGAACTATATGGAGTTCCTGCGCCAGCGTCAGGCGCTGCTGGCTGAAGCGTCGAATCGTTTTCTGGATACTTTGTATGACCTGCCATCGGACGAAGAAGCGCCTGAATATCAGGCTGTAGAGCAGGGCGAGTCTGCTCCGGGTGGAATTGCGGATGAGCAGGAAGAAAAGCTTCTGGATGAGGTGAATGCCTGGATTACAGAGCGTGGCCTGCCGGCGGGCGACAAGGAATTCGAGCTGAGAGACCCGGATACGGGTGAACTGAAGGCATTTCTGGATCTTGCCTGGCCGGAAGGGCTGCAGGAGGGTTTGTCGGACCCGGTAGCATTGATTCTCAATGAGGAGATGGATGTCTTTAAACTGGCGACCAATGCGGGATTTCAGGTGTTCGATGATGCCGAGAGCTTCCAGGTTCATACCGCCCGAAAGGTACTTGGTGACCTGCATTATGGTCTACCTGATTGGGCGCAGCAGGTGGAAGAGGCTGCCATTCCGGTAGTGAATCATATCCTCAAGAGTGAGCTGCCCGAGCCTGAGTGCGGTGCTGAGATCCAGATGGATACTGGCGAGGTAGCCGGGGAGTTCGAATTTGTGTGGGATGAGCAGCGGGTTGCTGTGTGGGTGTCGGCAGAAAGGGCACCCCAGCGGGCAATGCTGGCAGCTCAGGGTTGGCGGTTGTTCTCACTTGAGGAGGTGGTGGAGTTGCCTAAGTTGTTGGAGGTGGCTTTGGAGAGGTCTTAGTTGAGGTAGTAATCACACCTGGGAAGGTTTACGATTAGTGAAGTTAACTCAGTTTTGTAAACCGGTGATTCTATGATTGGCGACCGCTTAAAACGCGCCCGGGCTGCTGCTGGCCTTTCAATGAAGGCTCTGGGGGAGCAGGTTGGGGTAAGTGCGAACATGATCAAGAAGTACGAGCATGACGAGAGCATGCCGACTTCTCCTGTGCTTATCCGCTTGGCCCGAGCCCTCGGGGTCCGCTCAGAATATTTCTTCCGCCCAGTTCGGGTATCGCTTAACCGCGTCGAGTATCGAAAACGGGCCAGCACGACTAAAGCCGAGCTCAAGCGAATCGAAGCAGATGTTCTCGATCAGGCTGAGCGTTGGCAGGAACTGGCGGACCTGTGGCCTGAGTTTCCGGTTGCCGGGTTCTCGGGTGTTGAAGGATTGCCTGAGACAATAACCGATTACGCTGAGCTGGAACGCGTGGCCAACCACGTTCGCCGCAGCTGGAAGCTGGGCCTGAATCCGCTGCCGGAGGTCATTGATGTTCTGGAGTCCAAAGGCATTCTGGTCATTACTACCGATGTTGATGTGGCCGGCAAGTTTGATGGTTTGCAGGCAACCGTAGCCGGGCAGCCATTAATAGTTGTCTCTAATCAGTGGCATGGTGACCGGCAGCGGTTCACGTTGGCGCATGAGTTTGGCCATCTGCTTTTGGAAGGACGATTATCGTCAGATCTTGATGAGGAGAAAGCCTGTAACTATTTTGCGTCTGCGTTCCTCTTGCCCGCTGAGAGCGCGCGCGAGCAGATAGGAGAATCTCGCCACAGTATCGAGGTTCGTGAACTCTACATGCTAAAGCATGAGTATGGGCTCAGCATGCAGGCCTGTCTGTACCGTCTCAAGGTTTTGAAGATCATCTCCGATAATTTGTTTGATAAGTTGATCAAACGATTTTCAGCTGCCGGATGGCGGAAGCAGGAGCCCGGAGATCAGGTACCTCAGGAAAGCACTATTCTGTTTCAACAGCTTGTTTATCGTGCGCTGGCAGAGGGAATTGTTGGTGAGTCAAAGGCCGCAGAGCTTCTCAAACTTCCCTTGATGCAGTTCCATCAGATGCGGAAGTTGGAGGCGTTCGATGCAGTTGTTGATCAGTGATGCAAACATCCTTATTGACCTTGAAGAGGGTGGGTTACTGAGGCAGCTTTTCGGCCTGCCGTATGAATTCCGGGTGCCGGATATTCTTTTTTACGAGGAGCTGGAGGACCAGCATGGTTACCTGGTAGATCTTGGCTTGGGGTTGGGGGAACTGGATGAGAAGGGAATGCGTGCAGCCTTCGAATACACGCGGAAATACAATGGCCCCAGCCGAAACGATTGCTTTGCACTGGCACTGGCCCGTCAGGAAAGATGTCCACTGCTGACAGGTGACAAGGCCCTGAGGAAAGCTGCTGAGAAAGAGGCGATATTGGTCAATGGAACCTTGTGGGTTGTCGAGCAACTGGTAATCCATTCCATGATTACGGTTGAACAGGCCAGAGAAGCCTACCAGCGCATGAAAACCAGTGGGCGCAGGTTACCTTGGGCTGTTGCGTTGCAGCGACTTGATGCTTTGTGACGCTCTAGGGTAAGGGCATAATTAGTCATCTTTTCTCCGCACCGGTCGTTATACCCCATGCAAAACAACGACGTACTCCTGAATTTAAGCTAAGGTTACTACTTTGTAGTAACCATCCACGGAGCCCCCATGATCCCCGGTTTGTTGGCCACGGAAGTTTCAGCAGCCCTGCGCGAATTCATCGTTACCGGTTACGAAACCGAGACCGATCCATTTAAAGGCGAGTTCCGCCGCCTGGTGGAGGAGCAGCAAGACGGTGAGGCGTTTATCAAGGGGCCTTATGTTTCCGTCGGCCTGCCGTTTCTCACCGGCTCTTCCGGCCGGGATTTCTTCAGAAGCTTTGAGACCGAGCACCCGCCTTATGCGCACCAGGAGCAGGCCTGGCAGAGGCTGGCTTCCGATCGACGTGCTGCGAATACCCTGGTAGCTACGGGCACCGGCTCGGGTAAGACCGAGTGTTTTATGTATCCGGTTCTTGATCACTGCCAGCGTGCGGCCGCGCCGGGTATCAAGGCGATTGTCATTTATCCGATGAACGCGTTGGCAACGGATCAGGCCAAGCGCTTTGCTGCGGAGATTCATCGGCAGCCCACGTTGAAAGGCCTGCGTGTAGGGCTGTTTGTGGGTGGGGATGGCCAGGGCACCAAGGCCATGGGCCCAGATCAGGTGATCACCGACAAGGAAACCCTGCGCAATAACCCGCCGGATGTGCTGCTCACCAACTACAAGATGCTGGATTACCTGTTGATGCGCCCGCAGGACCAGAAGCTGTGGGCCCATAACGGGCCGGATACCCTCCGCTACCTGGTGGTGGATGAGCTGCATACCTTTGATGGGGCCCAGGGCACGGATTTGTCGTTGTTGATCCGCCGGTTGCGCGCCCGGTTTGATTTGAAGCCTGATCAGCTTGTATGTGCGGGTACATCCGCCACCTTGGGTGGTGATGACAGCATTAATGGCCTGCTTGCCTATGCTTCGGATATTTTCTCAAGCCCGTTCCGGCGTGATTCGGTGATTGCCGAGCAGCGGCAGAGTGATTCGGAGTTTCTGGATAATCTGGCGTTTCTGGGCTTGAACAAGGAAATTGGGCCGGAAGATCTTTCCCTGGCTTTGAACGAAGGCCTGCAGGCGTATCTTTTGAAGGCCTACGAGCTTTATTTCAGCAAGCAGCCGGAACTGCCACTGGATTCTAAAGAAGGAAGGATTCAGCTGGGCAAGGACCTGAAGCAACATGGCCAGCTGGCGAACCTGCTAAGGCAGCTCAAGTTGGGGCAGGGTACACCCCGATTCCGCGAGTTGGTAGAAAAGCTGGCCTCACAGATCCCGCCGCTGTTCAAGCGCCAGCCGGAGCAGGCTTTGATTGCTCTGCTGGCATTGCTGTCCCATGCCCGGAATGATGTTGGCCTGCCTTTCGTGCAGCTGCGCTTGCAGCTATGGTCCCGTGAACTCCGGCGTATTGTTGGGACTTTGCGGGAGCCCAAGCCCCTTGGACTTGTCGACGACGACTCTGAAAACGGGCGCTCTTCGGTATTACCGCCATTGCTGGCGTTCGGTGATGATAAACCTCCGAAAGATCAGCGCCAGGTTCGCCTGCCGCTGGTGCAGTGCCGCGAATGTCACGGTACCGCCTGGTTGACTCGCATGGAGAAGAGCCATGTTTCGGAACAGGTGGTGGAAACGGAGCTGCAGAATATCTATAGCGCGTTTTTTGGAAACCACGAGGAAACAGCTTTGCTGCTGCCCTGGCAACAGGGAGCGGGAATATCTCCGGCTGGCATGCACCTGGATAATTTCCGGGTGTGTCGGGACTGTGGCCGCACGGCAACTGCGGATTATTCAGGTGAGTGTAAGGGCTGCCAGGCCGGGAACGAGGCTCTGGTGCGAGTGAGCAAGCCGCATCAGCTGAAGGAAGTGAAGCGCGACAATGTGAATCGGATGGTTCACGAACACGATTGCCCTTACTGCTCAGCTAAATCTTCGTTGGTGGTGTTTGGTGCCCGGGCCGCGAGTTTGAGTGCGGTGGCCATTCACCAGTTGTTCAGCAGTCGTGATAACGATGATCGCAAGCTGCTTACCTTCAGTGATTCCGTTCAGGATGCCACCCACCGGGCCGGTTTCTTCGCGGCTCGTACCTGGCAGAACAATGTGCGCATGGCGCTCACCCAGCTTCTTGAAAACCAGCCGGAACCGGCCCCGTTACTGCAGTTGCCGGAGCTGTTTGAGGCTTACTGGCTGAACCAGGGCGAACACCGGGGGAGGTTGGACCTTCCCAAATACCTGCGTGAGTTCATGCCGCCGGACAAGCGTTTTACCGCCGAGTTCGAGCATTTCGAAACCACAGGTGAGGTGCGTGATTCCGCCTGGTTGCTAAAGCTGATTCGCGGGCGCATGTTGTGGCAGGTGCTGGAAGATCTGGGCTGGCGGTCTCAGGTGGGGCGTTCTCTTAACCGGTTGGGCATCGCCGCGCTGGACTGGCCGGCTGAACATGTGGCCAGTGCCGCTGCTTCCTGGCGAGAGATTGCAGACAACACGTTGGGCTACCGAATCGATAAAGAAGCAGCTGAGGGCCTGATGACCGGGCTGGTTCAGCACATGGTCAATCTGGGGGCGTTTGGCCTGAAGGATCTCGCCGCTTACCGTGAAAAATCTGGCAGAAGTTACCAGCTCACCTTCCTTAAGTATGCGCCACCGTTGGGGCCGTCATCACCAAGACCCCGATACCCTGCGTTGTCCAAGGCGGAAGGTTATGAACCGTTGAGCCATAACAATGCCTCGCGCTCCTGGTACGAGAACTGGCTGAGCTGCCTGAACCCGGATGCCATGGCGGACCGCAAGCAACTGGAGCACGTACTTGCGGCGGCACTGGATGCGTTAGCCGGTGCCGGCATGGTGCAAACCGAAACCAACGAACGCGGCGTGAAACTCTGGGCCCTGAACCCGGAAGTGCTGACTATCGCTACGGATATTCAGGCGGTGGAGTGTGAAGGCTACCGCCCGGTGCACGTGCCGGCAGGTAAAGCTCGTGGCTGGCTCGGGCTGCCAATGATCAGTGCGGCCGGGCCGGAGCTGTTGTATGAAAACGTGGTGCCTGTGCGCAATACGCTATATCGGAACCTTTATCGCAACGGTGAAATTCACCGGGTAATTGCCCACGAGCACACCGGCCTGCTGGCGGCCAGTGAGCGTATTCGGGTGGAGAACAGCTTTATCAAGGGTGATAAACCCTGGGAATACAATCTGCTGTCTGCCACGCCTACGCTGGAAATGGGTATCGACATTGGTGATCTTTCCAGCGTGCTATTGTGTTCTGTGCCGCCGGCGCAGGCGAATTATCTTCAGCGGGTTGGCCGGGGTGGCCGCCGCGACGGAAATTCTTTTGTGCTGACTGTGGCCAACGGCCGCCCGCACGATTTGGTGTTCTACGCCGATCCGGGACGGATGCTGGACACTCCGGTTGAGCCACCCGCAGTGTTCCTGAAAGCCCGCCATGTACTGCGCCGGCAGTTACTGGCTTACACCATGGATTGCTGGACCCGTTCAGCCAAGGGTGATAACCAGGTGCCGCATACCATGCAGCCAGTGCTGGATGCCGTGGAGAAGGCCCAGGAGGACCGCTTTCCGTACACGCTGCTGAGATTCCTGAAGCACAATATGCAGGAAATTTGGGATGGCTTCAGCAGCCATGTGGCGACGGAGCTGAGTGGAGAAGACCTCGAACTGCTCCGGCAGTATTTGTTCGGTGGGCCACAGTTTGATGAGGATCGCTTGGAGCTGTACCTCGTTAGTCGGCTCAAGTTGGTGGCGGATGAGCGTAATCTCATGGCTACGACCATCAAGAATCTGGACAAGCAGCTGGAGAAGTTGCGCAAACTGCCTCAAGACGAGCACACCCAGGCCGAGATTCTGGAACTGGAACGCGAAGCCGCCGGTTATCGGGGAATGCGCATTCGCTTGAACAAGCGGGAAACCCTGAATTTCTTTACCGACGAAGGCCTGCTACCAAATTACGCTTTCCCGGAGGAGGGCGCCACGTTGCATTCGGTGATCTTCCGCTCCGAGAAAGGCGGAGGTGACGGAGCAGATCACGAATTCGTGAAGCGCGAGTACGAATACCAGCGCCCGGCCCAGGCCGCGTTAACGGAGTTGGCACCGGAATCGGTGTTCTACGCCGGCAACCGCAAGGTAAAAGTGACCCGGGTAGAGACTTCCAAAGGCCGTAACATTCAAGACTGGCGCTTTTGCCCGCGCTGCCATTATTCCGCGCCGGCTGATGACCCGACAGCGGGCTTCAGCGATAAAACCTGCCCTCGTTGCCACACAAACCAGTGGGGTGATGAAAGCGCCCGCACCAAGATGCTGAAGATGACCCAGGTCTATGCGTTCACCAACGCAAGGGATGCGATTCTGGATGACCGCTCTGATGACCGGGAACCGGTATTCTTCAACAAGCAGATGCTGATCGACTTCAAACCCTCTGACGTGCCGATTACCTGGGTTCTGGATGATAAGGACAAGCCCTTTGGCTTTGAATTTATTCGTTCAGCGAACTTCCTGGAGGTGAACTTTGGCCGCCGCGAAGGGGAGGAGATGTACTTCGATGTGGCCGGTGAGCATATCCAGCGGGCGGGCTTCCCGATCTGCCGCGAATGCGGCTCGGTGCAGACCAAGGCTGCAGCCAAGGGCAAGAGAGAAGCGGAACACCTGAAATCCTGCAGCTATGCTCGTGGGCCCAAAAAGTTGCCGGGCGGCAAGGAAGATACCGGGCTGGAAAATTGTCTGTACCTGTACCGGCAGTTCTCATCCGAGGCCTTGCGAATTCTGTTGCCGAGGTTGTCTACCGGTGGCACTGAGGAACAAGTGAATTCGTTTGTGGCGGCCTTGCAGCTTGGCCTGAAGCGGCGGTTCGGGGGCAAGGTGGACCATCTGCGAGTGGCTTATCAGAGTGAGCCGATTGGCGAAACCGATGAGCGCCGGCACTTTATCGTTCTTTATGATTCGGTTCCGGGCGGCACAGGTTATCTGCACGAGTTGCTCAGCCGTGCCGAAAACATGCAGGAAGTCTTCCGTAAAGCCTACGACGTGATGGATGCCTGTGATTGTTACGACAACACCATGGATGGCTGTTATCGCTGCCTGCTGGAATACCGAAATGCCTACGGCATGGAAAGCACCAGTAAAGAGTTGGCGCTGGAAATGCTCAAGGATATCGTAGACGGCGATCACCAGTGGGTTCAGGACAAGCAAGGCCTGAGCGCGTTGGGTGGTAACCCCTGGATAGATTCTGAGCTGGAGGCCCGCTTTCCGGAGGCCCTGGCGCGATTCTCCGGCGAAGACTGCGTGGGTAACCACAAGGTGCGGGTAGGTAAGGATATTATCCGAGGCAAAAGTGGTTACCGGCTGACGATTGGTGATCTCGCCTATGAAATCGAACCCCAGGTAAATCTTGGCATGGCAGAGGGCGTTCAGTTCGCCAGCAAGCCGGATTTCGTGCTGTGGCCCGTGCGCTCTGGCTTGCTGCCGGTGGCTATTTTCCTGGATGGCTATAAGTTCCACGGTGACAAAGCCAGTGAGGACCTGCTTAAACGCCAGGCATTAATGCGGGCCGGCTTCGTGGTCTGGACCCTGAACTGGTATGACGTCAACAAGGTGATGGGCGATAAGGCTATGGACGTGCCCCTGCCATTGGGTATGACATCATCTAGGCAGAATCACCAGGCCATCACAGGGTTGGCCGAGCGCGCCGGCGTGAGCAACACGGCCCAGCACATGAACAAGAGTACGTTTGATCTGCTGATGCACTTCCTGACGGAGCAGGACGCCGCTGTACTGCAGCAACAGGCGCTGTTCTTCCTGCTGCAGTGCCTGCCGGCGGGTTCGCTCGTGGAGTCTGGTGCGGACTCTGCGATGCTGGGAAGGCTGGAAGGTCTGCCGGCCAGCTTTACCGATCGGGTTCCAATTCCAGCGGGACTTGAGGGCTCTGTCCAGCTAACCGACGAAAAAGGCGCGGCGGTTATCTCCTTGGATCTATTGGCCGGGAAGGATCTGTTCGGGAGCTTTGATCTGGGCAAGACTCTGGTGTCGGCAAGCTATGATCTGAAAAAGGGTAACGAAGACCAGGCCCGTTACCAGTGGCAGCGATTCTGGAGCGCGGTTAATTTCCTTCAATTCCTGCCGGTGTTTTACGCCTGGACCCCGGACTCCAAGAACAGCGGCATAGCCGCCGGCCTTGAGTGGGGTCAGACCCGGGGTCAGACCCAGACCCAGAATGACAAGCCTGAAAAGCAGGGGCAGACGCCTGCCTGGTTTGAGAATCTTGAGGATGAACTCCGCATAGAGCTGGAAGCTCACCAGATTAGTTGGCCAGAAGACGCGTTAGTGGCTGAGGCTGTGGTTGCCGGTGAGCTGGACGAGGTGGTAGGCGAGGCCGAGCTGATGTTTGCGGATGCAAAGATCGCTTTGCTGCTTGAGGATATTGAGGATCAGGTGGCGGCCAGACCTTACCTGGAAGCCGATGGATGGCGGCTCTGCGCTTCGGTTGAAGAGCTGGTTGATGCCGTGAATGAACTGGAATCGGGAGCCTGAGATGGCGAGTGTTGCGTTCTCTGACAAGTACTTTGAAAGCCTGCTGAAGCTGACACCCAACGAGCAAAGTCAGGCTAATAAAGCCGTCATGTTGTTCCAGCAGGACCGGAACCACCCCAGTCTGAACTATGAAAAACTACCGTCTTTCAGGGATGACAAGGTGCGTTCGATTCGAGCCAATCAGGATGTGCGCATTATTCTGGCCGCCGCCGAGAAAGAAGATTTGTACTTGATGCTGTATGTGAATCACCACGATACGGCCTACAAATGGGCGGAAAAGCGAAAGATCGAGATTAACCCCAATACCGGTAGCCTGCAGGTGTTCACGGTTGAGGAGACTGCGCTGGAGCCGGCATCGGGAACCCAAGAGACGCCCGCTCAGCCCGGTTTGTTTGATGCGATACGAGACCGCCAACTGCTGCAGCTCGGTGTGCCTGAAGATGCTCTAGCGGTGGTTCGTAGCATGAAAATTGAGGCAGATCTGGAAACGGCCCTGATTAACGAGCAGATACCCAAGGATGCTCATGATGGTCTGTTCATGTTGATGGCCGGAGCCAGTTTCGAGGAAGCCTGGAACGAAGTGGTTCCAGCGGCACCGGAGTCGGTGGATACCGAAGACTTCACTACTGCACTGACACGCCCCGAATCTCGTGCTCTGTTCACGGTCGCGGAGAACGAGCAGGCTCTGCAGGAAGTGCTTAATCAGTCCATTGAGAAATGGCGCGTCTTCCTGCATCCGGCCCAGCGTCGCTTGGCAGAGGGTAGAAAGAATGGCCCGGTTCGGGTGCTGGGTGGGGCCGGTACAGGTAAGACGGTGGTTGCCATGCACCGCGCCAAGTGGTTAGCCAATCATCTTGATGAAGGTGATGGGAAAATTCTGTTCACGACCTTTACCAAAAACCTGGCTGCGGATATTCAGCAAAACCTGAACAAGATCTGCAGCCAGGAGTCGCTGGCAAAGATTGAGGTGCTGAACCTGGACGCATGGGTGATGAACTTCCTGAAAAAGCAGGGCTACGATTACGGATTGCTTCTGGATAGCCGTGAGGAGAGAAAGCTCTGGGAGCAGGCCTATTCGGAAAAACCTGCCAGTATTGATCTTGGAATGGCGTTCTTTCAGGAAGAGTGGGCGAGGGTGGTTCAGCCTCAGTCAGTCGGCAGTGTGGATGAGTACAAGAAGGCATCCCGTATTGGCCGCGGTACCCGCCTGAATCGTCAGCAGCGGGTTGAGATCTGGCCGGTTTTCGAGCGCTATCGCCATTTGCTTGCCAGCAACTATCTGAAAGAAACTGATGACGCCTATCGGGATGCCCGCGAATTGATTGAGAACAAGCCTGAGCTGCGGCCGGACCTGGCCGCCGTAATCGTGGATGAGGCCCAGGATATGGGCAGTCAGGCATTCATGTTGATCCGCGCACTGGTTCCAGCTGGCCCTAATGATCTTTTTATTGTGGGGGACGGTCATCAGAGAATCTATGGCAAGAACAAGGTGGTTCTCGGCCAGTGCGGTATTGATATTCGGGGCCGTAGTGCCCGCCTGAAGATTAATTATCGAACCACTGATGAAACCCGAAAGATGGCTGTGAGTATTCTGGAAGGTGTGGAAGTGGACGACCTGGACGGGGGGCAAGACACTCAGAAATTCTACCACTCTCTGATGCATGGCCCGGCACCCCAGGTGCGCTGTTTTGAATCCATGGACCAGCAGGCAGAAGCCATTCTGGCAGCAGTGAGAGCGAATAACTTAGTACCGGAAGCCTGCTGCGTGATCGCCCGAACACGCCGCGAGGTAAATGAACTGAAAGCAGCACTGGAAAGCCGGCAGCAGCTTTGCCACGTTCTGGAAGGGCAGAGCGCGGCCACGCCAGATGGTGCTCTGAACCTGGCCACCATGCACCGGGTAAAGGGCCTGGAATTTGATGGGGTGTTTCTTGCCTCAGCGAATCAGGGGCTTGTGCCGCTGGACTTTGTGGTGAAGTCCGCCGCCGATGCAGTGACGCACCGGCAGCGAGAGAATGAAGAGCGTGCATTGGTCTATGTAAGCCTAACCCGCGCAAGGAAGTTAGCCTTTGTGTTTGGTTATGGGCGCATGAGTGAGTGGTTTTCAGGGTTTACTGATTGAGGTTGGATCATGAGCAAGAAAGCTACGGGACCGATATTCATTCTTCCAGACGAGCCTGTCGCTCGGTTTTCTCCGGAGATGGAGTCGTGCTTCGAGATGCTGCACCGAGCAGTTTCACGAGGGCTCGAAATCCCAGATACGGTGGACTCAATTGTGGGATTAGTGAAACAGCTAAAGAGTCTTTACTACACTATGCGGGATCATTTCGAAGCTGATGACGGCATTTCCCAGACTGTAGCTGACGCGCTGCCGGAAATAGAGATTGGGCCGGTAACAAGTATGCTGTCGTCGTGGGAGCAGGATCACGTCATAGGTAATCGCGAATACGAGCAAAGAAATTATCAGGCGACCCAAGTGCCACTGTATACGGATCCCGCAGATCGGTTTCATGGCTACGTGGACTGCTGGCGGCTATACCGTGTTTGGCTCTTTGAAGCGAATCGCGCACTTACAATATGCAGAACACGGATATCTGATGACGCCCCAGAGCTGCCACTAAGACGCTATGATTGGGTGATAAGGCCATAGCTTGAAGGGGCTGGTCGCACGAAAACTTAAACTAACGTAACTTCAGCGCTGAAACCAAATCTGGGTCTGAAACCGCAAGACACCTTCAATCGGAAGCTCTATCTCTGCTTCCTCGCTAAGATCAACGATGATTTTCTGCGCTTGTTCCAGAATTTTGTCTGCCTGATGCTCCTGAAAAAGCGCACACCATGTCGCTACGTGCCATAATTCATCACATTCTCGCCACAGAATAGCCATGCCGAGTGATGAGAATCGACTGTGCCAAAAAACAAACGGCTGTATAAGCAGTCTCAAGGTGCGGGAGATATTCAATGGCTTCACTCTGTAACAAAATGAGCGCGGATCAGATAAGACGGTTAGTTTCTATTGCACGCCATACGATATCTGGAGACAGCTATGCTGTTGAGCAATTTGCTGGGTTGTGTAACCAGTGGTGTTTGCCAAAGGTAGCCATATCTGAGGTGATCAGGTTAGCAGCGCTGCATGATCAGGCTTCTCGTATTCGTCGGCACAAGCGCCGGGTTGCTCAAGAAAAAGCGGAGAAACCGAGGTTCGCACCAACACATCCCTTATTCCGGGCCCAGAAAAGAAAAAATGGACGGAGTAGGACAGATGCTATGTATCGAGCGGTTCTTTGTGGAGGGTTTGAGACAAATCGGGCGCGACATTAATGGCAAACTGAAATGTCTAATTGCTGATTTAGCTCTTGAATTTCCTGGTAGCCCAAGCTTCCAGTTCATCGGCCTTCCAGTAACCGATGAGCCCTATCGTCAATAGGGCCAGCACAAACCCGCCGTAACCTACCAAAGCTGCAAGCATGTTCATGATTATGGCTCCCTGAGAGTCAACTGGTATTATGCTAACTCTTTAATTGGTATGGGGCTACAGGACTGAATGGCAATCAATTTCTACGAGAAAGGCCAGCTCTCCTCAGGTTTTTGTGGCTGGAGAGTGGTTGCCACCATTCGTGGCAAACGCTATCAGAAGTATTTTTCACTGAACCGCCCGAGTAAACGCATCCCCGAAGAGGTCTGGTTTCGCTACCAGGAAACCCGTGCCAGATACTATGAGGCCCGGTGGCAAGCACGTTCCGCTGCGGTTCAGTATCGGGATTTCATTTCTAAGGATCATTATTCTACGCTGCCACACCGAGGTGTAGGTTTTCAGGGGATCACACTCGGCATTGGGCGTGGTAATCGCTGCAAGCATGATCAGTGTTATTTCTCTGTGAACCTGCGGGGCAGGGCGGCGAAGGTATTTATTACCGAAGACCGGCCTCTGACGGCGGCATGGCACCATGCCGTGGATGTGTGGGGCAAAGGGTTTGAGATACGCCCGAAAGATATCGCTGCAAAACGGAAATTGGTTCCGGCCCCAGATCAGTTCAAAGCACTGCGCAAGCAGATGAATGAAAACGAAGGGGCCGACTTTTCGGCATCGGTGCTGCACTACGTATACCAAGAGCAGCGTGAGGCGATTGAGAAGCAGAAAGTTGCCAAGGTGTTTGATAAGCCAGCAACCCAGGATGAGTTGCTGTCATTTTCTGCGAATTTACAGCGGGAGATTGAGGCTTACCGGAGGTCCTGAGATAGCGAGGCTCCGGTGAGCCTTCCGTTATTGCCTCTTTACAGCCGACTGGCCACAATTCGGCCTTCACAGGCCGCAGGAGTGACCAGTGAGGCCGGATCAACGGCCCGGATGGTGTCTTTCTGGTTGCAGCCAAGGCCGGTGGTGGTGTCGCACTGGGCGATGCCGTAGTCATAGGCGCTGGTGTCCAGAGTGGCGCCAAGCTCGATGATGCCGCGATTCTGACTAGCATCCAGTTGGTCGATGATGGTGGCGCTTGGGTCAGCCGGAGTCAGCGGCGAGCCTTTGGCTACCCGGAACAGGCTGATCGGTGTGGATTCATTGTCCGGGTTCAGGTCACGACCATCCACTTCGGTCAGGTTGCACAGGTTGTCGCTGATTGTGCCGGTATCGGCCACATACTGAACTGCCTTCGGGTGTAGCAGGGCCGCTGCAAAGCGCTCGCGCTCACCGGTCAGGGCATGGTTCACCGGAACCTGGGCCCGGGGAATGCCGGCTTCGTCCATCAGTTTCATCAGGTCCAGTACGCCACCGCCGATGCCGTAGTGCGTGGTTTCAACGGTCAGCGGGTTGCCAGAGTGTTGTAGTGCGCGCTCAAAGTCAGCGGGTGTCATGTTGGGGCGATCCCGCTTAACGGCAGCAATAGCGCCTGCTACGAGCGGCGATGCCATAGAGGTTCCGGTACCGATTGAGATGCGGTCATTCTCGGCCAGCATACGTACCCACTCTCCTGTGGCCGCAATATCAACAACCGATCCTGTATTGGAGCCTTCGTTCCACTCCAAATCTTCCCACAGTTCGCCGTCGTGGTTCGTTGCTGCGACCGTGATAACGCCATCACAGTTTGCCGGGTTGATGTCATCGGCGTTAGTCAACTCGTTGCCTGCTGACACAACAACGGTAATGTTTCGGCTGATCGCCTCGTTGATGGCTTCTTGAACCATTATTGGGCAAGCGCCTTTTCCGCCAAGCGAAATGTTGATGACCTCTACTGGCTCAATTGGGTGGGTGCCGTTGCGGCTGCTCCCGTAGCCGGTTAGCCAACGAATTCCCTCTGCGATCTCTGAGCTAAAGGCGTTTCCGGTGCAGTTGGCCACCCGTCCTGCGACAACCTCTGTATTGGGTGCTACGCCTGCAATCCCGATGTAGTTGTTGGTTTTTGCAGCGGCAATGCTTGTGACGCCTGCGCCATGTGTAGTAACAAAATCGCGTCCGTCACAGATTCCGGAGTCACCATTTTGAAAAGCGGGGCCGTATGGGATGGATGGCGTCTCCCATGTAACAAAGTTGTAGCCCTCCTGGTACTCAATATCGTTGGATGCCTCGAAACCTCCGTCCAGTACACCGATGCGCATAGTGCGATCAGACTGGATGCGCTGAAGCCCCTCAATGAGTCGCATTTTTGTGCCGGAGGCATCCTTAAAGATTCGTTGTTCGGCGTAGCCTTCATCGTTGTAGTAACGGTCAAGGTCGATCTCTGTGCTGGAAGACTGCTGAGTGTGCATCTTGGTGTCCTTTTCTACGATCAGCACATCCGGATCTTCCAGCAGCTCCTTGATGGTCTCTTCCGCCTCGCTGGCTTTGACTTCAACCCGCTCCCACGGCCAGCCTTCGGCTTTCAGGCTTTCCCGCTTAACCATCAGGTATACCGTATCGGCCTTCTGGTTGACCTTCGGGGTGCCGCTCATGGCAAGGGTGGTGGTCTCTGCAGGTAGAGCCTGAACGCCGGTTGCGGTGGCAAGCAGGGCGGTCAGGATGGCGTTACGCAGTGTGTTGTTGGTTTTCATGATCGTATCTCCCGGCGCTTAGCGTTGTGTTTGAGTGGTCAGGGGCAGGGCAGCGTTCAGCCAGTCGTACTCTGCATTGAATACCCATTCGCCATTGTCGTTGTATGCCCCGAGGTCTGGACTGGTAAACCGGGTGTAGCGTCCCAGCGTTTCGTCATAGGTGAAGGTCAGGGTTTCCGGGAGGTCAACGCCCAGGGCGACCAGCGTTGTCTCAACGGCGGCCAGTACGGTTGTGCCGGTTCCATTGATTGCCTGAATATCGGTGTCCATTTGTGCCAGATGCTCAGCCAGTTCCGCTTCGGTGGCGGTGCCGTTCTGATAATCCTTGATGGCCTGGGCCAGTTGGCTTTGGCTGTCGGTCAGGCTGGCGCCTGCTTGGGCCGTGGTCTGCTCAATCTCAGCGTTCGCCATATCTTTCAGGGTGGCATCGACGGTGCCGGTCAGGTATTCGATTTCAAGCGCGATCTGCGCCAGACGCTGTTCGTCGGTCAGTGCGAGGCTTTCAGCGGACACCTGTGTGATCTGTTCGGCTTGTTCAAGCGAAGCCTGTGCGCTGGTGTTCTCGGCGCTTACACTCACGATGTATTCGATGGTGGTGTTGCCATCTTTGGTGGTCACCTTGAACCGGGCATCACCTTCGTTTTGAAGTTCTGCCACAGAAATGTTCAGGGTGCCGTCTTCGGTGGTGTCTGCTGTGATGGCTTCGGTGCCACGAATTCGGGTGGTGGAAACCGGTGTGCCGCGCAGGGCTTGAGTTACCTGCTGGTTTTCGCTGGTGGTTATACTCAGGGTTTCGGAAATAGGCTTCGGCGCTTCGGTCTTTGGCGGGGTAGTGCTGTTGTCGCTACCACCACCTCCTCCGCATCCTGAGAGAATTGACGCGATAAATACGACGGTCGAACAACGAACTGCAACTTTTCTCATTCCTTGACTCCATGTTGGCGCATAGTGGCCTAAATACTAGCGTGCAAACATGGGTAGTAGAATATTACATATAGGTCTTATAGCCCTTGGGCAAAAAGGACTTACCCTAACTCTTTTCTCATCATTGACCTGTGAAGAACCGGTGGCGCAGCTTTGCGGGCGTTGGTAGCATGGCCTTGTGCGGTTCATCTATATGATGCGTTGGGTGGTAGGCTTAAAGCCTACATGTTGTGTTTGGGTGTTGGAGAAACAGGGCTGGAACAATCAATGTTGCTGATT
>Ga0114902_1000624_pt1 | contig 18136 bp, 14 predicted proteins | sample MalvireepMed_s12_FD_87291 | JGI IMG/M metagenome (GOLD analysis project Ga0114902, IMG submission 87291) | Marine viral communities from the Global Malaspina Expedition - Malaspina viral metaG DeepMed_s12 | ecosystem: Environmental > Aquatic > Marine > Oceanic | place: Mediterranean Sea... | reverse complement strand
GCTTCTGGATTTCAGTTTTCCGGTTAATGCCAGTTCTTTGCCCTTGGGTGCATAATTCTCAATAAGCTCGGCCGTTTTGCCCCACGCCACAATGGTGTGCCACTGGGTATCCTGTGTTTTTTCGCCTTTGGCATTTTTGTAAAATTCATTGGTCGCCAGTGAAAAGCGCACCACTTTTTTACCGCTTTCTAGGGTCGTTAGTGTAGGCTCTTGCCCTACGTTTCCGATTAACTGAACTTGATTTCTTAGTGTACTCATAATTAAATAGTTTAAACGCCTATTTGAATTAGGCGGTTAATAATTCCCTTGTTGCTGATTTAAGTTTACTGTTAAACAATTGCACTTAAATTTTAAGGGGTGTTTGTTTGCCTTCTTACGTGCGTAGCACAATGGGTAAAGTGGGTTTTGTCAAGGCTTTCTGAGAACAAATCAGGAGTGTCTGCGACGTGGTAAATCCTCCCCGTGACAGGGATGGATTTCAAGGAAGTAGAAACCTTATTTTTCTTGGAAACTCGTATAGCCTTGAAAAGTTCCATAAGAGCCTTAGCAATTCTTTTAAAACCTGATGAGAAGCGAGCGTACGGGAAGTTAAGTGAACGGAGCAGTCGGGTTTGATTTAGAATTGGTTAGGTTCTGCCTGTTTTTCGACACCCCGAAAAACACGTAAGGCCTTAGCCATTAGAAACCCCTTAAAATGACCAAGACGGCACCTGATTTTTCAGGATTTTCGAGCAGGAGCCAAGAAGATCCTGCCGTAAAATCCGGTTAAGAAAATCTGGATGCCGGCTTTCCTATTCTAAAAAGCGGACTAATCTGTTTTTTGGGAGTGAATGAAATGCACCCAAAAGCGCAGCGAACGGGTAAATACAATGAAGGGAATCAAAATAACAGATGGGTCCAAGACTTCAAGTGAAGCTTATTTCCAGAAATGGAGCCGGGCGGAATGGAGGGAAATGGGATGAGCGACTGTATGACAACATAATGAAAATAAAAAAATCCAGTTTTTAAAAGGAACTGGACGAAACCTAAATCTATTTAAGTCATTTCATAAATAGTATCAAACAGCTTTTTATCTAATCGCTCCTGCTGCCCAAAACTTTTTTTCGAGACGTTGTGCAAAACCGAATTAAAGGCATTATAACCCAACCATAAGTTTGGAGTTTCCTTTAATGCCAGGGCCTCATAGTCCAAAATTTCTAGTACTGTCCTCGATTTCTTGGACGGATTATTATTGGTATCACTACATTCATATCGAAAGAGTTTGATTTGATCTAAAACAGCTTTAACGAACGCGCGAGTGTCTAGGATTTCGAAATCCCTCATTTTATGAAACTTTTGAGTTATAAAGTAAAATTCGTTATCCAAAAATCGATGGAAGAGGTTATTTAGACAGGGCATAATAAGATTTGTATTGTTTTTACTATGCTTTATTGAAAACTCGATTTCAGCTTGAGAAACGTGTAACCCATTCGAGCATATTTGACGGTAAAATCCAAAATGACCAGATGTCTTTTCGCTTCCATCATAGGAATTCTTAAACCGAAGCATCGGTAGAATAGTATCTGCCTCATTTTTAATGGTAAACTGACTTGAATCATCGATGATAAAATCAGTAACAAAAGACCGGTCGTTTTTGTTGATCGTTCGTTTTATAAACTTAAGACCGGCATCACTGAGCATTTTTTCTGCTCGGCCAAAGAATACGTCATTTGAGATATGGCCGTAACTGTCTGAAACTACATTAACGATTTTACCATTTGAAATAACGGCATTTTCCAGACCCCTACGTGATTCCATCTGGGTCAAACTTTTAAGAGATATAAGTTCATTAGAAACAAAAATCTCATCATGCTGCAAATTTTGTAAATACATAGCTTATGAATTTAGATTAAACAATATTTGAGCATTGAATCAAACGGAAGACAAAATTTTGAAGTGGAAAGGAAACGGAATAAAAAAGGGTGGCGTAGCAACCTGGCTTTATGCCGTCCCTTTTCCGTAAAACATTTTGCGCGTTTAACTTTCGGGAATATTGATTGTAACGGCCCACCTATTAATTTTCAATAGAAGTTCATTTTCAACATAGAAATCGGAAACTTAGTACTTATAAGTATAACGGTTTTACTTACCCATTTTACAGGTTTTTGATTTCGCTAATTACCTAAATTACTTTATTTAGTAAATTTAGAGTTAATAATAAGTAATACAGGAAAATACTTTATAGCCATGAGCATTATCAAAACATCAGTTAACAGACGTTCCTTTTTAAAAACCTCTGCCCTAGCAGGTGGCGGAATGCTGATAGGGTTTAACTGGCTATTACACTCCAATACAAAAAATATAACCTCTGAAGATATACCTGAAGATTGGTATAATTTGAATGCTTATTTAAAAATTGGCACCGATGGCAGTATAACCATTATGGCTCCTAATCCTGAATTTGGACAAAATGTGCTTACCTCAATGCCTATGATTGTAGCTGAGGAACTGGATGTAGATTGGCAACAGATAACAGTAGAACAAGCTCCTTTTCGCACTGATTTATATACTAGGCAATTTGCCGGAGGTAGTCAATCTATACGACAGGGCTGGAATGCTCTAAGAACTGCAGGGGCAACTGCTCGACAAATGCTTATTCAAGCAGCTGCACAAAATTGGAATGTACCGGTAGCTGAAATCACAACAGATAAAGGTACATTAATACATTATTCGGGTAAAAAAGTTTCCTATGCAGAAATGGCTCAGCTGGCTTCCAATATGAGTATCCCAGAAAATGTGAGCCTTAAAGATGCTAAAGATTTCAACATCATTAGCAATTCAGTAAAAAATGTAGCACTTCCAGACATTATAAGTGGTAAACCTCTTTTTGGTATAGACTATAAAGTTCCCGGAATGAAGTATGCCGCCATTATTCACCCTCCAGCGTTCGGTCAAAAATTAAAATCTTATGACTCACAAGAAGCTCTTCAAATGCCTGGGATCATTGACATTTTTGATATAGACATTTATAATGAAGATTATGAATTAAACATATTTGACACGGCTACATTTCCTAAACTCGTCGTGATTGTCGGTGAATCCACTTGGCAAGTCCTTCAAGCTAAGAAAAAAGTAAAAGTTGAGTGGGAATCTTTTGAGGAATATACGCTCAAGCTAAATGTTTTTGGTAATAAATCAACACAGACCGTTCCCGCTGGTTTGGAAAGCAGTGAGGAGCATAGGAGGCAAATGGAAGCTAAAAGCAACGAGCCAGGTAATTTGGTGCGTAAGGATGGAGATCCAGTAACAGCTTTTGCAAATGCCGCTCAGATAATTGAAAGCACTTATACCGCTCCTTTTCTGGCTCATAATGCTATGGAGCCCGTCAATTTTTTTGCTGACGTAAAAGCTGATAGCGCAATACTTGCCGGGCCTTTGCAGGCACCAGAATTAACTGAACCGACCGTTGCAGCACGTTTAGGATTGCCAAAAGAAAAAATCGAAATCATAATGACCCGAATGGGTGGCGGTTTTGGTAGAAGGGCGTATTCTCACGAATTGGTAGAAGCTGCGGTAATTTCACAACGTATTAATAACCCAGTAAAACTTGTTTACTCAAGGGAAGACGATATGACTTACGGCATTTATCGTCCTGCATATCACGCAAAATTCAGAGCAGCATTAGACGAATCAGGAACTATGATTGGCTTTCACGTAAAAGCAGGCGGAATACCAGAAACACCCTTGCACGCCAACCGTTTTCTGGCGGGAGCAGTTGATAATTATCTTGCAGAAAGTTGGGAGATAAATTCGAATATTACCATTGGTGCATTTAGAGCACCACGATCTAATTTTATGGGAGCTTCTGAACAGGCATTTCTTGACGAAGTGGCAATTGCTGCAGGAAAGGACCCTATTGATTTTAGGATCGAACTCTTTGAAAAATCCATACGCAAACCGGTAGGCGAAAACAACGATTATGAGGCTGATCGATTTATAGCACTTCTGAAATTACTTCGCGAAAAATCTAACTGGGAGCAAAGAAAACCTGACGTATATAGAGGGGTAGCTGCATATTACTGTCATAACAGTTATGTGGGTCACGTAGTTGATTTAAGGATGGAAAATGAAAAACCTATAATCGATAAAGTTTATAGTGCAGTAGATTGTGGTATTGTGGTAAATAAGGATGCTGCTAAAAATATGGTAGAAGGAGCTGTGACTGATGGTATAGGAAATGCCATGTTTGGCCAAATGACCTTTAAGGAAGGTGTCCCTCAAAAAAGTAATTTTTACAATTATAGGCTAATTCGTATGCCGGAAGCTCCTAAGGATATTGAAGTACATTTTGTTGAGAATGGTAAAAATCCTACCGGCTTAGGAGAACCTCCTTTCCCTCCTATTTTTGCGGCTTATGTGAATGCATTATCACGGGCAAAAGATAAACGGTTTTATCAACAACCCTATATCGATCAACTTGGATAAAGTTCTTTTCCTTTAATCCTTATTTGAATAAAAATACAATATCCCCTGAATGACTCACGAGTTTAGAAAAATAGTAGAGACTGCACATCGCTATTATTTAAATGGAATACCTTGTGTGATGGCGAGTGTTGTCGCCCTTGATGGATCTTCTTATAGAAAGCCGGGAGTGCGCATGCTTATTGCTAAAGACGGTACAATGACCGGTGCGGTAAGTGGGGGCTGCGTAGAAAAGGAAATTGTATTTCAAGCTGAAAGTGTTTTTAAATTCCAGAAAGCCAAAATGATGACATATGATGGCAGATTTAGACTGGGCTGTGAAGGAATTTTATATATTTTGATTGAACCGCTACAGATCACAACAGACTTGTACAATAAAATCAATCAACAATTAAAAGCTAGATTGTCAATTCAAATTATAAGTAAATACCATAAATCTCTAGAAGAGGATAGGATCGGATTACGAACATATATAAATTTAGGATATGGTGATACTATACCCTTATCTAATTCAGATAGCCCATTAAATAAAGGAGATAATAATTTACTCGAATTTACGCAGGAACTTAGTCCGCTTTTTCAGCTTTATGTTTTTGGTGCTGAACATGACGCAGTACAACTAAGTCTGATTTGCTCATTTATGGGCTGGGATGTAATCATCATTGCCCCACCTAATGATCCTAGAGAATTGCAAGACTTTCCTGGAGCTTCACAACTACTTCATTTAAATCCTGAAGATATTACTGGGTTAGCAATTGACCAAAATTCAGCAACGGTTTTGATGAATCACAATTATGCTAAAGATTTTAATTTTCTTATCCATTTGTTACAATATTCGCCTTGTTATATTGGAATACTAGGTTCTCGTAAAAGAAGGATAAAATTACTTAATGAGCTGATTTCTTTAAAACCTGAAGTAAGTTATGAGTGGGTAGAGCGTATCTATGGACCTGCAGGATTAGATATTGCTGCAGTGACCCCTCAAGAAATTGCTAATGCTATTATTTCAGAAATTTTAGTAATAACACGTGCGCATAAAAAAGCCGCTCAATCCCTAAGTTTGATTTAGCGGCCATTCAATTAAAAAATAAACTTACTTATTTCAATTAGGTTAATCTTCATTCAGAATAAAAAGAATAATCTTCGAATTCAATAATTTTCGTTGAATTGAAATGGCATTGTTCAGTTACGAGAAAAAGGCAAACCAGTTTCTCCTACTTCATCTGAACATTAAATTTTTCAATAATAATTATAGTAATTAGCGACTATTTTTATCGTAGATCTTTCTAAAGATAGTTGGCATTGTTTCTGGATCAATTGTATGCATGTCAATTAACCTTAAAGATTTAACCATTTTCAAGGTTTCACTTTTATATTTTTTGAAATGAGGTGAGTTTAAATGGGCTCTATATGCACTGCTATCTCGGTATATCTCCAATATTTTTATTTCAGTTGGATTTTCCTTTTGAAACATCGGAAAAATTGAAATAACACCTGACTCTAATTTAACTGAAGCACGAGACTCTTCTTCAAGAATTGACTTGTATTCATTAAGATAATCAGGTTCAATCACAATTTCAGCAATTCGAATCATCATATCGTCATCAATAGTATGCTTGTTTTGTTCCTGATTTTTACAAGAAAAGCAAATAGCGACAATTAAAATGATACCGAATTTATTCATTACAATTTTCAATCTACATTTATTCAGAATCATCAGGAGCATAGGCGCCATTCTTAATCCATGTGATCCAAGCTTCTTTAAATTCTGCATGACTCATTGGAGGTAAGGACAAACCTTCTGCGGGTTTCCACCCAGCCTTTACCAAGGTATCTTCAGCGTGTGCTATTAACTCTTTTAAAGTTTTATTACCATTTTTTGATTTATCAACCAATTGCTTGGCGAGTTCGTGCGCACTTCGTCCTTCAAAAACCATTTTCATATCTGCTGGCGGCAGATGCCATTCGGGATTTCCCGGTGGAGCGTGAAGACCTGGAGTATTTTCATTTTGATGACAGTTTGCACACTTCATAGCATACATACCTTTACCATCTTTACCCCGGTGTGGCGACATCCCATGCAAATGACTATCATCGCCCTGTAAAGGAATATCACCAGCAGGATGACAATTCATACAACGGGGATGCATCAAAACGCTATAAACCTTTCTAAAGGCCTCCTTTGATACTGTGCTGTCTTTTTTTACAGAGGCAAGATTAATATACTCCTCAGTATTCTTATTACCTTCAGACATACTGAGGGAAATTATCAATATAAAAACTACTGATAAACTACCCACGAGTGTTCTAAACTTCCCTTTCTGCTTTTGAAGTTTTGTATATTTCATGATAGAAATTAAAAGGGTTAGAGATTGCTTTTGTTAATTTCTGCGGCCAAATGAATTGCCTTTCGAATTCTGGAATACGTACCACAGCGGCAAATATTACCTGCCATCGCTATATCGATATCTTCATCTGTAGGATTAGGATTTTCTTTTAATAATACCGCTGCAGACATAATTTGGCCACTATGACAATAACCACATTGTGGCACATCAACTTCTGTCCAGGCCTGTTGAACGGGATGATCATTATTTTCAGATAAACCTTCAATGGTAACGACCTTTTTATCTACGGCTCGTTTAACCTTAGTAACACAAGAACGTATAGCTTCGCCGTCCATATGCACGACACATGCACCACATTGCGCCACACCACATCCATACTTAGTACCCAATAGATCTAAATGATCTCGCAAAACCCATAGTAGGGGTGTTTCAGGATCTACATCGACCTGTAGCTCTTTTTTATTAACGTTTAGTGAAATCATATTTCTTGATTTAATGTATTTACTCAATTTAATTAAAATACTTTAAAGTTTTAGACATCAGTTTTTTAAAGAATCATAAATACTATCTACGTATTTAAACTCGCTCTGCAAACCATGCTACACGAGCAGGATCGCGATGGTCAAAAAATTTAGTCGATCGGTTATTTAAAGTTTCTATGATATTCATTTCCTCCTCAGAAAGTTCAAAATCAAATACATCAAAATTTTCTTTAATTCTGGATGGAGTAACTGATTTTGGTATAACAATAATATCGCGCTGTATCATCCATCTTAAGGTCACCTGAGCGACAGATTTATTGTAGTTGTCTCCTATTTTAGAAAGAGTTTTATTCTTAAAAAAATTATTCTGCCCCTCGGCGAAAGGAGCCCAGGATTCGTGCTGAATTTGATGGCGTTTCATTAATTCATTCTCTTCTTGACGTTGATGGAAAGGGTGCGTTTCAATCTGGTTTAAAGCTGGTACTATTTCATTAAAGCTCATCAAGTCAACAAGTCTATCTGAGAAAAAATTACTCACCCCTATTGCCCTTACGTCACCCGCTTTATAAAGGTCTTGTAAAGCTCTCCAAGAACCGTAAACATCATTATAGGGCTTATGCAGTAAATACAGGTCTAAATAGTCCAGCTGTAATTTTTCTAATGATGTAATAAAAGCTTGTTTAGCTTTCGCTTCACCATAATCTGATATCCATAATTTAGTTGTGATAAAAAGTTCCTCTCTTGGAATACCACTTTCTTTTAATGCATCTCCTACGGCTTTTTCATTTTGATAAATTTGAGCAGTGTCTATGCTCCTATATCCAAATTCTAATGCCTTAAGTACACTTTCTTTACATTCGTCATAATCTGGTATTTGAAACACCCCATATCCCAAAATAGGCATTTCCACTCCGTTGTTCAATTTTACCGTTTTCATAGACTTAATTATTATATTCGTTATCAGTCACCTGATTAAACCATTTCGTAGGTCCTTCAGATCTTCCAGTTATTGCTATTTGAACAAATGCTGTAGTATCGCTTGCTCCGTGCCAGTGAGGTGTATTGGCAGGACATTTTACTGTATCCCCTTTTTTTAAAATGCGTTTGTCGCTACCTTTTTCCTGATAAAATCCCGTTCCGGAAAGTGCGATAATTATTTGACCTGTAGGATGCTGATGCCAGAAGGTACGTGCACCGGGTTCAAAAGTAACTACACCTGCAGCATTGGTATTCACCTCGTCTGCAGTTACTAATGTTTTGAGATAAGCTATACCAGTAAATACAGAATTTTCTATTTTTTCGCCTCTGGGAAATATAGAATTCTCAAGTTCACTTGATGTGATGATTGGAACGGGGTTTTCCATATCAGTTAAATCTGCTAAAATTAGCCTTCCCTTATTCGCTTTTTCTAGACCTGAGTGGGTTTGGATAAGATTAAGAATTTGATTGATTTGAGCATAGGTTACGCCTTGGCGCATTGCAATTCCCATATGTCCACGTGCCATAGGATCTAGATTACCCAAACTAAGAATAGCACTAACTGTTGCAATCTCACGCTCTTTATAACTAAGTATTCCCCGCTTAAATATATCTGCGAAAAGATGCTCTTTTAAAAATACTTCAATAATTGGTACTGTCACAGCATAGCTTGCTTTAGGCCTATCTGTAACTCCTGTTAAATCAGCTAGAACCTCTTTTCCAATATCATATTTATTTTCTGCAATTAAATCAGTTGCGACCTCCCCTTCTCTATCTTTAATACCTTTATCTTTTCTATCTTGAAGAACTTCTGTCAAGGTGTTGATAGCCATTAAGCTTCTGGGAAAACCACAATATGCATAGAGGTGCACCAATTCTTCTTTTACTTGATTTACTGTCATTCCTGCATCAAGACCAGAGTTTAAGGACGCATCAAGCAATTGAAGATCACCTTTTGCAGAAGCGATAGCGATGGATGCAATACCTAGCTCTACCGGACTAAGATCATCTTTAACCTGGGCACTTGCAGAACCAAAGGATAAACTGTAAAAGGTTAACATGCTTATAATTGTTACGAGAGTTGAATGTTTTGCAAAACTTTTTTTCATAATTCTATTTTTCTAGAAGTTGATTGTAGCGAGCCAATCATCTAACTTTTTTTCAACTTGTATTGCCTTTTCTCCCTTAATCACAAAGAAGATCCCATCACGTTCAATTCCTCCTTTAACCGAAAAGGCTTCTGCTATTTCAGAATCGAGACAAATTTCATGTATGGTTTCAATAGAGCTTCCCAATCCATAGCCCGCATTCGTATTAAATGGAATAAGCGTTTTCCCGGAAAAATCATTTCTGCTAAGAAAGCTTTTCATTGGTGGGGGTAACTGCATACCCCAGGTAGGAAATCCAATAAAAATAGTATCATATGTATCTAAATCACTGATCTCGGTTTTCAGCTCCGGCAAAAAACCGGTCTCATTTTCTTCTGCTACCTGAGATACTATTTCCTGATAGTTTTGTGGATAGGGTTGCTCTAATTCTAAAGCCACCAAATCTCCCCCAACTTTTTCCTGAATCAGTTTAGCGACCGCAGCAGTGTTTTCTGTACGGGAGAGGTAGACAATAAGAACACGCTCTGATACCGTAGTGTTTAACGCTTGTTCAAACGTTTCGCCCTGTGATTTACACATCCCTAAAATTAATGTTACTGTCAGTACTAAATACTTCATACTACTCACATTATTGACCCGGAGGGCCAGTCATCAGTTTAACAAATGATAGATTTGACAGTTTCCAACCTTCACCTTCTTTGACGTATACTTCAGTAACCATAAACGGATTTGTAACCTCATTACCTCCTACTTCGGCGAGAAGCGTTATTTGATTCAGCAGTATTGCTGTATCCCCAATAAGATCTACAGAAACACTTTGAATATCAGCATTCTTATACCAGATTCCTCCGCTTCCTATAATTGCTAATTCGCGTTCTGTGCCCCAGCTTCCACCCATATGTACAAATTGTGCTTTAGGGTGAAAAAGTTTTGCCAGTTTAGACACATCCTTGTCCGCCATCCACTGCCACTTATTAGATGATAGGTTTATAATTTCTTGCTCTACTTCTGTATTCTGAGAAAAAACGGATGTTGGAATAATAATTAATATAAGTAGTAATGCAATCTTTTTAATTGTTTGAAATGTTTTCATATCAAATAGTTTAATGTACAATTTCGTGCGTATCGCGCACACTGCTAAAAGTTAAGTCAAGTAATTTCCAAGAACTATTTCTTGTTTGATAAACCTCTGTTACTGTAAATTCTGTAGAGACATCATTACCTCTAACATGTGCCAATAGTGTAATACGATTCCAGACTATAGCAGTGTGATCAAATGTTCTAATTACAACATCGTGTACATCTGCTTTTTTATACCAAATGCTGCCGGTCTGTATGATTTCTAATTCTCTCTTTTTATCCCAAGTCCCACTCATATGAACAAACCTCGATTCGTCATCGAATAGTTCTTCCAGTTTAGTCACGTCCTTGTCCGCCATCCACTGCCATTTTGCTCTTGAAAGTTCCCGGATTTCCGTTTCAATATTTGTATCCTGAGCATAACTCCATTGACTAATGAAAATCAGAAATGCTACAATACCTATTCTTTTGTAAGTCATTACTATCAGTTTAAAAATTGTTACTTGTTTACGAGTTTCTGCATTTGCTCAGGATATCGAGCTCCTTGAATATCAATCCTTTCAAGCGCTTCATTAATCTTAGCAAGATCTGAAGCATCTAATTTTACACTTGTACTGCTACTATTTTCCTGCAGTCGGTGCGATTTGGTTGTCCCTGGGATTGGCACAATCCACGGTTTTTGCTCCAATAACCAAGCTAATGCAATTTGTGCAGCGGTCGCTTCCTTATCAAGAGCAATTGCACCCAAAAGATCAACTAAGGCCAGATTAGCCTTTCTGTTTTCTTCATTAAACCGAGGAACAATTTTTCTAAAATCATTGTCGTCAAATTCAGTTTTGTCGTTAATTTTTCCTGTAAGATAACCTTTACCTAAAGGGCTAAAAGGCACCAAACCAATACCCAAATCTTCGAGCGTGGGAATGATTTCCTGCTCTGGCTCTCGCCACCATAGCGAATATTCACTTTGCAGAGCTGATACCGGTTGTACAGCGTGTGCTTTTCTCAGGGTTTCCATACCGGCCTCAGATAAACCAAAATACTTTACCTTACCTTCAACAATGAGATCTTGAACCGTACCAGCAACTTCTTCTATTGGAACATTGAGATCGACTCGATGTTGATAGAACAGATCGATCACATCTGTATTCAACCTTTTTAAAGAAGCTTCAGCAACCTCACGTATGCGCTCTGGCCTACTGTCTAAACCCTTACCAGGTATACCATCTTTAAAACCAAATTTTGTAGCCAATACTACCTTATCTCTAAAGGGTTTAACAGCTTCACCCAAAAGCTTTTCATTTTCAAAAGGCCCATAGGCCTCAGCAGTATCATAAAAGGTGATTCCTAAATCATATGCCTCACGAATAAGCTTGAGTGCCGTATTTTTTTCAGTGGCAGGGCCGTATCCAAAACTAAGTCCCATACACCCGAAACCTAACTCTGATACTTCCAAACCTACGCTACCTAATAATCTTCGATTCATCTTCTAAATATTTTGTTCTACAAATATCCTACATCATTTAAGGTCATAAGGTATATGTATTACTGCTAGACTTACCATTTTCACTGATTGTACAGCCAAAAATTTAATTTTTAGTATTGGATGAATATATTTGACAACCAATACATTAAATAACGATATGAGCAGCATACAAAAAATAGAAACCATTGCCCACTACAACGAATTAAAGGAAGTGAAAAACCGACATCCTTTAATCACCTGTTTTGATAGTGCTTATGCAAAGCCTTTATCAAGTGGAAAGTTCAATTTTGGCTTTTATGCAATCTTTTTGAAAGGGGTAAATTGTGGCGAATTAAAATATGGTCGTAATACCTACGACTATGAAGCGGGGACTTTGGTGTTCATGGGTCCGGGTCAAGCGGTCGAAATTAAAAGTCAAAAAGACTACAATCCTAAGGGTTGGGGACTTTTATTTCATCCTGATTTCATAAAAGGAACACCGCTAGCTGCAAGAATCTATGATTATACTTTTTTCTCTTATGACCTAAATGAGGCCTTACACATTTCTGAAAAAGAAGAACAGATCGTGATAGATCTTCTTAATAAGATTAATTATGAACTCGATCAATCTATAGATAAACACAGTAAGCTAATAGTTTGTAACACGATAGAATTGCTGCTTAACTATTGTGAGCGTTTTTACGAACGACAATTCATAACCCGTGAGAATTTGAATAAAGGAGTTCTAACAAACTTTGAAAGATTGCTCAATACGTATTTCAGTTCTGAAAAACCACAAAAAATGGGACTTCCCACAGTATCATATTTCGCTGAAGAATTGCATTTATCAGCAAATTATCTGGGAGATTTGATTAAAAAAGAAACTGGTAAATCTGCTATCGACCATATACACTTAAAATTAATTGACTTAGCTAAAGACCGCATATTCGATGTTGATAGATCTATAAGTGAAATTGCTTATGAATTGGGGTTTAAATACCCTCAACATTTTAATAGGTTTTTCAAAAAGAGTACAGGAATGACGCCTAGTGCATACAAAAATAGTAATTAACAAATAATCTCAATTTTAGTTTAAGTAAAGGAAATAATATAAAATTCATTTTTATTAGAAAATAACAGGTAAAAAATAACTAGATTAAAAATATTTTGTTAAAAAGGGACGATTTCGGTGTCAGTAAAATTGGAAGGTTGTCCTAAGCCCTAAAAAACCTAAAAGAATGAAATTTTGGATAGTTCCTCTTTCTCCGCAAAAAGCCTGTAAACATAATGTTTACAGGCTTTTTTGATTTTAGAATATGAAAAATCTCAACTGAGTCTTAAAAGACTATTTTATGTACAACATTAAAATCCATCTTTATTCTTCGATCTGATATTCTTTATTTCTTATAATTGGAACTCCTTCTGAGGTTATTCCTTCTAAAGTAATTCTTATAGTCGTTTCGGCTTCAATATTCTTATAAGTTAAATAGGTCTTTGTACTATTAAGGTTAATATAAGGCGACCAAAAAATAGTGTTACGAACTTCGTTAGTCTTCAGATAATCAAAATCATCTATCGCATTCATTTCTTTGTAAAATTCGCGCGCCTCATAAAATCCACTTACTTTTTTATGAATAGAACTCAGAGAACCTTTCTTAGGTCTGTTCATTCTACTTACGCCGTTAGTAAATATTGAAATGATGCCACCCCGACTTTCTTCACCATAAATCGAAAGTAAAAATTCTGAAAAGCGTATCACCTCGATCTTGACCACTTCTTCAGGATTCACAAATTTTAAAGCTGCACTATTAGCATAATCATCTATAAGAATTAATGGTGTTCCATCTTCTCCTGCAATTTCCACAGCTCTATCCACAACAATTAATCCAGATACTTCACTTAAAACATCATATATTGTGTTGTACCCCTCTGTTTTCTCATCTGCGGTATAGGTATAATCTACAGCACCATAAAAGATATCCAAATCCTCTGATTTCTTTTTAGTAATTAAAACTGTGTCAAGTATGTTTTCGGGAGGTACTCCAAATCCTTCAAATTTTTGATATACGTTATTTACCAATTGTTTATATTCTTGTGGCCTTTTTATTTCTTGGCTTTTGAAAAAGGTAGGTAAGGGATCTTTTTCTATAGGATCTAAATTCAATATCCCTCTAGGTTTCCCCTTTTCATTGGTTGCATTTAAAAATGCATTTGTCCTTCCGAAAAAAACTAGATTTTCAAAAGTGTATAAACCTAAAGAATCTGTTATGGTACTTAATGCCTTTAAGCCGTAAGCGTTGGCTAAGCCTAAGGTTATATTACTGCCGGATAACGCCTCATCTTTTAGAAAACGACGCACACGCCCCGAAAACGTAAACCCCTTTTCGGCTTTAAAAAGGTTTGTATCCTTTTTAATCATTCCCTTTTTCCAGATAAAATCACGCCAGCCTTGAGTTAAAAGTAAATTGTCTAAATGCTCCAGGCGTTTTTTATTTTCTGGATTAAAATAATAGTTGGGACGAAATATCTTTCCGTGTAGGTCTGATTCTAAAAAAAAATAGGAATAGATGTTACCAGACTCATCATCATATGTTGAAGTTTTGGCATCAATAACACTAATAGATACATTGGCAGTTTCTAATTTTTCGGACATTAAAACAGAAGATATCCAGAATTGTACGGCTTCCCCCGGCTTATATTTTGTTTTATCTAGCGCGATTGATACGTTGACCTCCTCTGTCTTTTCAACGTAAATTAAACGCTCACTATACGGTTTTGAATCTTTAGCGTAAAGCGTGATCTGAGTTATCCCTTCACGCAATTGTTCCTTAGGAATTGTAAAAGAGGTTACCTCCTTTACTAATTTTTCACGAATTTCAAGATAGGGATTTCCTCTTGAAATCAATACTATACGAACTTCTTCAGCTGGATTCTCCAACAGTGTTTCCTGATTGGTAAGTGCCGATATTATATATTTCTCCTTAAACTTTTTGAAGCTTATATTATATCCATGTTGAAGTAGATTAGGTAATTCTTTTTTTATTTCGGTTCCAGTAGCACTACTCACTTTGGCATAGTACTGCTGTCCTTTATTTGGAAACAGTTGCAACCTACCCATCCCAGCAAACTCACTTGAAATCGTCGTTACCAATTCATCGTTTGAATTATAAATTGCTCCATCAACCTTAACCGGATTTCCCACTTCATCTACAGCCTTAAAACCAATGACAGAAGTTGAATTCTCAAGAAGCGATCCTCCTTCAGGAAAGAAATTGACCTCTATACGATTTGATGCCTGCGTATTGGTGGTTATTGTAGTATCCCTACGCTCCTGTATCGAAGTAGTATCTGGTACTTTCTCTAGTAAATCGAGTATTTGAATCGTTTTGGTAAAAATAAAATCATTACTATAATTTCGGTTCCAATTGGTATACGCCCTTAATTGATATGTACCCGTTTTAAAATCGGCTTCTTTTGTAAGTTCAAAATCCCCATAGCCAAGTCCCGATTCTAAATTGACTTTAGTACGTGCAACTATTTGAGAATTGGCAGAAATTAATTCTACATAGAGTACATTGCTAAGATTTGAAGGTAAACCAGTGCTTGATCGCAGAACATATGCTTTATACCACAAATCTTCTCCCAGAAAGTATACCGAACGGTCTGTATGTAAATAAACGTTCTCAGGGCCAACGTCAATCACATCGTCCTGTGCGTTACTTGTACTTATTCCTGAAAAAACTATGAAAAAATAAGATAACTTAAGAATTGTATTAAGTGCATAATTCTTATAAGATCTTACTTGGGACATATTATTTTATTTCTAAGAAATTTGAGCAATACTTTAGGACAGGGGATTTGAAGATTTTATACTCACCTATACAGATTGCAGGCTAAAGAATATCAGCAACTTAACAGCTTTAACAATACTCTAAAATACTACTTATAAAGTAAATATACAACTAATTCATTCTATGGAAGTTGCAATAATCCTGTCAGTTTATTTTCTATTTGTAAGTAAACTATATAATACTCTAGCATTGTAACTTCCCGTTTAATACTACCAGAACATCATGATCTAGAAGATCACGTCTACACCTTCAACGCTATTAGTCTATTAATGTCTAGGAAATTTTGACCGCTCATCAATCAAAAATAACAAATTGATGATTTTAATAAATATTTTAAGTAAATTATCACTGATTAGCAGGTATTTTTATCGAAATGGAAAACATCCGGTTTTTATCGCAGACTTGGTTTGAAAAAACCGTAGCTAACAATTTACAGCTGCTTAGTGAAATTACAGCCACTGCTGCCTGTGGTATTTGGTTGCAGCCCCAAAAAACGTCTAACCAACTCTGGGTAAGTGCTTCCTTTTTTAAGTTTTTAGGATTGGAACTCAATACTACCTCTGCAGAGGTACAAGACTTAAAAAAAACAATTGTGGCTATCCTGAGTGAGGTGAGTCAAAAGTCTGAAATTACCGAGACTCCCCTGCAGAAGACCTTTACGTGTAAAACTGGCAATGCTATTCTCGCCAACATCTTCCTTCAAGAAGTAACGATCAATGACCAGCCCGGTCTTTTATATCAAATTCAACGCTACGAGCAAAAATCAGAATCGCTTCAAGTCCTAGATGGGTTTAGTGATATTAGCAGACTTTTTAATGAAGCTAGTGAACTCGCACGCGTTGGCGGTTGGGAAGTAGATTTAGTAAACAACAAGGTGTCCTGGACGCGCGTAACAAAAAAGATTCATGAGGTGCCTGATGACTACGAGCCTACACTAGAAGAAGGAATCAATTATTATAAAGAAGGTCAAAGTCGGGATACTATTTCAGAATTGGTACAAAAGGCGATACAATTTGGCACTCCCTGGGATGCAGAATTGCAACTGATAACTGCAAAAAACCGGGAAATATGGGTAAGAGCTTTAGGAAAAGCTGAATTTAAAGAGGGGGTTTGCGTTCGTCTATATGGGGCTTTTCAAGATATTGATGAGCGTAAGATCGCTCAACTGGATTATAACGTAACCAAAGAACGTTTTGAAAAAATCGTTCAAAATTCTGCCATAGGTATCATTCTCGTTCACGTAGATGGACATCTGCTTTTAGCAAATCCTGCAAGTCTCAAAATATTTGGTTTTCAGGAAGAACAGTTAAATGAGGCACTAAAACTGACCTTTAGAAATTTTATTCATCCTGATTTCTTAGAAGAGGCTATAAACTACAGGGAGCAATTGGTTTCAGGAGCTATTGATAGTTACCAGATGGAAGCCAAATTTTATAGAATCGATAGGGTTGAGATCTGGTGCAGGCTTTCGGTCTCTTTAGTAAAAGGGGAAGATGGAATCAAGGATAGAATCATAAGTCAGGTAGAAGATATAACCGAACGTAAACATTTAGAATTTAAAGCTAAAGAACACGCAAAACGCTTTACAACAGCTTTTGAATACTCACCTAACGGAATGGGTATGGTAAGTATTGAGGGAGATTGGTTGATGGTAAACCAAAATCTCGCTAGTATTTTTGGTTACAAAAAAGAAGAATTCATTAACAAACGCTCGAGCGAACTCACCCATCCTGATGATTTGAAAAAGGATTCTGAACAGCTAAAAGCACTCATCAATCTCGACATAGACACCTATAGTGTAGAAAAGCGCTTTGTACATCGCTCTGGTAAAATTATTCATGGCTTACTCAATGTTTCGGTTGTTACTGATGAGCAAGGAACTCCGTTATACCTTATCGGTCAAATTTCTGACCTCTCAAAAAGAGTCAAAGCAGAACAAGCACTTCAGAAAAGTTTAACCGAATTTCAGCAACTCATGAATGCCACTACCAAAGTTTCTATAATGGAAACGAATTTGGACGGAATCATTCAGAAATTTAATAAAGGTGCTGAAAATTTACTGGGCTATACCGCAGAAGAAGTTGTTGGTAAAATGAACGTTTCTTCCTTTCATACCGAAGAAGAATTTATAGAACGAGAAGCAGACCATCAAAAATTCTATGATGCAGAATGGACGTATAAAAGAAAGGATGGCTCGACCTTTCCGGTAAAATTGGTGATCACACCCGTTCATAATGAAACGGGTGACGTGTTCGGTTATTTAGGCGTAGCCATAGACATCTCAAACCTTAAAGAGATGGAATATTCTCTTGTCGAAGCTCGAAAGAAAGCCGAAGCAGCCAATAGATCAAAATCAGAATTTTTG
>Ga0114902_1000608_pt1 | contig 18475 bp, 19 predicted proteins | sample MalvireepMed_s12_FD_87291 | JGI IMG/M metagenome (GOLD analysis project Ga0114902, IMG submission 87291) | Marine viral communities from the Global Malaspina Expedition - Malaspina viral metaG DeepMed_s12 | ecosystem: Environmental > Aquatic > Marine > Oceanic | place: Mediterranean Sea... | reverse complement strand
GAGATGAAAATCCGTGGCGAAATGGATGAGTTGAGTAAAGAGCGTAAACAGCTTGAATTATTACTAGGCTCAGACACACGCCTAAAAACACTGATTCGAAAAGAATTGACGGCTGATGCAGAAAAATTTGGTGATGACAGACGTTCAAACATCATTGAAAGAAAGGCCGCAAAAGCATTAAATGCCACCGAGTTATTACCTACAGAACCGTTGACCATCGTGTTATCTGAAAGTGGTTGGGTACGCGCAGCTAAAGGTCATGATGTTGATCCTGCTTCGTTAAATTTCCGTACTGGTGATCGTTATTTTGCTTCAGTAAAAGCCAGAAGTAATCAACAGATTGTGTTTCTGGATGATACTGGCCGTAGTTACTCGCTGGGCGCACACACACTCCCTTCTGCACGAGGTCAGGGTGAACCGCTGAGTGGGCGTTTACAATCACCTGCCGAGGCCAGGTTTGTGGCTGTGATGGTAGTTGAACCTGAACAGTCAGTCTTACTGACCAATACGGCAGGTTACGGATTCATTACTACGCTTGATAATTTATTGGCTAAAAATAAAGCAGGTAAGGCCATTTTTAATATTCCAAAAGGCGCTGCTTTGCTGCCACCGTTATTTATTGACAGTAAAGAAACACAGATTGCCGTAGCCTCCGGCGATGGTCGTTTACTGGTGTTTCCTGCTGATGACATTCCAGAAATGAATAAGGGCAAAGGGGTTCGTTTGATCAATATTCCTCAGGCGAAATTCACTTCGGGTCAAGAATGGATGCAAGCCGTCGTTATAGTACCTAATGAACAGGGGCTCACCTTACATGCTGGCCGACGTCATTTAACGTTAAAAGCCGCTGATTTAGCCCATTATGAAGGCAGTCGTGGTAAAAGAGGACATAAGCTTCCACGCGGCTTACAGAAAGTCAGTGGCATGGAAGTCGCTGAATAAATTTCATTACCGTGACAACGATGTCATATGACGCTGATAGCGTTGAAGAACAGCCAAAGTATTCTTTCTTCAGCCACGTGGCTGTTTTTGCGTGATTTTATAACGATCGCTGCTCAATCTTGTTAAGATATGAGCGCTTAAATAACAAGAGCTTAAAGACCAAACAATCTAATGAAAATCCTGATAAGCAATGATGACGGGTATATGTCGAAAGGCATTCGCACTCTGGCAAAAGCGATGGCAGAACTAGGGGATATCAAAGTGGTTGCATCTGATAGAAACAGAAGTGGTGCGAGTAACTCTCTGACACTGGAAAATCCGCTAAGACTTGAACAACAAGAAGATGGCGTCTATCGCGTAGAAGGCACGCCGACGGACTGTGTGCATCTGGCGATTACAGGCTTACTGGAGGATGAACCGGATATGGTGGTGTCGGGTATTAATGCTGGCGCCAATCTGGGTGATGATGTGCTTTACTCTGGTACGGTAGCAGCAGCCATGGAAGGACGTTTTCTCGGCTTGCCAGCAATCGCTATATCACTCACATCGCATAATGGCACTCACTACGAGACCGCTGCCTGGGTAGCCAAGAAACTTGTTGCTCAACTTAAATTGTCTGCATTACCCGCTGATACGATTCTGAATGTGAATGTGCCGGATTTACCTATTGAGGAAATTACGGGTATTGAAAGTACTCGGCTCGGCCATCGCCACAAGGCCGAGCCGGTGATTAAAGAAGTCGATCCTCGCGGTCGAACAATGTACTGGATTGGCCCTGCTGGTGAAGAGGAAGATGCGGGTCCAGGAACTGATTTTGATGCTATCCGGCGCGGTGCTGTTTCTGTTACCCCTCTGCAAATTGATTTAACACGCTACGATGCTATTGATGGCGTTGCCAACTGGTTGAAAGATATCTGAGATGAAAACCGACTACCGAGGCATCGGCATGACCTCACAGCGCACACGCGATCGACTGATAGCTAGGCTGCAGGAGCGTGGAATTAAAAATAATGAAGTGCTTTCTGTCATTCGTGAGATGCCAAGACATTTATTTGTTGATGAAGCCTTAGCCAGCCGCGCTTATGAAGATACGGCTTTGCCGATTGGTCATGGTCAGACTATTTCACAGCCATATATTGTGGCAAAAATGACTGAAATCCTATTAGAAGCCGGGCCTCGTCAGAAAATCCTGGAAGTAGGAACGGGTTCAGGTTATCAGACGGCGGTATTATCCAAACTGGTTGAACGGGTCTACAGTGTTGAGCGAATTTCGCCTCTGCAAAATCAGGCTCGTGAACGTTTTTATCAACTTAAACTCAATAATATAAAACTCAAACACAGTGATGGTAACTGGGGCTGGGAATGGTATGCACCGTACGACGGTATTATTGTGACCTGTGCGCCTGAACATATCCCATTAGAATTATTAAAACAGTTAGCGCCGGGCGGACGTCTGGTGATACCGGTTGGTACAAGTCAGGGTCAGTCTCTACGTGTGATTGATCGTCAGGGTGACAGGTACGAAGAAACGGAGTTAGATCCTGTCAGTTTTGTTCCTCTATTGAGTGGTCAGATTTAATGCGCTTATTTTCAGGTTTGTATGCACAAGTGATGATATGGGCCCGACATAAGTACGCGACCTACTGGTTAGCTTTAGTCAGTTTTACCGAGTCTTCCTGTTTTCTTGTGCCACCGGATGTAATGCTGGCACCGATGACCTTAGCCAGACCAGAACGTGCCTGGTTTCTGGCTACTTTAACCACAGTGACATCAGTTTTAGGTGGGTTGTTGGGGTATCTCATTGGCTTGTTTGCTTTTAATATGGTTGAACCCTGGCTGGTGTCTCTAGGTTATATGGATGCTTACACCCATGCTGCCGAGTGGTTTCATGAGTGGGGAATCTGGGCCATCTTTCTTGCTGGGTTTACGCCGATTCCCTTTAAAATTTTTACTATTGCGGCCGGTGTAGCCAGCATGGCCCTATTACCATTTATATTTGGTTCTTTGGTTGGGCGGGGAATGCGTTTCTTTCTTGTGGCGGCTTTAATGCGTTGGGGCGGTGCTGAGTTAGAGTCAAAACTTCATTTATGGATTGATCGTATTGGCTGGTTTACAGTGTTAGCACTGGTGATAGGTTATTTTATCTTCATATAAATTTATGCAATGGATCTGGCCGTTACTACTGGTTTTTACCTTAACATCCTGTGGTGGTGGAAGCCGGGCGTTGGCGCCAGTTGGTTCCTATGGTTATGAAAGCAATCAGCGAAAAATAGCCAAAACGCCTTATTCTTATACGGTCAAAAAAGGCGATACTCTGTATTCCATAAGTTGGCGTTATGGAATGGATTACAAGGAATTGGCGCGTATTAATGGCATTCGGTCTCCTTACACCATATATGTCGGACAAAAGTTAAAATTCAGGGGTTCTACGTCAAGTACAAGGACGCCGTCCAGTTCCAGCTCCAGCAAACAAAAAGTAGTGACCAAGCCGACGACGCCTGCACCAAAACCTAAAACACAAGCGAAGCCAACTTCCCAGCCAGCAACTGCCTCAACAAACTCCAGCTATACGGGTAGCCAGAACTTGCAATGGCGCTGGCCGACGGATGGACTGGTGATTGCGACATATTCCAATAGCAGTTCAGGTGGTAAGGGTATTGATATTTCTGGCAAAGCCGGGCAACCGGTAGTCGCCGCCGCTTCAGGAAAAGTGGTTTACAGTGGTAATGGTTTGCCGAGATATGGCAACTTATTGATTATAAAACATAACGATGTTTACTTGAGTGCCTATGCGCATAACGAACGTTTGTTAGTGAAAGAGGGCGAGGTTGTGAAGTCTGGGCAAAAGATTGCCACATTAGGACGGACCGGTACTCAGCGATACCAACTGCATTTTGAAATTCGTCGTAATGGTAAACCTGTCGATCCACAACGTTTTCTACCCAAACAATAAACGCTGGGTACGCCATTTTTATGACAAATCAGCTACAATATGTGGCTTGCCGGATTCGCCGGTAGTTCAATCAAATTTACTAGAGGTTACCTTTGGAACTAGGCGCAACGATGCAGCGAATCAAAGACCTACGGGATCGCAGTGACGATCTTAGGGGGTATCTTTGACTATGATGAGAAAGCTGAACGATTAATTGAAGTCACGCGCGAACTGGAGTCGCCCAGTGTGTGGGAAAATCCGGAAACTGCTCAGAAACTAGGGCAGGAACGTGCGAGTTTAGAAAAAATTGTCACCACATTATCCGGCCATCGTGACATGCTGGATGATGCAAAAGAATTACTCGAATTAGCCGTTGAAGATAATGATCAGGCCACGTTTGATGCGATCCAGGCTGATCTGAATGAATTAGAAAAAGGTCTGGAAAAGCTGGAATTTCAACGCATGTTCTCCGGTAAGCTGGATAAGAACAATGCCTATCTGGATATTCAGTCAGGTTCTGGTGGAACTGAGGCGCAAGACTGGGCAAATATGATTTTGCGTATGTATCTGCGTTGGGGCGAATCACAAGACTATAAAGTCGAATTGATGGAAGTCTCTGCTGGTGAGGTGGCGGGTATTAAAAGTGCCACAGTCCGGTTTGAAGGCGAATATGCCTTTGGTATGCTGCGGACAGAAACCGGTGTACACCGCCTGGTTCGTAAGTCACCGTTTGATTCTGGTGCGCGTCGCCATACCTCGTTTGCATCGGTATTCGTTTATCCGGAAGTGGATGACACCATTGAAATTGATATCAACCCGGCAGATCTGAGAACCGATACTTATCGTTCCAGTGGTGCCGGCGGTCAGCATGTTAATACGACGGATTCTGCTGTTCGTATTACGCATGTACCTACCAATACGGTGGTGCAATGTCAGACCGAACGCTCGCAGCATCAGAATAGAGACCGTGCAATGAACCAGTTACGCGCGAAACTGTACGAACTGGAGTTGATGAAACAAAACGAAGTGAAACAGGCTGCTGAAGAGTCGAAGTCAGATATTGGCTGGGGCAGTCAGATACGTTCTTATGTGCTCGATCAGTCCCGCATCAAGGATCTGCGTACAGGTGTCGAAACCGGCAATACGCAAGCGGTCTTAGATGGTGACCTGGACCAATTTATTGAAGCCTCACTCAAATCAGGATTATAAGCTGGAAACCCGAATGACAAATGAAACAGAATTGGACGAAAACCGATTAATTGCCCAACGCCGTGAAAAACTGGCCGACTTAAGAGAGCAGGGCAATGCTTTTCCTAACGACTTCCGTCGTAATGTAATGAACGCTGAATTACAGGCAGAATACGCAGAGTGGGATGCTGAAAAATTAAAGGCAAATCCATTACGCGTTAAGATTGCCGGCCGCATGATGACCAAGCGTGTCATGGGTAAAGCAAGTTTTGCCACCATTCGTGATATGTCTGGCAATATTCAGTTGTATGTCGCACGCGATGAATTACCGGAAGGTGTTTATGCGCAATTTAAAAGTTGGGATTTAGGCGATATTATCGGTGCTGAAGGCACACTATTTCGTACCCAGAAAGGCGAGTTGTCGGTGCATGTTGATAGTATTCAGCTTTTAACAAAATCGCTCAGACCGTTACCAGAAAAATTCCACGGATTATCGGATCAGGAAACACGCTATCGTCAACGCTATGTTGATTTAATCATGAACGAAGCCAGTCGTGATGTGTTCCGTATTCGTACCAAAATTGTTGATGGTGTTCGTCGTTACCTGATGAGCAAGGATTATCTGGAAGTGGAAACACCGATGATGCAGGCAATTCCAGGTGGTGCCACAGCCCGTCCATTTACGACACATCACAATGCGCTGGATATGGGCTTATATTTGCGTATTGCCCCAGAGCTTTACCTGAAACGTTTGGTAGTCGGTGGTTTCGAACGCGTATTTGAAATCAATCGTAACTTCCGTAATGAAGGTTTATCGACTCGTCATAATCCAGAATTCACCATGGTGGAGTTTTACCAAGCCTATGCTGACTACCATGAATTAATGGATTTGACTGAGGATATGCTGCGTACCATCACGCAAGATGTGTTGGGTACAACGCAAGTGCACTATCAAGGTTTAGACATTGATTTTGCCAAACCCTTTACCCGAATGACCGTGAAAGAGTCGATTCTGCATTTCAATCCTGAATTAAAAGCTGAACAACTGGATGATATTGAGTCTGCACGTGCAATCGCTAAATCATTAGATATCGCGCTGAAAGACAGTTATGGTTTGGGTAAAGTCCAGATTGAGATTTTTGAAAAAACCGTTGAACACCGTTTAATGGATCCGACTTTCATCACGGCTTATCCAACCGAAGTCTCACCATTAGCGCGTCGTAATGATAATGATCCGTTTGTAACAGATCGCTTTGAATTCTTTGTCGGTGGTCGTGAAATAGCCAATGGCTTCTCAGAGCTTAATGATGCCGAAGATCAGGCGGAACGTTTCAAAGCGCAGGTAGAAGAAAAAGACGCCGGTGACGATGAAGCGATGCATTATGATGCCGATTACATTCGTGCACTTGAATACGGTATGCCACCCACAGCGGGTGAGGGTATCGGTATTGATCGACTGGTGATGTTACTGACCGACTCACCCTCCATCCGTGACGTCTTATTATTCCCGCATATGCGTCCTGAATAGTTTTATAAATTAGTTAATAAAAAAGGCGAGTTTTGACTCGCCTTTTTTGTTTCTGTTTTATTGCAGGGGGGGGTTGTAAGAGGCACGAACCCCAACAGCTTTTTTATTCAGACGCCGGACATGCCCCAATCCGTTTTGCGGTAAAGTTCATCTTCATCACCATCACCCCCATCGGACTATTCATTTCACTGCTCATTTGGCCATCCATATGATCACCGTGGAAATTAGTGTGGCCGATAAAGTGATTTTTTATACCTTGAATATCACAGTCAACAGCAAAGTCAGCACTATCCCGTAATACCTTTACTTTTTGAACAATACACTGCTGAGGTATTTCCAACATATTCACACCTTTATCAATCTGAGCCTGGGTCAGACATTCCTGATTGGTGCTGGTTTGTGGTTGCAGTGACATCGGGCCTTCGATGGTTGTGGTTGTGGTATGAGCCCAAATGCCGGGGTGGAGGTTAGGTGTTTCAGCAAGAACGGGGAAACTGATAATGGTCAGACTAAAACAGATCAGTAACATATAAGCGCGTTGAAACATGAGACGTTCTCCTAGAGTTTTATTCATCACTGAATAATGAATCTCGCACATATTGCCGCGAGTTTCTCAATATAGCAATGCGTCTATGGTGAAATAGTGATAACTGGTTTGACACGCACTGCTTGCCAAAAATAACGTGACCAGTAGCTGTTGTGCATACTGGAAATAGTAACGCCGACTTTGGTGGACACATGCAAAAATTTATCGTCTTCTAGATAAATTCCGACATGACTGCCCTTACGGAAAAAAACCAAGTCCCCAGATTTGAGTTCGCTTCGTTTTATCGGATGCCCCTGCAGGATTTGTTGCGACGTTGTTCTGGGCATAGGGATGCCAAATAGTGTTTGATACGTCTGCTGTACAAAAGCAGAGCAATCTATACCAGAGTGACTATTACCACCTAAACGGTAAGGGGTGCTTGCCCATTGTTGATATTGACGATAAAGCAGACTAAGCGTTTGTTGCTGATCAGGCGTAGCAATGGCTTGTGGTGGAGGGCTATAACTATAGTCGGGAGGACTCGTCTGACAAGCAGCGAGCAGATTGAGTAAGGACAGAATTATGAAGCGCCATAAATAGCGGTTTAACCGATTAATCTCTAAGTGGAGAATATGCATATCACACAGTTCTGTCTCTTTGCTTCCAAATAAACAAAAAGGGCAGTATGACTGCCCCTTATGCATAAATTTAGTTTTAAGGTTTGATGTTAAATAAAGCTAATGCTTCCAGATATTCTTCACTATTTTCGTCAATTTCATATACAGTCAGACCTGTATCTGCACCCACTTTCTCGAAAGAAATCACTTTATTTAATGTGAGCGGGTCTAGTGCTTTTTCAGTATCAAATAAGCTTTGAAGGTAGGCAACTTGCACCACATCGACTAAATCAGGACCGGAAGGACCACTATTACGATTGAGATTTTTATGTTCAGCGGCGACCTCAACCAAACTTTGTGGAAATTCCCATTTGCGGAGGATTGCTGCGCCAATACGCGGATAAAGATTATCGATAATCTGGTCTAAACGCTGCGGATTTTCTAATAAACCGGGTTCGTCTTGGGCCTGCATTAGAATAGGGAGTGTGCCTATGGAGTGAATTAAGCCCGCTAACATCGCTTCATCTGTATTCATTTTGGGAAGTTTGCTGGCCAGCACCTGACTCTGCGCAGAAACCTTAGTGCTATGCTCCCAGAGTGTTTTTAAACGTTTTTCTAAACGTTTATTGGTCGCTTTAAACATTTGTTCCATCATCAGACTGGTAACGATATTACGCACCATTGTAAGTCCCAGTCTTGGCACGGCCATGTGGATACTTTCAATCGGGACTCGGCCACGGTATAGCGGACTATTGGCAACTTTTAATAAGCGCGCTGACAGGGCAGGATCGGTTACAATAATATCTGCCAATTGCACTGCAGTGGCATCTGGATCATCGACAACTTCTCTCACCTTCAAGGCCACTTCTGGCAATGTCGGTAGAAGAAGTTTACCGTCCTCAAGATCTTTCAGGATTTTGTTATAAAATAGGTCTTGCTGGCTCATAGTAATCGCTTCTGATAAATGAATTTGAAGTGTTTATTAATTTCAGTTATTTTGCTTAGTTTGCCGACAGTTTTTAGCTTATCGCAGGTATTCAGTTGAACGACGAATTTCCAAGAATTAAACGCCTTCCGCCCTACGTTTTCAACATTGTAAATGATTTGAAAGCAAAAGCACGTGCGCGTGGTGAGGATATCATTGATTTTGGTATGGGTAACCCCGATCGCCCTGCACCCGCACATATTGTAGAAAAACTGGTCGAGGCGGCGCAGCGGCCAGATACCCACCGTTATTCGGTTTCTCGTGGTATTCCCAGGTTACGTAAAGCTTGCGCGGGCTGGTACAAACGTAAGTTTGATGTCGAACTTGATCCGGAAACTGAATGCATTGTTACTATCGGCTCTAAAGAAGGTTTAGCGCATCTAGCACTAGCTACTGTCGGTCCTGGTGATGCGGTATTAGTGCCTAACCCCGCTTATCCGATTCATCCTTATGGCTTTGTTATCGCGGGCGCAGATATCCGCCATGTGCCATTGACGCCTGATGTCGACTTTTTTGCTGAGCTGGAAAAATCGGTTAAGGATTCATGGCCTAAACCCAAAATGCTGGTGCTGAATTTCCCTGGCAACCCGACAACACAATGTGTTGATTTGGACTTTTTCCAACGGGTAGTCGACTTTGCCCGCGAGCATAAAATCTGGGTGATTCATGATCTGGCTTATGGTGAAATTGTATTTGATGGCTATAAAGCGCCGTCCATTTTACAAGTGCCGGGCGCGAAAGAAGTCGCTGTTGAGTTTTATACCCTGTCAAAAACGTACAATATGCCTGGCTGGCGTGTGGGCTTTATGTCTGGTAATCCGACATTAGTCGCTGCACTGGCACGAATGAAGTCTTATCTGGACTACGGTATGTTTACGCCGATTCAGGTAGCAGCCATTACCGCTCTGGAAGGGCCACAGGACTGTGTTGATGAAATTGTGGAAACTTACAGAAGTCGTCGTGATGTTTTATGTGATGGACTGAATGCCATTGGCTGGCAGGTAGAAAAACCCAAAGCCACCATGTTTGTCTGGGCGAAGATTCCTGAGAAATATCGTGAGCTTGGCTCATTAGAATTTAGTAAAAAATTATTGAAAGAAGCGAAAGTCGCTGTATCACCAGGTATTGGTTTTGGTGAGTACGGGGATGATTATGTACGCTTTGGATTGATTGAAAATGAACATCGTACACGTCAGGCGATCCGTGGGATCCGTGACATGATGAGAAAACCGTAGGGGGCAGAGTGCAATCAGTAAAAATCGGAATTCTGGGTTTAGGAACGGTTGGTAGTGGTACTGTCAACGTATTAACCCGGAACTCGAGAGAAATCAGTCGTCGTGCAGGCCGTGATATTGAAATATATCGCGCTGCTGATCGTGACCTTGATAAACCTAAAGGCTGTGACACTTCTGCTATCAATTTAACGGATGATGCTTTTGACATCATCAACGATCCTGAGATTCAGATTGTTGTTGAATTGATTGGCGGTACAGGTGTTGCTAAAGAGTTGGTGATTAAAGCCATCGAAAATGGCAAGCATGTCGTGACAGCCAACAAAGCGCTTATTGCCATACATGGTAATGAGCTATTTGAGCTTGCTCAGGAAAAAGGCGTCACAATCTCCTTCGAAGCGGCAGTTGCTGGTGGTATTCCGATTATCAAAGCCATGCGTGAAGGTCTGGCTGGTAACCGCATTGAATGGCTGGCAGGCATTATCAACGGTACAGGTAACTTTATCCTGACTGAAATGCGGGAAAAAGGTCGTGATTTTGCTGACGTTTTAGCGGAAGCACAGGCGCTGGGTTATGCCGAAGCGGATCCTACGTTTGATATTGAAGGTATTGATGCGGCGCATAAACTCACCATTATGGCTTCCATTGCATTTGGTATACCGTTGCAGTTTGATAAATGCTACACCGAAGGTATCAGCCGTATAGCGCAAGAAGATGTGCTGAACGCCAATGAATTGGGTTACCGCATTAAACACCTGGGTATTGCGAAGAAAACCACAGCTGGTGTGGAACTAAGAGTCCACCCGACCTTGATTCCGCAGCGACGTTTATTAGCCAATGTAAATGGTGTGATGAACGCGGTTGTGGTGAAAGGTGATGCAGTTGGCCCAACACTCTATTACGGTGCAGGTGCAGGTTCAGAAGCCACGGCTTCAGCCGTTGTCGCAGATATCGTGGATATCGTTCGTGCTTTGACCACTGATCCTGAAAATCGCGTACCCCATTTGGCCTTCCAGCCTGATGCATTAAAAGACACGCCGATTCTGCCTATGTCAGAAGTGGTGACATCGTATTATTTACGTATTCATACCTTAGACAAGCCGGGTGTGTTAGCCGATATAACCCGTATTTTGAGCAATGAGGGCATCAATATTGAAGCTATCTTGCAAAAGCAGCCTGAAGAACATGAAGGCATGGTACCGATTATCATGTTGACCCAAGCTGTGGTAGAGAAAAATATGGACCAGGCCATTGCACAAATTGAGGCATTGGATACGGTGCCGGATTCTATTATGCGTATTCGCATGGAATCTCTCGGTGGTTAAGCCTGTATAAAGAATTCATTTAGAGGAAATTATTATGTCATTTCGACCACGTTACACTGGACTCATTGAGCGCTATCGCGACCGTTTACCAGTCAATGACGATACCCGCCTGATCAGTCTTGGTGAAGGCAATACCCCGCTTATTAAGCTCAACCACATTACCAAAGAGCTGGGTAAGGATGTCGATATTTATGTGAAGTACGAAGGTCTGAACCCAACGGGTTCATTTAAAGATCGTGGTATGACCATGGCTGTGACCAAAGCGGTAGAAGAGGGAAGTAAAGCGATTATCTGTGCCTCAACAGGTAATACATCGGCTGCGGCTGCGGCTTATGCTGCACGTGCAGGCATCGCTGCATTTGTACTTATCCCAGACGGCAAAATCGCACAAGGTAAACTGGCCCAGGCAATGATGCACGGTGCAACCGTTATTCAAATCAAAGGCAACTTTGATCAGGGCATGCAGTTAGTCAAAGAAGTCGCTGAACACGCACCAGTAACCATTGTGAACTCGATAAACCCATATCGTTTACAAGGACAGAAAACAGCGGCCTTTGAAATTGTCGAAGAACTGGGTCGAGCGCCTGACTATCACTGCTTGCCTGTAGGGAATGCCGGTAATATTACGGCTCACTGGATTGGCTACTGTGAGTATTCATGTAATTCAGGTGATCATGTCACCGATTCATGTGCTTATTGTGGTGGTAAATGTAAATATGCAGGTGGTGCCATTGTCGGAAATCGTCCTAAGATGATTGGTTATCAGGCCGCTGGCAGTGCGCCTTTCATGCGTGGTCATATGGTAGATGATCCTGAAACAGTCGCCACAGCGATTCGTATCGGTCACCCGCAAAGCTGGGATAAAGCCTGGCAGGTGAAAGAAGAGTCGGGCGGTTGGTTTGATGAATGCTCTGATGAAGAAATTCTGGCTGCGCAGAAGTTATTAGCTGAAAAAGAAGGTGTGTTCTGTGAACCTGCTTCAGCAACATCTTTGGCGGGAGCTATGCGTGATATTAAATCAGGCAAAATCCCTGAAGGCAGCACTATTGTTTGTACTTTAACGGGTCACGGCTTAAAAGATCCTGACACAGCGATCAAACAAAGTACATCTGCTGTTGTTACTGTAAATGCTGAGCTTGATGCCGTGCGTGAAGCCATTTTGAACAATATGGCGTAATCGATATGACGCATTTCGCGGAACCAACCGAAACAGAGATTGCACGTGCCAAGTTGCCGCATGATATTTTTCTAAGCAACCTGATTGGCAATCATATTCTGGTGTTTACCGCGATATCTACGTTTGGTCCAACGTATATGAAGTATTTATTCCTGGTGCCATTAATTTCTTTTTTGGCACTGGGATATACCTACTGGCGATCGAGTCGGGTCAAACGTGAAGAGGGTGAGTTCGTCTGGGCACATTGGCAAGTAGCACGTCGCTGGAGTCGTTTTTTTATGATGATTCTTCTACTGCTTGTCAGCGTGTCGACCCTGGGTGTGCTCGGTCATATGCATCTTGGCATGATGAAAGAAGCTGTCTATGCCATGATCGGTGGTCTGGGAATTTTGCCAACGCTAGTCAGTGTATTGGTGTTGATTGTTATTGAGTCTGATTCTTTGCATCATGCAAGGATGGGAACGCTGCCGAAATGGGCATTAAAACGGTTTTTGAATATTGATGCTGAATCAAGTCAGGACGATTAACGCGACTATCTAATTTAGTGGTCTCGATATTTATTTGACGACAACAGAATGAATTACTTTGTCGTACTCAAATACCACCTCAAACTTTGTATATTCCCAACGCGTAATTGGCGGCTGTCCGACTGCCGGACGGACGGTCTCTGGTTCCCCAAACTGTTCTTTTACCTGAACCATTGTCATTCCTCGGGTGGGCCGGACAATGCCTGAGGGATCATTAGCTACCTCATAACTGGGATCCGTAATGGAAATCACTTCTGCCTGACAGAGGTTGGTAAAAAACAATAATGCGGTGCCAATAATTAGCAGAGAACGGTTTGCCATAAACGTTTCCTTATGTCTTTGTGCAAAAAGCATACTATGCCTATATAAATAGCTCAATGAGACTGTTGAGATAACGTTGCCCCTTTTCTGTCGGCCGAATTCTCTCGATAGTATGTTGCAATAATTCTAACTGTTCAGCTTTTTGCATAGCCTGTTTTATTGTAGAAATTGGCAAGCCAGTATGTTGCTGGAAAAGCGGTGTGGGAACGCCATCAAGCAAACGCATCGCATTCAACATAAATTCAAATCCAACCTCATCCTCGCTGACGAAAGTTTGCTCAAGCATTCCCGCTTCTGTGCCTGCCGTATCGATATATTTCTGTGGCTGTTTTTGTTTAACACGCCGTTGAATCTGTTGTGGAGAAGCACTGCTGATTTTGCCATGAGCACCGGCACCAATGCCGATATAGTCACCATAGCGCCAGTAGTTAATATTATGGCGGCATTGATGGCCTTTTTGAGCGTAGGCCGAGGTTTCATACTGCATATAACCCGCTTCAGCCAGACGTGCCTGATTGGCAAGCTGCCAGTCATAAATTGGATCGTCATCCGGAAGACTCGGCGGTTGAGCATAAAACAGCGTATTAGGTTCTATCGTTAATTGATAATAGGAGATATGTGGTGGAGCCAGGGCAATGGCAGTTTCAACATCATGCCTGGCTTTTTTCTCATCCTGTCCGGGCAAGCCAAACATCAGATCCAGATTAAAACTATCAAACCCTGCCTGATGAGCATATTCCACGGCTTTGATTGCTTGCTTGCTGTCATGGATACGGCCCAGTGCCTGTAGTGCATCCTGATCAAAACTCTGGATACCAATACTCAGCCTATTGATACCGACATCACGATATTCGCTGAAACGACCCGCTTCTACAGTACCTGGATTGGCTTCTAAAGTAATTTCAGCATCATGTTGCAAGGGCAGTAAGGCACGGACTGAAGAGAAAAGCCGATCATATGCTTCTGCTGAAAATAAACTGGGTGTGCCACCACCGATAAAGACCGTATTGATCGAGCGTCCCCAAATCAGGGGTAATTCTTGTTCCAGGTCACGTATCAATGCATCAATATAGGCCTGTTCTGGCAGTGATTGATGATTATCATGAGAGTTAAAGTCACAGTAGGGGCATTTACGCACACACCAGGGCACATGAATATAAAGGCTAAGAGGCGGTAAGCTTGTAAAGTTGAACATTATTGTTGTTCCGGTTCCCAGCCTGACATCCATTTATCCAGATTGATAATGACGGGGGCTTTTCCATTTTCATAAAACCACGAGTCTACGGCATAACGGATCTGCGTTTGCGTATCAATCATCGTTGCCGTGTTGTGTGGCGCCTGACCCTGAAAAATACCTCGTGACATACGTGAAGCGGTAGTATGCCATGTTAAAACACCGGCATTTTCAAGCATACGCAGATAGACACTGGTATTGGTGGCCTCATCAACACAGTCCATCTGACCATAACGATTAGACGCTATCTGGTTACGAGCTAAATCATGCTGGCTGCCAATCTGTATTCCGACCAGAAATTCTAAACTGGCAATGGCTTGTTGAACTGCATGACGTTCATCTTCAGCACTGTCGTTGTTGGCAAACAGTGTGAGAATGTTCTGCCAATCCTGCTTATTAATGCTCGCTTCACTGATTTTATAGCAGCTCATGCTGTGACAGACTGAGAAACGATCGGGAGTGGGATGACCAATAAAAAAACGATAATCATTGTCCCATATATCATTCAGGCTCTGACTACTACGGATCGGTTTTATAGGATGCTCAGCGTAAGGGGATGAACAAGCTGATAAAGCTAAAAATAGCGTGATGAATGGAGTCCGGTATCGAAGCATCACATTAAATAGTAGCTAAAAATGTGATCAAAACTGATGGCGATTGTATGGGAATTCTTCCACAAAACGATGCATTGCTTGGCCACGGTGGCTGATCGCATGTTTTTGTTCTGAGCTAAGTTCTGCTGCACTGCAGCCCGTTTCAGGAACAAAAAAGATCGGATCATAACCAAAACCTGCTTCGCCAACGGCTTCTGTCATTATTTGACCTTGCCAACTACCGTGAAATATCAGGGGTGTCGGATCGTCAGCATGACGCATGAAGACAATAACGCATTGAAAACGGGCGCTGCGCTCAGAAGCCGGTACATCTTTCAGTGCGTCTAACAGAGCAGCAATATTGTCTTTATCTGTGGCAGACTTACCGGCATAGCGAGAAGAATAAATGCCCGGCGCACCGCGCAGGGCATCTACTTCAATACCAGAGTCATCAGCAATGGCTGCAAGGCCAGTCTGTTTACAGGCATTGCGAGCCTTGATGATGGCATTTTCGACAAAGCTTAAACCGGTTTCCTCAGCCTCAATGACACCAAGATCGGCTTGCGAGACGATGTCGATTTTGAGAGGGGCGAGTATTTCTGCAAACTCACGAAGCTTGCCTTGATTGCCGGTCGCTAAGACGATTTTTTTCATGATACTGCCAGTACTTCCCGTTGTTTTTCCATCAGCTGACTGATGCCATGACTAGCCAGATCCAACATGGATTGTAATTCTTCAGCTCGGAAGGCATGTCCTTCAGCGGTGCCTTGTAATTCGATATAAGCGCCTGCATCGTTCATGACCACATTCATATCCGTTTCTGCAGATGAATCTTCATCATAGTCCAAATCCAAAACCGGTGTGCCGTTATAGATACCGACGGAAATTGAAGCAACTTGACCATGTAGGGGACTGGATTTCAGCTTTCTGGTGTTGAGTAAATGGCTGATGGCATCGTGTAATGCAACATAAGCACCCGTGATAGAGGCTGTACGAGTACCACCATCGGCCTGAATCACATCGCAGTCAATGGTAATACTGCGCTCACCTAATGATTTCAGATCAATGGCTGCGCGTAATGAGCGTCCGATAAGGCGTTGAATTTCCATTGTACGGCCGCCTTGTTTTCCTCTGGCCGCTTCACGTTGCATGCGGCTACCGGTAGAGCGTGGAAGCATGCCATATTCAGCGGTCACCCAACCTTCACCTGTACCGCGTAAGAATTGTGGAATACGTTCTTCAACGGTTGCAGTACAAAGTACTTTGGTGTCACCGAACTCTACCAGTACTGAGCCTTCGGCATGTTTGGTGTAGTTACGGGTGATATTGACGTGTCTTAATTCATTGGCTTGACGACCACTTGGACGCATATTCGCTTTTCCTCAGTCAAATTTAACCTATTATACCTGCCCTAAATCACTGCCGCAGATGCTTTTTATCAATGGTTTTCTGTAAGATGTCAGATTAATTCAGAAATAGGACATGATTGTGACACGAAGTATGACCGCCTTTGCCCGCCATGAGGAGCAAACTGAGCTTGGCAGCTTGAGTTGGGAAATTCGCTCAGTAAATCATCGTTATCTGGAAGTGTCTTTTCGTTTAGAAGAAAGTTTTCGTCCGTTTGAAATGGCGATGCGCAAACTGATCAGCGATACGCTGAGTCGGGGTAAGGTGGAAGTCGCATTACGCTATCGTGTGCCTGAGCAAGCGCAGAATGCATTACAAATGAATATAGGCCTGGCTAAAACTGTTATGGAAAACTATCAACAGCTGGCTTCTTTTACTGATAATGCGGCGCCGATTGATATCTTACGGGTCATGCAATGGCCTGGCGTCATTCAGACTGAAAGTCTGGATCAGGATGCCTTACAAGCAACCGTATTGAATTCTTTAAAACACGCGCTGGATGATTTAGTGGCAACCCGCGATCGAGAAGGTGCAGCGCTGGAACAGATGATTATTCAACGCTGTGAGCAAATCAACGATATTGCAGAACAAACTAAAATTCGTCTGCCAGACATTCTTGCCAGTCATCGACAAAAATTATCAGACCGGATTGCTGAGCTTGAGGTGAGTCTGGAACCAGAGCGGCTTGAGCAGGAAATGGTGCTATTGGCGCAAAAAGCGGATGTGGCAGAAGAAATCGATCGTTTACAGAATCATGTGAATGAAGTGAAACATACATTGAAACGGAATGAGCCTATCGGTCGCCGACTCGATTTTCTGATGCAGGAATTAAACCGTGAAGCCAATACATTAGGCTCTAAATCGATTGATACTGATACCACACGATACTCGGTTGATCTGAAAGTATTAATCGAACAGATGCGTGAGCAGATCCAAAACATCGAATAGTTTTTTCACCCGTCCAAGAATGTCTTAAAAGCCCTGTTATTTACTTGTAAATAAAGGGCTTTTTTATTTCCCCCGTCCAAATCGGTTTGCAGATGTCCGTTACCAGTTGCTGTTTAAGTGGTGGGCAAAATGGTGGGCAAGACCTGTTTTTTTGACTCAATAAGCAAAAAGTCAAGGTATCTGGTGAGCAGATTTTTGCATCTATCTCACCACCGCCTTATGCCATCCCCACTTATCGTGCTGCTTGCAGATTGTTCAATCACTCAACTATCGAACCAATCGATAAACAAACAGTGGTGGGCAATGGTGAGCAAATTTTAACGATTTCTTAGGAATATAGAGTAACAAACGATGGCAAAACTAACCGCAACTCAGGTGCAGTCTTATGCTCGCACCGCAGCAGCAAACAAGAAATACAGTGATGGTAATGGCCTATATTTTTGCGTAAGAAAATCTGGCATGCCGTATTGGATGCTAAGGTATACCAGCCTAAACGGACGACGAGAAGCCACGCTCGGTCAATATCCAAGCATGACCTTAGCAGAGGCTCGACTTGAATCGTCTAAAATGCAGCTACAACTTCAGCAAGGTGATGATCCATTAGCAATTCGCGCTATTGAAACCATCCCAGAGATCCAAAATGTCAGCCAGCTGTTTCAAGACTGGTATTACAAAGACTTAAGTCGCCGGTTAAAACACCCAAATATCCCCAAACGTGTTTTTACCAAAGAGATTGCACCAGTGATTGGTCAACTCCCTATCCAAGCAGTGCGGCCAACACATGTCCGCGAAGTATTAGAGCGCATTCGAGAAAGTAACCGCCCGACCATTGCCAACGATACCTTGATGTACATGAAGCAGTTGTTTCGACATGCGATAAAGCTCGACTTAACGCTGAACAACCCAGCCGCAGCCTTTACCGTGGACGATGCCGGTGGCGTGGAGTCCAGTAAAGACAGGATGCTCAGCAAAGAGGAAATTCACTACGCCTTT
>Ga0114902_1000585_pt1 | contig 19123 bp, 19 predicted proteins | sample MalvireepMed_s12_FD_87291 | JGI IMG/M metagenome (GOLD analysis project Ga0114902, IMG submission 87291) | Marine viral communities from the Global Malaspina Expedition - Malaspina viral metaG DeepMed_s12 | ecosystem: Environmental > Aquatic > Marine > Oceanic | place: Mediterranean Sea... | reverse complement strand
ACAACAACGTTCCAAGTTGTTGCCATCTCTTTATTTTTCTTATCATATGGGATCTCACAGGCAGTGCATTCTTCGGGTAGTTTACCGAACATGGCGACTTGTGCCGCTAAGTCCTCATTTCCGTCTTTTCGGATTTGTGCGTCTCTCGCACGTCTTTGTTTTCTATTCATTTTTTATCTCCATTGGTAGGAAACCCTTTTTTGACTAATAGATTTCCCATATCAACATAATCCTGATTTATATCGAACGAGACCCACTTGAGCCCTCTGGCATTGCATACAAACGCTTCACTGCCTGTTCCCGAAAACGGGATTACAACTTTAGAATCAGCGTCAACGATGCAAGCATCAAGCAATTTTTCAGTCAATTTAATTGGTTTTTGAGTCGGATGTATAATTTGGTCTTCAAGTGATAAAGACTTTGCCTCTTTTCTCGTAAAAATATCTTTTTTTGATGGTGAGTAAACAAATCTTTCAGACCCCCCGCCAGCGAGAGATGACATCTTAATAACATCTCGTGGCAAAGCACCCTTTTCGTTCACTGTATAGGTTGTCTCTGTTTTGCCGAATCTGCCTTTTGTTGGTGGTCTCTTTCTTTTTCCATCAGAATAACCCTTAATATAGGTCTCTGTATATGGCTCTCTAACCGCATCACGGTTAAAGGCTCTTTCTCCCCTGTCTTTCCATACACACAGAATAGATTCATGACTACGTTGCCAAAAGTTTAACGATGGCACTGTTTTGTTCGTATAATGCCATATCAACCATCTATATGGTAAATTAACTTTGCAAGATACATGAGCTAGGATTTCACTAAACCCATAAATATACATGGTTCCTGACGGCTTTAGTGCTCTCTCGCATTGCGTAATCCAAGATTCACACCAATCTACATATTGTTGTATATCTTTCTTGGTCTTATTGTTTCCAAAGTCTTTTCCAATATTGTAAGGGGGATCAACTATAAAGCAGTCTACCGAGTTGTCTTCTAATTGAGACAATCCCTCGATACAATCAATTAAGTTAACTTCATTCCAATTCAAAATTACAATCCTACCAGTTTCCAATTACAGGGCGAACAAACGGAAGTTTGATAAGGCTCCGAAACTTGTTATAGCCACCTACCATGTAATCATCATTTCCGCCGCTGTTGCCACCTTGCTGTCGGCTAAACACCGAAGAGGGCAAATGTTTTTGAAAATCAACCTTGCTCATAAAGAGTGCTCGGAATTGAGGAGGTCTTGCACCCGGTTTCCAATTTATCCTATCTTGAGATGGCTCAGGATTAATTCCAAAGAATATAAGCCTGTCCCAGTCTTTGTATTGTGCAATATGGTTGAATGTAAACTCATCAGGATTAATCAATTTCTTTCCCAACTTTTTATCCATGGGAGAGTTCGCAAGAGAAAATTTAATCTCTGTCTTATAGCCATCAAAAATTCTATCATGACCCACATTTGTAGGTGAACTTACACTACAACCAAGATTCTTCATAAACTGTTCTACAAGAGCTTCGCCAAAAACTCCTTTGTTCTTGGTGCTCAAATTCACATAAGATTCAAACAATGTCCCTTTCCAATTGTTGTGAAGATTGTCTGTAAGAATTGCATTAAGACGCCCATCTTCAAATAGTTGATTAATCATTTGCATCTGTACTCCCCAAGGCTCCATCGCCCCTTTCGCTAATCGTAATAGGATACCAGCCATAAAGGTCTGGATTCGTGGTCTCAAGAGCACGGAATGAAACGACTGGTGTCATGACAACCTGTGCAATCTTAGTGTGCGGCTCAACAATCTGTGGTTCAGTCCCAATGTTGTGGAGGTTGACGAAGACTTCTCCGTCATAACCCGAATCCACCACACAGGCACCCACAATCAGTGAACGCTTTGATGCAACGCTGGAACGATTCTTTACCTCCAGCATATAGCCGTGAGGGACACCAAACTTAAGCCCAGTGGACAGAATGACACTCTGTCCTGGCTCAATGGTAATTGCTTCCCGTTCCTTTGGTGAAAAATAAACATCCAGCCCCGCATCGCTTGGATTCCCTCGTGTTGGAGGGTGCGAATTAAAGTGGGTTCTGTGATATTCAATAATCACTTCTCACCTCGCAAGAAGTTAAACATCTCAACAAGCTCGTCGATATCTTGATCTGCCTTGAGCATGCGGTAAGCCTTTACTGCGATAGAGATCTCATCTCCTGACAGCCAACCTTGCTCCTTGAACTCTGCCTTGAGTTCACGCTTTTGTTCTGCGTATGGCTCAATAGCATCCTCAATAGCCCTGAGTGAGCGAATATATTCAAGCACCTTTTGACGCTTTGCTTCTTCTTCTTGGTTAAGTTGTGCTTCCACAACAACATCGTTACTTACAAGTGATAAGTCCATTACATTCTCCTAATTAATGTTTTACTATTATAACTGAGGTATTTTTAATTGTCAAGACAATAATCTAAAATTATGTCGTAAAGATCTCGTACTAAAACCCCATGTTGGGTGATAGTCAAGCTTCGCCATATACGGGCGGTTAAGATACAGGATATCAAGCTTAGAGTTCACGCCCCAGCACTTAATGTTTGATGTAGTGCCGGTGTCGTCGATAACCTCAACAACCCAGTATTCTTTATTGTTCTTTGTTTTCCTCGGGACAATCTTGCGAGGGATAAACCAAGTCACCTTCAAATCAGGATCAAACTCACCAATTGGAGGAATCATGTTTTGATATAACTTATCCATGATACTTTGATTCATGACTTCTGACATTGGAAACACACCTGTGAGTTCAACGGTGTATTGAATGATGTCTTCCTCTTCGAAGTCGCCTTCTGGGCGATACAACTCAATGTTTTCTTCAAATTTCTTTAGTTTGCGAGGTCGGTCAACAGCGACGGCAGACCAGAAGTGCTTAAGCCCACTAAAGCGGTTATCTACAAGCCCATTCATTGCCCCTGAGCGCACAAGAACATCAAGCGCCTTCTTGTTAAGCTTAGAGTAAACCATGTTTTCATTGAAGATGAAGTCCTCAACTTTATTAAATGGGCGGTTGCCTAAGATTTGCTGAATAGCCGCCTCACCAAGTCCCTTGATAGAGGTTAGAGGCTGAATGAGTGTCTTGCCATCTTCGGAGATTTCCCAAACACGACCAGAAGTATTCACATCCAACTTTTTAATATTGAAACCAAAGCCTTTGGCAATATTAATTGCTTTCTCTTTTCTACTCTCGGGCTCTTTGTCCAAGAATGCTGCCATCCACTCTGCGGGATAGTGATGAGCCAGCCAAGCGCACTGATAAGACAGCATAGAATAAGAAACAGCGTGTGACTTATTAAAGCCGTAGCCTGAGAAATATTCAAACTTATCCCAAATGCCTTGGGCGATATTTTGACCAATGCCCTTTTCAACACATCCAGTAATAAACTTGGAGTGAATCTTCATTTTGGCTTCGTGCCCTTTGCCTGTTCCCTTCTTAGTAAGGAGCTTGCGGAGCTTGTTACCCTCGTCCAAAGACAAATCCTTGCCGAGTTTATGGGCGAGGATAGCGATCTGCTCCTGAAAGATAAGAAAGCCGTATGTTTCCTCGGTTACCTCTTGAATGAGAGGATGGTCGTACTTGATATATTGTGGGTGCTGTTTTGCCTCCACATATTGGTCATCAACCTTTGCAGAGAGTGGACCAGGGCGAAAGATGGAAGTAATGGCAGAAATGTCCACAATGCTGGTGGGTTTTGCTCGCTGGCAGAAGCCCTGAGCGCCCTTCTCTGTAAACTGGAAAATACCAGCCCATTTGCCCTTGTGAAAGATGTTGCTGTAAACTTCCTGATTCTCCAAATTAATAGAGTCTGGGTGCAGATTCTTATTGTAATAATCCCTTACATCGTTAAAAGTTGGCTCTGGATTGTTGTGATGTCGCTTGAGAACATGACGGATTGCTCCATCAAGCATTGCAAGCGTAGAAAGCCCAAGGATATCGAACTTAATAAAACCCATCGGCTCAAGGTGGCGAACATTTTGACCCTCTGCCCAAGGCGTCTGACGGACACCTTTGGAGTTGATCAAAGGCATCCAATTATCAAGGTTTTCTCCGACCACCACACCGCCTGCGTGACGGGAACAAGAACGCACCTGACCATATAACATATCGATATGATTAGCAATATTGGTATATTTGTTCAAGAACGCTTGTAGGGTTGGAGAGTATTCTTTTGTCTCCTCAAATGTGGGCGTGTACACACCTGCTTTAATGCCGTGTGCCTTCTTGGCGGCTGGTGTTGCCTCCAAAAGCATCTTGCCTGTGACCTCGTTCACTTCCTTGAACGGGATGCCGTAAAACTTGGAAATATCCTTAATAAGAGATCGCAACTGAAGAGTATTCCAGTTAGAGATTGGAACAACTGTAGTGTCGCCCCACTCCTTAATCAACCGCTCTTTTAGGTCCATCGGTGCTGCTACATCGTAGTCAATATCTGGATAGTCAGTAGCATCAGAACGAAGAAAGCGGGAGAACAGAAGACCATACTTAATTGGGTCAATCTGAGTGATTCCAAGGGCATAAGCCACAAGTGAGCCTGCGGCAGAACCACGACCTGGACCTGTGAGCATGCAATCGTTTGCTCGGTCGGCAATTGCCTTCATTGTTAAGAAATATTTTGAGAAACCTCGATCATCAATAACACTTAGCTCGCGACGGAGGCGATCAGAATATTCCCTGTTATTGTGCAACCCCTGTTGGCGCAAGCCTTCGAGAGACATATTAACCAGTGCTTGGGTCGCAGTATATCCAGCAGGAACAACAAAATCAGGAAGACGAACCTTGTTATCGGGTAAAAAGTCGTCGATTCGTTGATGGGCGATTTCGTGAGTGTGGGTGATGGACTTCATAACAATGTCGTCATCGTAGTCTACGCCGCATTCTTCTGAATACTTCTTATAAGACTCCCACATTTGGTCGCCGTTCTTCGGGTAAAGCTCATACCCAATCTCGTCAACGCCAATCGGAAGTTCGGTGCTCTCGTAAGATGGAGCAGCCTTACCAAGCCAGCCAAGACGTTTATAAAGTTCGCGGTCTTTCCACGCATCTTTACTTGGATAGTGGCTATCAGCCGTAGAAACAAGACCGATACCAAATTCTTTGTGCATCTGAATGATGAACTTGTTAATAATGTGCTGCTCTGGAACATTATTCCACTGCAACTCGCCATACCAACGATCTCCAAAGATGGACATCATCTTGCGAGTTGTTTCACGCATAGCCTGAAGGACTGCCTCTTCACCAGCTTCGCGGTTTTCCCAGTAATTACCAGAATACACGCCGCCGAGGCAAGCCGAAGCAGCGATAACTCCCTCTCCATACTTCGCAAGGAGATCATAGTCCATGCGAGGATAACGATAGAAGTTTTCGCTCTTGTAGCTCTCAGAAATCAACTTAAAGATATTCTGAAGTCCTGTTTGATTTTGTGCGAGGAGGATAAGATGACGACGACGGCGCAACACATCTTGGACTTTCTTACTGGAATTCTCGTCTTCTACAGTGGCGCCGCTCAACTCCGAACCTAGAGTTTTGGCACGCTTCTTGTCCTCAAGGGCTTTCTCATACTCTTTGCGCCAATCAGAGATAGACGGAATAAAATATGCTTCCGTTCCGAAGATGGGCTTAAAGTTCTTGCCCTCTTCTTTCATCTTTTTGGCATGGAGCACTTGATGAGAAAGACCATTGGCGTTTCCGTGATCGGTCAATGCTAATGCATCACCACCATTTTCATAACAAAAGTCCATGTGGTCTGGGGGATACCCAAGTGCGTCAAATAACGAACCTGCCACGCTATGTGCGTGCAGCCCTACAAATGGAATTTCACTTTTTACTCGGTCGTTCATCTTACCCTCCTCTAATTCTTACAGTGCGCGTGTGAATACGCTATCAATCTCGGTCAAAATCTTAGTTCGTGTCTGTGGATCTAAATCCAGCACTTCTGTGATACGATATCGCATTTGACCAAGGACACTCCCAAAATGTCGTGTCTTTGCACGCTCTGTATCAAGTTCCTGTTTTAACGAATCAATCTGATTCTGTAGATCCGTTGTTGTGTTCGGTGTCACCGATGTTGTCTTTGTTGGCATTTTCTACTCCTAAACCATTCCATTCATGGTATTTTAATAAGCCTTTATAAGGACGTTGTATTGTCTTTGATTCTTCAGATGCAAAATAGCCGGTATAGCCATCCCAACTTGATAAGTCGTGATACCACTCCAACTCTTTTGTATTTGACTCTAATATTATAACAGGTTTAAATACTTTGTCAAGAGAAAAATGACGTGCAGACCATCTTTTTTCAAATGGTAGTCTTTCTGTAGGTATTTCGTTGTTGCTGTCCTTCCATTCTCTCGTTCCCTCTTTCCTAATCACTTGCCTGCTTTTAATAAAATCTTCGGGTCCAAATGTGAACCCCATGTATTCGCCGTCTTTCAATGTTTTACCATTATAACAGAAAAAGAAGTTGTTGTCACTAGAAATTAATTTTCTATGCACTCTCGGTGCGTTTTCTGGGTAAATACTAAGCGGAAAAGAAACATAGTATTTATCTGGCGTGACCCATACGCTCATTTGTTTGCTGATCCAGTATGCGGTGTTTGCCCCATGGAGTATACTCCAAGCATAGCAGTCAACCCGATCACGATCTTTTGGATGAACTGGGACATAATAAATTGGTATTTGTTTTCTTTCTTCTTCCGGGTTTAAAGACAGAGTTCTACCATACCAAATAGGGTCTTGCACCATTTCACCTAATCTGTGGCGAATGAGCGGCTGAACATCTTCATTGCAAACAATCCAAATCGTCTCACAACCCGCATAAGCACATTCCATCACACTTCTCTCCAAGGCAGTATAATTTTCTGCGATGGGCATCAAAACATTGTCCCACTGGAAGCCAAAATCGTGCTTGTGCCCAGCGACAGGAATAATTCCTGCCAAATGAAAAGATGTTAATTTGACGGTTGGTTTTGGTTCCATTAAAGTGCGTTCAAAAGCTTGGTTGGGTAAGAATTGATTTTTATGTCGCTGTTTGACATAATCTGCTCTGGGGTGTCATAGCAAAAGTTAATCTTTTTGGTGTTTCGATATTTCGACATCGGAGGTGGTACAATTTCACGTTTTACAAAAGTTATCTTTGGAGATAACCACTTGAAAGGCTCTTGTGACCTTTCTGGATAGTTTGGATTTTTGCCGTTTTTTGGACCCCGAATTCCAGCCTCCTTCATGCACTTCAACACCTTAAAGCGAGCATATGTATCAGAGTTTTGGTATTCGTACTTTGCCTCGTCTGATGTTAGGCGAGATATTGCCACCAAATCCTTGAATTGTTGATTTACGTCAGGTCGCTTTGACTCGTACAAAAATATCTGGTTTATAAAATCGCCCTCAGTCTGAATATAGTCCAATTTGGTGCCGGATCCCTGGTTAATCTCAAACCAGTCTAAAATCTGTGTTTTTTGATTTTTATTATCTTTTAAAATACTCGATAATCCCGATATTTTTGTATCATCAAACACGATCAGTTCATCATATTCGACTTTGTAAACTCTATTGTGCTCTGTAATAATTTTCAAGTGTTTTTTATCAATATGAGCCGATTTTGCTAAATTTGAAAACGGCACAAGTCCAGACAGGGACAACAAGACCATGATTTTCTCGTATACCTGCTGTTTTGAAGGTCCAAACACGGCAACCCCTTCGTCAGACATTTTCAAGTCATAACGCAGGGGTTCTATTTTTAGTAAACTAAGATCGGTATTGGGTTTAAAAAACTCAAATGGGTGGATTTTACGCCTTTCAACATAAATCATTGGTATTTGATTATAAAAACAATAAAGTGCCGAACTTAGTGAGCACCCAAGTGCTATTTTTCCGTATCGGAACATTTAGTTTCTTTGTTCTCTTCTTTCTTCTCGGTTTTCTGCTCTACTGATCCCGAAATCTGTTCTTTTTCTTTTTTGAGGGGTCGGTCATAAGTCATGAAAAAGTCGTAATAGTGGTGCGTCAATTGTTTACTCCGTGACCTGTGCAATTACATAGTTGTCTAAGATGAGGTGGTGCTTTTCTCCATTGTGCTCCACTTCTTCAATCATGGCACGATCAACGAGGATGCGACTTCCGACTGATAGATTTTCAAAACGGCAATCTTCGGCTGTATTGTGAACAATGGCGGTGCAGTATTTGCCCTCTACCTTTGTATAGTCTTCAGGTAGTAGAATTGCTGATTGTTCTTTTTTCTTTTCCCTCTCAATAAATTCTGGTGTGATTAAAATGTGCCTGTTAAATGGCTGTAGCATAGTTTTTCCTTTTTTGTCGTACATATTACGATGAATTGTCATATCATCCACATTTTGAATAGCCGCAATTGCGGCAAGTTAAGCAACCCTCAACATAAATAAGTCCATCGGCGCCGCACTCGGGGCAGATCTTGTCGCTTGCTGCCGATCCATCGGTGATGTAGTTTTTAAGAACCCTCGCGACACACTTGGCGAACGAGAACATGTCGCTGTCTCGGTCTTTTTGCATTTGTTCAACAACATATTGAATGTCTGCTCCATGTCGTAGCGAAAGTGAGATAAGGCGAGTAAAGGCTGCGTAGTTTGGATTATCAAAGACTTTGACAAGATCCTTTACAACAATTGTATCACCATTCTTGCCAACTCGCAAGTCATAAACAGAATTCTTTGTTTTTCGAGGGTGCTTTACAAGAATCCCTTCAGTATGCTTTGTAGGGATCTCAATTAAGTTTGATAGACCCCCCATAACTTCGTAAGGTTTGCCGTCAATCATGCCCACTAAAATAATCCACTTCTCTCCCTGAATAGTTGTATGATGAATGTTACAGGGCAATTCAGAGGGGCGTTTTACAGCCTGGTGTTGTGGGAAAGATTCTTTTTCTTCCTCGGTGTTTGTGACAAGGACGCCGGTACGCGAACCATCAACATAAACAGTGATGCCCTTTAATCCAAGTTTCCAGCCAAGTTGGTAAAGGCGAGAAACAACCTCTGGATTGGTGCCCTTGGGAAGATTAATTGTTGAGCTAATTGAGTGGTCAATATGCTTCTGAATTGCTGCCTGAATTTTTACTCGGTTTTCCCAGTCAATAGCGTCGGATTCCGTGAAAAAATCAGGAATTTCGTCGGTGTTATTAGCGTCAAGATAATCCCGAACATTATGGTGAAAAACTTCATATTCAGTCCATTTATCACCCAAATCATCAATGAAATCGGCTTGTATATCTGTTTCGTTGTGAGACAGCTTACGGCGCCGAGTATAAGTGTTTCGGAAAACAGGCTCAATACCAGATGAAGTCTGAGAGAGGATAGAAACAGAGCCGGTTGGCGCATTGGTCAAGATTGAGATATTCCGTCTTCCATGCTGAGCAATGAGTGCTTGCAGTTCCGGTGGGAGAGATTGGATAAAGGCGTTATTCTTCTCCTTTTCCCAATTAAATACTGGAAAAGCACCTCGCTCCTCGGATAAGCGGACGCTCTCTGTATAAGCGGCGATTTTAAAAGTTTCATAGATTTTATCAATCACTGACATCGCTTCTTTAGAGTCATAAGCTAAGTTAAGACATGCCAAAGCATCTGCCAAGCCATGTGTGCCTAAACCAGTTCGTCTTCCATTAACACAGGCAGTCTTCAGTTCCTCCCAAAGCTCGACTTCATCGGAGGTGTCACAGGCTTTAATAATATTATCAAGCTTTTCTATTTCAAGTTCCACTAAGTCATCAGATAGTCTCATAGCCTTTGCAACAGTTTCCGAAAATCTGGAAAAATTGAACTCCGTATTTTTTTGGAACTTTCGATCTACGAAGCTTTTTAGATTCACAGAAATCAATCGACACGAATCGTAAGCCGAGAGCGGGATTTCTCCGCAAGGATTGGTACAAATCGTCTTGAAGCCGTCATCGGCATATGCTTCGGCAGGGAGATATTTTTCAATATTACCCCACATCAAAAGTCCTGGCTCTGCTGTCTTGGTAGCTGATTCTACGATTTGCTGCCAGAGAGCGGCGGCTTCCACTTGTCTTGTGTATTTCGGGTTTTCTGAGTTAACAGGAAACCGAAGAGTAAATGTTCCATTGTTCTGTACTGCCTCCATGAAGTCATCGCTAATTTTAACAGACACATTTGCACCCGTGACTTTGGTTAGATCGTGTTTCATGGTCACGAACTTCTCAATATCAGGATGGCGAATATCCATCGAAATCATAAGTGCGCCACGGCGTCCGTTCTGACCAATCATACGGCAAACATATGAATATAAGTCCGCAAACGACCAAGCACCTGTGGTGGTGCCTGCGGAATTATTAACGGGTGTGCCTTCGGGACGAAGCTCACTAAGATCAAGCCCTACGCCACAGCGTCTTTTAAATAGGTTGGCAAGAGATTTACCGGAATCAAGAATTGAAGAAATATTATCGTCTGGGGAGGCAACGACCACACAATTGGAAAGTGAGACATTGACATGGTTGTTTCCAATACCCATCATAGGTGAGCCTTGAGGTACAATATATTCAAAATTCTTAATTAAATCAAATATTTGCTCCTCAGACAGAGCACTTTTGCCGCCAAACTTTGCCTCAATACGGGCAAACTCGGATGCGATGCGGTGGTGCATATCATCTGGTGTTTCCTCTAAAACCTTTCCACTCTGATCTTTCAAAGCATATTTTGTTAGCCATACATTTGACGCTAACTCATCACCACCGAAGTAGTCTTTTAATTTTCCCAATTTATTTCCCATCCTTGAATTGTTTATATCTTTCTTTTAATTTCTCTGACTGCTGTTTCGCGGCATTAACTTGAATTTCACCGATTGTTTCGCCCGTCGAAGGTAGCACATCAATCTTAACTCTGCTGAGATCCATTTTGGCTGGATAAACAAGCCCGTCTGGACCGAATCTGTTCTTGGCAACGAATAGCCGCCCTGTATTATTGTTCTTATCGTCAATTGTTCTGGATACTGAACAAATAAAGTCAGCAACAAAACATTTGCTGTATGCCTCGGAGATTGCCTCCAGGGTTACAACTTCTGCGTTTAGACCTGAACGATTAGTTTGAGATGCAGTCCAGACTGGGCATTTATTTTCTTGTGCTGTTGCTCGCAATTCTTCATAAATAGATTCCAAGTCGTGCCTCTTTTCTCTCGTAACAGTAACAGGTCTCAACAAGTCTCCATAGTCTACCAGAATCATGTCAACTTTTATATCTCTTTGTTTAAGTTTTTCCAGATGATTTTTAATTGTCTGGGTGCTGGCAGATTTTGTTGGGTACTCTTTAATAATTAGGCGCCCAGGTACTTCCTGTACCTTTTCGTAAATCATTTCTTTAAAAGAATGCATCTCGGAAAGGGAGACGCCAGTAATACAGCTATCATAGCGAATACCAATACTGGTGTCTTGAAGCTCAAGTGTGTAATGTACAACCGTCTTTCCCTGTAAGAGTGCCTGTGCTCCAAGATGTACAAGCACCATGGACTTACCAGCACCTGTTGGCGCGATCACAACACCAAGCTCACCATTTCCAATACCGCCTCGACAAAGCTGATCAATCTCATCCCACCCAGTGCTGACTGGATCACGGGCTTTTATCTCGAAACGTTTTTCAAAATCTGCAACATAATCATAGCCAAAATCAGAATTACTGCCGAGTTTAACAGCATCGGTTATGACTTTTGCAACCTCATCATATGATGAACTTTTCAGCAAACCCACGGACTTAATCATAGCCTCTTTTAGCGTCTGTTTACGACAAAAGTCAAGCGACGTATTTTTGATGAAGTCTTCATCTCTTACATCAGTGTTATAAATTCGTGAAAAATAATCTCGGGTCTGCTTCTTTACCGCATCTGTTTCTTCTTCTAACCCAGTACGAAGAATCGTCAAAAGAATCTTAGCAGTTGGATGAACACTATATTCCTTTTTATAATCAAAAATCTTGCCGACGAATACCTGTAAATATTTTAGTTCAAAATAATCCGTCTCCAGCACCTCTTGGATCTGGTCTGAAAAAGCCCTATCTTGCAGAATGAGGGCGGCAAGACCCTCTTGAAAAGATTTGCCGTATTTGCTAAAATTAGTATGCTCTTGCGAGTTCAAATGTACACCTGAATATTATATTACATAGGTATTATAACACAACTGGGTCGTGTGTCAAATAAATAATTATTTATCTTCGTTCCACTCTTCTATAAACGATTCGCCAGTAAGTTCTTCAAGTTTGCGAATCATCTTTTCCATATTAACACGAAACACCTTACCAGTTTTAACATTTTTTGAAAAATATTCCCACTCGCCCTGTTCGTTATGTGGTGAGATTTTTGTAACATTGCCCGCCTCGTCCCTAACAAACACTTCAGCCTCGTTTGCTAAATTGTTTTTGGAATAAACATGAGCATGATCATCTAATGTTGATGGGTCGCTGCCTTGTTTTAGCACTATTCTATCTTGAATGTGGAGACTGCCAGTTATCATAACCTCTCCTGTGACATCAAGTGCCCCGTTTGCTGTTGTTGAGCCATGCGGCTGACTGATTCCCACTCTTTGGCTGGAGCCGTAAATTCTAATTGTGTTCTGATTGTTGGTTCTTAATATTATATCTTTTGAGTTCTCGTTTTCAATAAAAAAATGCTCTGCACTATTAATCTGCATTGCAGCAGCGGCGCTGCCGTCTTTAAAAAAAGCGATTTCTTTTAGATTATCAGCGTCTCGGGTGTGTAATACGAGTAACGATTGTGCCGAACCTGTAATCTCAAGAGAGCCTGTAATTGTTGCTCCGTAGTTGTTAACAAGGAGTCGCTGGGTTCCTCCTGTTTCCAAACTAACCTGATCTTCCTCAAAATCAATTCCTGTGCCCGCATCTCCCTCGAACTCAATGTCTCCGAACTCGCGTCCACCCCTTGAAAATTTATAAGCCATCAAAAACCCTCCAACATAAATAGTCTACAAAAAAAAGGATGCCCCCCACAAGGAGGGGCACCCAGGAATATCCAAATAAAATTGAATAAGAGTATGGTCTAGACGATACCCCAGTTGTTAGCAACAAGGTATACGAAACTCGCAGCAGCGTAGTCAGACTCAAGTTCGACAGAGGTAAGTCCGTCAATTGTGTGTGAACCAGCGCGTGCGACTGTAAGCTTTTCGCCGTCAGCCAAGTTACCAGCCTTGACAACAACAACATCACCAACAGATGGTGAGGCAGGAAGTGTCACGGACTTGGAAGCAGAGCCAGTCATATAGTTGTAACCTTCGACCAAAGCAGTGGTATTAACAGCGCCGTCAGTACGAATTGGAGTAACCTCTCCAGATTGAATGGAAAGAACACCCGCACTAGCGTTGAGACCAGAACCAGCGATTCCAGACACAAGGTCAGCAATGCTTTCTTTCTTAGAAAGGTTAGAGTCGTTAGCGTCAACAATAGCGATACTATCGTTAGCAACATCAACAGCGGCAGCAGTCAACTCGTTGAGGTCAAGAGCAAACTTGTTAGCACCATTTTTGATACCATCACCAGCAAGACCGGAAACGACATCAGCAACAGACTCTTTCTTCATCAAGTTATCATCAGCATCCAAGATGTAGAAGAAGTCAGCACCCTCTGCGATTGTTGCAGCAGCAACACCATCAAGGCGAACTGTACCAGCAGCGAGAAGATTACCAGAACCAGAAAGGTTTCCAGCAGTAATGTGCTTGTCAGCATCAATGAAATCACTGTTATCAATTGCGAAAGAGTGAGCATTGACAGCAAGAGCGTCAATCTCTCCAGAGGAAGAAAGCTCACCAGCAATTTGAAGCGCTCCATTAGCAAGTGTCAAGAGATCTGCATCTCCTGCGGTTCCAATGACACCACCTGTGTCGATTGTAAGACCGCGACCGGCAAGACCAGCAGAGCCTGAAACAGAACCAGCGGCTGCACCGATGTTTCCGCCAGTTGCAGACAAACCAGTGCTAACTTGGGCAGCACCAGCAATGACAAGCGAGCCATTGTTAAGGGTCAAGAGATCTGTGTCTCCAGCAGTACCAATAACACCACCTGTGTCAATGCGAAGTCCTCGACCATCAAGTCTTTGAGAACCAGAGACAACACCTGCAACACTAACTTTATTAGCGTCGAGTTGCACAAGGTCAGCATCAGCACTTGTACCAAGCTTTCCACCTTCGTCAATTGTTACTCCACGACCAGCAAGACCAGCAGAGCCTGAAACAGAACCAGCGGCTGCACCGATGTTTCCACCAGTTGCAGACAAGCCAGCGCTAACTTGGGCAGCACCAGCAACAACAAGTTGATCATTGTTAAGTGTCAGGAGGTCTGTGTCTCCTGCGGTTCCAATAACACCACCTGTATCGATACGAAGACCGAATGCGTCAGAGCGAGCGGAACTCGAAAGGGAAGCAGCAGTAATGTTACGGAAGCCAGAAGCATCTTTATTAGCGTCTACGACAACAGCCTTAGAAGCAGCAACAGTACCAGCGGTAATGCCATCAATTTGCTCCAAATCAGCTTCAGCCATGCTTGCGTTTCCAATAACAAAAGCGCCTGTGGCGGTTACATTACGGAAACCAGTGATGTCTTTGTCGGAATCAACGATAACTGCTTTACTGGCAGCAACTGTACCGGCTGTAATGCCGTCAAGTCCAGCAAGCTCGGTTTCGTTAATTGTAGTGCTACCAATTTTAATAGATTCAGCGCCAACCTCAAGTGTTGTACATTGAATTAAAGAAGCACTCATTGCGACAGAAGCAGTCAATTGACCAGTAACAAGAAGCGAGCCATTGTTAAGAGTCAAGAGATCGTTGTCTCCTGCGGTTCCGATGATACCAGAAGTATCAATGCGAAGTCCTCTAGCATCTGCTCGGGTAGAAGCAGAAAGAGCACCTGCGATGGCAACATTGTTAGCAGTCAGTGCGATGAGATCAGTATCAGTAGTAATACCAATCGAGCCACCAACGTCGAGTGTAAGACCGCGACCAGCGAGTCCAGCAGAACCAGAAACAGAACCAGCGGCTGCGCCGATGTTTCCACCAGTTGCAGACAAGCCAGTGCTAACCTGAGCCGCACCAGCAATAACGAGTGAGCCGTTGTTAAGTGTCAAGAGATCATTGTCTCCTGCGGTTCCGATGACACCGCCTGTGTCGATGCGAAGACCCATTGCGTCTACGCGAGCGGAAGCAGTAAGTGCGGAAGCTTGCCCTGCGGCGTTTACGAATTGTCCCTTACCTGCAACTGCGACTTGATTAGCAGTAAGTGTTAAGAGGTCGGTGTCAGTTGAAATACCAACTTTACCGCCAACGTCAAGAACGAGATCTCGACCAGAAATGGACGTTGAACCAGAAATGGATGTCACATTACCAAGAGCGCGGGAAGAGTTAAGGATGGTGTTACCATCGTGCTTTAACTCGAATTCTCCAGAGCCATCATCTTTGATGTCAATGGAGCCCTCTTGATCTAATGCACCAGAAAGGATTGCTTGTCCATGTTGAAATTTATAAGCCATATTTTGTTTATCTCCTATAGTTTAAAATATGTGGACGCAGGTTTCCACACGCAGACGCACCACTAGTGTGCATCCGAAATGTGTTAGCCCCATCCACTCGTATATAGGAGAGGTTGTCGTCAATTTACAAAATATTTTAAATTTAATTAAAGACTAGAAAATAAAATATTTGCTCACACCATCTGTGTACATGTGGATTGCGGCATAAGATGATTCTAATCTAATCTCAGCCTTTCCATCAATTGTTTGCCCACCCACTGTAGGACGAATAATAACATTGTTTGCTGGGGCGACACCGCCCTCATCTTTAAAAACCCAAGTCTGACCCTCGGTTGCTGTTGAGGCATCTGGGAGTAAAATTGTAAATGAACCTGCACTAGTATCTGCTGCTACAAGGTAATCAGTTGTCGTTAGTGTATAATTACTGGTTCTTACAAAACGCTTGTGAATTAAACCGCCACTTAATTCAGAAATTCCCTCAACATTAAGAATGAGCGAATTTGGATTACTACCACTAAAAACAACACTACTGGTTGCAAGTTGTTCACCGCCAGCCGATTGAGAGAAGATACCGCCACCTGTGCCTGCTGCGGGGGAACCGTTACTGGCAGTGTAGGTATTGAAGTCAGTTCTCGGTGTAAAACTGGTTGCGGCACTGGCAGTGTAAGTGTTAAGCTCCACTTTGGTTGAGAACTGGGTCGCTGCACTAGCCGTGTAAGTATTAAATTCATCTCTTTGTGGAAAATCTCTCTCCAAGGATCTTAGATACCCTCTTGGTAACTTGCCACCGAAACCCATTACCCTACTCCCAAGGAGCCCGACCAGTTGTGTTCTAATTGGTTGCTATGAATGCCGGTCATACCTGCGATAACAGAGGCTGAAGATGACACGGCTGTGTGTGCCATCAAATAAAGACGACTGACCTTATAATCTGCTGTGAAGTTTTCATCGTTAAAAAGTACGATATAGTTTGTACCCTTTACGCCATTTTCAGAAAAGCCTACACGCAGAGGGGCATCATCTAAATCAACCGAGACTTCGTTTTTTATAACAATAAATTTTGATACTCTATCAAAATTAATTTGCAACACAACTGGACTGCTGGCAAAGTCAGGTCCAGGGTTGATATCAAGCGAGGCTGTAGCGTAAGGGCTCGAACTAACTTGGAACGAGCCTACGTTGTGTAATCCCGACTGATATGAATTAAACGTTGCCATTATTATTCCTTGGTGTTTTGCTGCTCTTTGATTGAAAGCATTTTATCGTAAGCCTCTCGTTTAGCATCAGAAAGCTTGCCGAGGTAGTCATTTCTTCTCAGCACTTTAAAAGCGAGGTTTTCAACAGAGTATGCACCAACTGTTTCTAATCCTGTTTTTCTCATTTTACTGATTTTAGCTTTTAGCTTTTCTGCGTATTTTTCTGCCTCTTCGTACTTGCCCTCATCAAGAAGCGGCTGAAGGCGATCAATTTGATCCATAAGACCGGCTGCTTTTTTCTTTATATTGTCCTTGTCAAAGTCTTGCTTGTCAAGGGTAGGCTTTTTAATCCAGTCATCATTAAGCACTGAATAAAGACCTTGTGCTTCGTGGGGATCATTAATATCTTGCACATAAATCTCAACTTCGTAGCCCTTAATAAGAATATCGTGAAGACGATTCCAGATAGACTTCATGGCGTTAAAGTATTCTCGTACCAAATCAACCTTGTCATCGACATTGGAAAAGTCAACAAGAATATGGAGGTCTACATCTGAAAACTGAGAGTAGTTGTGGGCAGCCAGTGAGCCAGTGAAAGTAATATCATCATACTCAGTGTCACCGACTTCAAGAGAGTCCCAGAAATCATTAGCAATTGCCATTAGTTTAGCACGAATCTCGGGATCTAATCTATCGTCCTCTTGATTCCAAAAGTCTTGGTTGAGTTCATCGTGAAACTCAAAACTTGACAGATCCACGGACTCAGGATCGTTGTCTTCGTTTATAAAATTTTTAAAGCCCTTAACGAGAATTTCAGAGTTCAAATTTGTTTTATTTGACTCTCCGAAAGTTTCTCTCCATTTGTTGTATAGTTTCATGTTAATAAATAGTTTTATATTCGGGAATCTGCTACAATCTTATTCATCCAAGCATACATATCGACGAAGTTTACAACACCAAATCCATCTTCAATCATCATTGCCTTTACATTTGTTTTGGCAAATTCTGGCTTAAAGTTGCCAAGTGCATAATTGATCTTCTGTCTACCCTGTACACTAACTGAGGGTGTGTAAAGCTGCATGAGCCTGTAGTTCTCTTCTACCACTGCTCGTTTTTCAAGCACATTCGTGTATGCCTTGACTTTACCTGCGTGTTCTTTGGAATATTTCATCAATGTGTCAATGTCATATGAGACATCTTCAGCTAAGAACGGAAAACGTTTTGAGATTGTCGGGAGCCCAACACCCCCAACGCCTGGAAGATTGTCTGACTTGTCTCCTGCGATGGCTCTGGCAAGGGCAAAGTTTTTTGGATGAATGCCATGTTGTTCCACAAGCCCCGTCTGGTTGATGATTTGCTTCTGGATGGGTCGAAAGACAATGGTTTCACCGTCACACAACTGAAAGAAATCTTTGTCTGATGAGACAATAACTTTTTGCCATCCAGCAAAACTTGGATGCTGTACGACAACACTAATAATATCATCTGCTTCAACAGCGGGTAGCATCAACTGGACAATCGGCAGTTCGTTAAGATATTCAACGAGGCGTGTCTGTTGCCAGATCTTATTAGAAATCTCTTCGTTTTCAGTTAGGTTGCGAATGTCGCGGTTCAGACGAATAGGCTTACGACCTTCTTTATAGCCCTTGTTTTGTGACTTTCGTCTTTGGCTACCACCTTCACCATCCCAACAGATGACAACTTGGTCAGGCTTTGTTTCCCTGATAAGTTTCTGGAGAGACTGGAGGAAGCCTTTAAGCCCTCCAATGGGTTGTCCGTTTGTAGATAAACTTGGGTTCACGATGTAGTTTCGGAACATCAAGTTGAGAGCGTCAATTACTAATAGTCGTTTCATAATAGATGGTGCTTGAGGCGGGAATCGAACCCGCATGCCAATACTGGCGAGGGATTTTAAGTCCCTTGTGTCTACCAATTCCACCACTCAAGCTTAATAATAATATACCATTACTTTGTGGTGTTGTCAAGGGTTATTTTAAATAAAAAAATGCCCCCAACTTGTTTTCTGTGGGGGCATTTTGATTATCGTCGGTGTTGATGGCGACGATGACGAGCTTGCCTGGGTGGAGGCACTGGTCGCTTACGTCCTTTAACCCAGCGAACATGTGTGCGAGGATTGCGATTCAGCATATGGCGTTCAACATACTGAATACTCCAAGATCCACGTACCCAAACACCATTAGCTCGATAATAGCCTGGTGTCCAAACCCAAGCTTTAACTTGGTGGACAGGCACACGAACGTGCGTTTGTTGTGGTGGATGAGCGTGTGCAACACACCCAGAAAGAAAAGCTCCAAAAAGAGCGGCGGTAATAAGTGATTTCATTGTTTTAACTCCTGTTCTATAGACGTATAACTAGTTTTATTATTCATCATTTTCTT
>Ga0114902_1000582_pt1 | contig 19174 bp, 23 predicted proteins | sample MalvireepMed_s12_FD_87291 | JGI IMG/M metagenome (GOLD analysis project Ga0114902, IMG submission 87291) | Marine viral communities from the Global Malaspina Expedition - Malaspina viral metaG DeepMed_s12 | ecosystem: Environmental > Aquatic > Marine > Oceanic | place: Mediterranean Sea... | reverse complement strand
GTGTTCAGTAGACTGCTTGTATCAAGAGTTTGTTTTAGAAGGCAGTGAGTTTGACCGAGCTGCTGAAGCTTGGATGGATCGAGTAGAAAAGTTTAGTCTTCTGTCCAAGGAGTTGGAAGCCTCGGAGAACCCATAAGAGAAATACCTTCTTTTCCTTTTGGAATAAGGTAACGGTAGAGAAAGATACCGTTACCTTATTCCAAAAGGAAAAGAAGGTGTTTCTCTTATGGGTTCTCCGAGGCTTCCAACTCCTTGGACAGAAGACTAAATTTTTCTACTCGATCCATCCAAGCTTCAGCAGCTCGGTCAAACTCACTGCCTTCTAAAACAAACTCTTGATACAAGCAGTCTACTGAACACATCATAATCACGCCTTTGTGTATGTCTGTGCCGTAAAGTTCGTTGTGGGCCAAAGAGTATGCAGCAAGTTGTTGAAAGTAATCCCAAACCCACTGTCTTCGTTTTGGTTTGTTTGTCTGCTTAAAATCTATGATAGAAAGGTCCTTGTCATGTACACCAATCACATCCGCTTGGCCTGCGTACCTGTCAGGATAATACAAAGAAACTTCACAGCCATACACTTGTGATATGTTAGGAAACCCTTCGTCCATGATTGTGCAGGCCATTTTCAACGCTCTTTTTTGCTCTGCGTTCTCAGGCTTGTATTCCCAAATATCGCCGTTGATGATTTGTTTCTCAAGAATGTTGTGCATGTATGTGCCTCTGGCCGCAGCTTCAAGGCGAATACGCTCTGCTTCTTCTTTTCCTACTTTGTCTATCCATTTTTTTAAGAAGTCTCCTTCTTTTGTTCCAGATAGCACAGTGGTTACTGAAGGAAGCTTGTCTCCATTGCAGTCATAAAACCTTCCGCTCTTTCGATCTTCACTAGAGAACACACCGTACTCATACGGTGATTCATAAAGTATCTTGTGCTTCACTGCTTGGGTACTTCAGAGAGGTTGCCTTCTTCTATGTCTTTTTTCAAACGTTTTACCGCGAAAGCAAAAACATTGCTGGTAGGTCTTTCCGTTTTTTCACCGATGTCAGCGGCTATATCAACGATTTCTCTGCGTATTGCTACACTTTTCCATTTTTTTGTGTCCATTTCGACTCCTATTTTACAGTATATTTTAAGATATATCTTGGTTTTTTGCGATCATAGAATCGCCCCAGTTCTTTCCAACTTCGGCGTCAACCTTGTTTGGAACATCCAAAGGAACGGCTCCTTCCATAAGCTTACAGATGGCACTGACGTCTTCTTTATTCTTAACAGAAAACACCAGTTCGTCGTGTACTTGAAGCAGAGGGGGGTACCCCGCCTCAAAACATTCGACCATGGACTGCTTCGTCATATCAGCAGCCGAACCTTGAATTAGTTTATTAAGCGATTTGTAAACAAACGCTCGTTTAATTTCTCCGTTGTACTCGTGTACAGCTTCTTTATATTTCATAGGCCTACCTGTTCCATATCTAAGCGGTTCCCACATATCAAAGTGACAACGCCTGCCCAGTATGGTTTTAATATATCCTTTCTGACTCGCGCTTCTCATTACAGAATCTGCAAGTTGTCTAACAAAAGGAGTGTAGGTATTAAACTTGGCAAGTATCTCTGAGGCTTCTTCTACTGTTACACCCAACTGATCTGCCAACTTGCCTTTGCCCATGCCATACATAATGCCAAGTCCTATGGTCTTAGCGGTCTTTCTGTCTATGCCTGCAAGATTTGCAACCTCTTGGTGAAAGTCTGCGTCTCCTTGTTGATAAGCGTCGGCAACGGACTCTGCTCCGTCATAATGAGAACGACTGGCATAGTGTGTCAGTATTCTTGGCTCTTGTTGAGAAAAGTCAGCAGAGCACCACTGCTCTCCTTTTTCCGGTAAAAACAAAGACCGGATCAAAGGACCGATCTCTTTGTTTCTCGCAGGCACTTGCTGTAGGTTTGGATTGCTCATGGACAACCGACCAGTGACTGTGCCACCAGACTCTCCTTTTAATTGCCTAATCTCAGCGTGTATGCGTCCGTTGTGTTCGTGCTTTAAAATAGAGTCTATAAACGTGCTGTGTGTTTTATTGACTTCTCTGGCTTCTCTTATCTTTTGAGCTATGGGGTGTCTGTGGTTTTCTAAGAACGCTTTAGTAAAGCTAGGCAGTCCTGTGGGTGTCCTAGAATAAGATAGGTCCATCGCATCAAAGACTTTCGCCAAAGAGTTTGCTGCCCAAAGCTGTATGTCTTTAACGCCAGACTCATCCAGTATTTCTTTGATTATTTTCTTTTCTCTCGTAACCAATTTTCTTTTGAGCACCGAAGCTCTCTCGACATCCACTCGCACTCCTCTTTGTTTCATATCAAGAACTACGGGAAGGACTCTCATCTCTAGTTCAAAGATGTTCCAAAGATTTTGTTCTTCGAGCAGTAATTTAAAATGATTCCAAAGTTTTAAAGTCAGTGCAGCGTCTTGTGTTGCATAGGTCCCCACATAAGCAGAAGGCAAACGCCACATTTCTGCTTTCGGATCAATGCCCCATTCTTCTGCGGCCTGTCGTAACTCTGCTTCTGATTTTCCTTCTTGCAAATACTCTTGTCCCAAAGCATTTAACGTGTACCAATACATGTTCTCGTTAATTAAAGGTGCAACAATCATTGTGTCAATAATCTTTCCTTTGACGTCTATGCCTTCGTTCTTTAACCAACCCACATCATATGTTGCATTGTGAAACACTTTGTCTTGTTGTTCTGACACAACGTCTTTAACAAAATCTAAAACTCGTTTCTTTGGAAAATTAAAACCAGACTCGTGTGCAAACGGAAAGTAGTCGGCAAAGCCGTCGCAAGCAATAGATACGCCTACGGCTTCTCCATCGCCACGAATATATCCAGGGCCTAGTTCTTTTAATCTTGGATCTCTTGTCTCCAAGTCAATTGCTATTTCTTCCGCATCTTTCAAAAGTTGTGTGGGAAAGACATCCGGTGGTGTCCACTCTGTTGGGGGTTTGTAAACAAAACTCATATAACGTACCTATAATAATCATCTTGGGCTTTTATAAAATACAAGTTCTCAATTGTACGCGTAACTGCGACATAGAACTGTCTATGAAGCCCATCGGGTTGTAGTGTTGAAGATTGTTTTTGTGCTTTCGATAAATCAAGATACACAGCCACATTCTCCGCTTCACCGCCTTTTGCTTGGTGTATCGTAGATATAACAATACGCGGTTCTCCATGTAGGTCTTCTTTGTTGTTCATTGCTTTTTCAATAAATCCTTTTCGTTCTACGTCTATGCTTTTGTCAAATAGTTCTTTCCATGTTTTATCTAATATTTCTTCTTTTAAGCCATAGTTGTCCATGGCTTCTTCTAAAGTTACTTTGTGTCCTAGTTCTTTGTCTTGTCCCACCTTGCTTATAAACCCTCTTTTTACACCTTGTTTTCCTAAGTAGTAATACAAATCATCCAGCTCTGATAAAGTGACCGGCTCGGTTTTTATTTTCTCCCAAGTTTCAATGGCTGAAATCATTCTTAAAGGAATGTACCTGTAGTGGTTATGTGCAAAAGGATAACCGTTGTCTATTAGATACTTTCTAATGTTGTATCCTTTTGATGTGTCGGTCAGCATGTAATCACAAGAAGCCATAACCAACCACTCTCCTTTTTCCAAAGGCAACGTGTCTATTGAAGAAACGTTATTGACACTTCCTGGTTCTTCTCTTGGCTTATATTCTTTTGGTTCCCTAGAAACTATTCTCTCTGATATTCTTTTTGCAATCGGATGCACGGTTCTTGGTATCCTATAGGACTGATTTAGTACTATTTTATTTCCCTCATAGTTTACAAACCTTTCAGGCCTAGCTCCGTTCCATTCATAAATGGCTTGGTCATCGTCTCCAGCAATAAAAGTTCTCTCCGTTGTGCTCGCTAGTTTGTCTACCAAACGCCAGTTCAACTCTGCCAAATCTTGTGCTTCGTCTACAATTAAAAGGTCTAACGGTGGTGGTGTACCGTCTTCTAAAAAACTTACAATCATATCGGCAAAAGAAAACAACACAGGTGTTCGAGAAAGCCTAAACTCTTCCCAAGCTTCTGATAACGGTTCCAACATGTGTGGCACAACACCTTTTCTTTGAGACGCGTCTAAAGACAGTCGCTCTTCTTTTAAAGACCGACAATTTGTTTTTGCTCGTTCTATGATGTCGAAATACGGATCTTGGACCACGGACCTGATTGCTCTTGCATTGTTTGGATATTCTTTGGTTAACTTAAATTCGTATTCTTTTAGAAAATCAAACACGTCTCTGCCACCCACTACATGTGATATGCCCATGGCTCTCTTGCAAAAAGCGTGGCTTGTACAAAAATAAGGCATTTCTTCAAACGTTAAACCAAACTTGACATGCGCTCTGTTCTTTCCTTCTTCGGCCGCTTTCTTTGAAAAAGAAATAAAAGCAATCCGCTCTGGTGCAACACCCTCATCAATGCTGGTTTCTATGATGCTCAACAAAGTTGTTGTCTTTCCTGTTCCTGGAGGACCGTAATATTTTGTTACTCCCATTCCTTGTCCTCCGTCTCTGTCCTAAAGTCATCTAAGGACACAGCATCGTCGCTGATCTCTTTAACGTCCATGATCCAAACTTTTTTATTGCCGACAGATTTGTCAATCCATTTTGACGAGTTGATGCCGCCCATTTCTTTTAACTGAGTAAACACCTCTGCTTCTTTAATGTTTCTCATTTTCTTAAACTCTTGTATAAATATCACAGCATCCCTACCTGTAAACCACCACTCTTTAATGCCGTCCTCTTCGTACCTGTAGACACCACTGGAGACTATGGCCATGCGAGAAGAAGACTCTGATATTCTGCAAAACTCGTAGATCGCGTCCTTCAACACACCCCTCTTTGTCATGTCAGAAGGCACGTCCACAACTTGAACCTCTTGCAGCCAAGCGTTTAATTGAGCCACCCAATCTGATTTTTTCTTGTCAGGAGGACACATGTTTAAAACTTCCATGCACTTTTGTTGATACATAGAAAAATTGTGTAGTTGTTTTGTTTCTAAAACAATGGTCTGTCCGTCAATGTCTAAATGCCAAAGAGGTGGATCGGTCATATATTTTCTAAGCCCTCCATAAACAGGCTCTCTTTGTGAGGCGTCTATGCCGTATCTTTTAGTGATACATATTCCACTCTGACAAAACCCTTTTAATGGGTCTTTGCCACACTGATATTTGTAGTCTGTTTTCTCTATGCTTTGTATGATTGTGTTGAGTTCGCTGTGAGACAACGCACTTGTGCAAGCTGTTTTATTTACCTCTTGTAGTTTGTCTTTCCACTCTTCGCCTTCAGGGTAAACCTTTCTTAGAAATACTCCGTAGTTTAGCATCGCGTTGTTTCGCGTTCCTTCCGGCACTCCGTTGAGTTTCATGTGGACCAAACAAGGAGGAGCTTCGTCCCAAAGACTGCTCTTCTTGTCAAGTTGCTTCTTGCGACTCTTTTTTACTGCAACAAAATTGTCTAGGTCTTCTTCAGTGACTGATCTTCTTTTTACAATTCGTACAAACTCTTCTATTCCTGCGGCCTCTCCCTTCGCGTTTAACGCATACCTAGTAGTGTCTTCGCCGGAAAAATACGGCATGTTCAACCAGTTTCCTGTTTGTTTTTCTTGTGGCAATTGCTTTGACCATTCGTATTGTTTAGGAAATATTTCGTCTCCTGTACGGCCCATTGCTGCAGCTATTTCTTCTAGTTTGCTTTGAAACTTATAGGCAGATATTGGCTCTTTAGTAAACATGAATAGATGTACCCCACCTGATTTTGTCATGCAGGGCACAAGGGGCAATTGCATTTCGCTGATTGTCTTTAGAATTTGCTTGGTGTTAATTGGATATTCGTCCACATCAATACACCCCCAAGAACATTTCTCGTCGTCTCTTAAAGGAATGATACCTATTGATACCTCTCCGGCAATGTGTCTTTGCCAAAGCTCTGTTGTAACTGGTTGGTGCAGAGTTTTTCCTCTGCCTTCTTTTTTAATTCCTTTTGCGGTGTTCTTTTGTTTTCCTGTTATCTCGTAAATTCCGTGCGCTCTAGTTAAACCAGAGAAAATGCTCATCAAAATTTTTGCTGTTTCTTTCACATAGCTTCCTTGATTCTAGGAACGCCTCTCTGCAACCATTTAAAAATAATTGTTATTGTTTAGTTGTCTACACCGAAACAAACAGAGAGGCGCCCTTTTTCTTTAGTCTTCCCAATCCTTTTTGTTACCGGATTGTTCCAACGCAGGACTGCTAACAGATTTGCTAGGGCCACCTAGCTGATCCAAAGCACCAGAAGATCCGAATTTAGCAAACTCTTCTGCTTCTGCAAAAAGGTCTCTTTCTTTCTCTTCTAACACCCGCTCCATCATGATGTGATAACTGTACCAGCTACCTCTATCATTGGACTCGACTTGTGTGGATAGACGGTACCAATGAGAGTAAGCCGGAGGCGTGAACATGCCTTTTGCTCCTTTCATTTTTGTACCTTGGATCATTGTGTTCCACGCACGCGAATGCTTCAGTTGCGATCCTGTCATGTTAATGACGCATTTTTGTGGCACGTCATGAACGAGCGCGAAGCCGTAGTGGTTTGATGTTACGGTCAATTGGGTATCCCCGTTTGGTGTAACCATACGCCCTTGGCTGTCGCGTGTGCATCGGTTTAAAAGGTCCGAATCTGCTGGATGCACGCCTTTGAAACCTCCACCTTTCTCACGCAAGCCCCACTCAACGAGTGTTTTGCTATAGTAAGCAGGTAAAAATAACAAGCCGTCATCGCCACTAATAGCGACACTGCTTCCACTGTAATACAGATCACCTTCTTCCGCGTCAGCAAGATAATCACTGGAGTTCTTTTGTCTCTGTGGAGACAAAGCCTGGATTATGCTGATTCTTGGAGTACGAAGGTCTTCCGTACTTAGATCACCGAAACCTTTTTCTTCGATGTTTTCAAATAGGGACGTTATAGATGTCCCATTACTTTTCTTCGTTGCCATATCTTATTTCCTCTTTATTTATTCAACGGTTTATTTTTGTGCGTTTGCCTGCATACACAGAGAAGCTTTTCTGTGTGTCTACATCAAACGATGGGTCCCCCGATTCTATTCTTTCTTTTACGAAAGCACGGAGGGTGCTTGGATGAACTGCTTCTTTCGTTGCTGGCATGTGGCCTTGTTTCGTAAGCAGCTCCGCCAATTCGGAAGCGATCTCATCCTCACCTTGTCCAAAAGTAAGCGTCAAAGTGTTCTTTATTAAGTCACCGTGTCCGTTTTCTCTTAGCCAGTTGTGAGCGTTCTCGACATTGCGAGCCGTGATGCGAGCGCTGTAAAATGGTTCTGCTGATATGCTAGAGCCGTCTGACAGTTTCAGTTCAGAAACGCCGTACTCTGCAAGTTTATTTGGAATGGTTTGTTCACTGAGTTCCCTAGACTGTTCTTTGAGTCGTCTTAGTTGTTCTTCAGTGTTACCGATTTTTGCCTCAAGTGTAAGTAAGTCTTTGCAAAGTTTACTCAGACTTTCGATGTCTGTTTCTTCGATGCTTTCTACTTGTTTTCTTATGCTCTCTTCAAATAGTTCTTTCATTTCTTTCCTCGTTCTATTGGTGTTACGTTAGTTTGTTTATCTTTCTTCGGTTTGTAGTCGATCTCAAAGTCAGGAACGAAAAATATCAAACCTTCATTGTTAACCTCTACGACTTCGACACTGTACTGTGGCGAATCTAGGATAGTGTAAACATATCTTAGACATTCGTCCAACGAGTTAAACGGTCCCAAAGATTCGCCGAAACTCTGATGAGGGGTGAAATTTATGAACCATTCATTTTGTCTGTTGCTGCAGATTTCTAGAATAGTTTTTTTCTTTCGTCCTCTCGTCATGGTTGACTAATCTTATACTATGAGTAGAATAGATTGCAAGAAATATTTTAACGAATAACGAAGGATATGAAAATAATGGATATAGAAGCTTATAATTACAAAACCGAACCCTACGACCATCAACGAGAAACTTTAGCTAAGAGTGCTCACAAAAGTCTTTACGCACTTTTCCTTGAAATGGGCCTTGGCAAGTCAAAAATCTTGTTAGACAACGCCGGTCTTTTATTCGAGCAAGGAAAAATTACCGGACTTCTTATTGTATCACCAAAAGGCAATTTAAGAAACTGGGACGTACATGAGGTCAACAAACATTTACCGGACCACATACAAAGAAACGTTTTGGTTTGGCAGCCCAATCACACTAAACAGTGGCTCAGTGACTATAAAGAAATGGTTGAAGGCGACAGCGACGGAATATTAAACATTTTTTTAGTCAATGTCGAAGCGTTTGCTACTGTCAAAGCGTGTAAATTTGTGGAAGATTTTATGGTTGTTCACGATGTAATGATGGCGATTGATGAATCCACTACGATAAAGAATCCGAAAGCTAAGAGAACGAAACATTTAATCAAGTTGGCACCTCTTGCTGACTACCGAAGAATCCTTACCGGATTTCCCATCACAAAAGCCCCCCTGGATTTATACAGTCAATGTTATTTTCTGTCGCCTAACTTACTCGGTTTCAGTAGTTACTATGCGTTCAGCGCACGCTACGCCATTACTCAGGCACGTCGCATGGGATCGCACAGCTTTCAACAGATCGTAGGGTTTCAAAGGCTTGAGGAGCTGCAAGAATCCATCAAAGACTTTTCGATTCGTAAGACGAAGGACCAATGCCTAGACCTTCCTCCGAAAGTTTACACAAAGCGGTATGTTGAACTGACCGATGAACAGAAAAAAGCGTATGGAACCATGAAACAAAAAGCGTTGATGGTTTTAGAAAACGAAGTGTTCAGCACCATGAACGTGCTGACACAAATCATGCGACTGCAACAAGTGGTTGCCGGCAGTTTGCGTAACGAAGACGGAGAAACGATTGTTCTTAAAAACAATCGAGTGCGCACTGTGTTAGATTTACTAGAAGAAACGTCTGATAAGGCTGTGATTTTTGCTGTGTTTCAAACCGACATTCAACAGTTGGAAAAAGCGATAGCTGAAAAGTTTGGTGAAGGTTCTGTGGCCTCTTATTACGGCAAGACACCGCAAGATGAAAGACAAAGAATTATTGATAAGTTTCAAGATCCAGAGTCTGAGTTGCGCTACTTCATTTCCAATCCGCAAACAGGCGGTCGAGGTATTACTTTAACTGAAGCCGGTACCATGATATTTTATTCTAATTCCTATGATTTAGAATTGAGAGTGCAAGCCGAAGATCGGATTCACAGAATAGGACAAGACAAAAGTTGCACATACATCGACCTCGTATCAGAAAACACGGTTGATGAAAAAATACTTCAGAATCTTTTAAGCAAGGTTAAAATCAGCAACGAGGTTCTTGGAGAAATAAGAAACTGGTTTAAATAAAAGGCTATAATGATGAGTACAGACGCAGTAAAAGAATACCTAGAGCACCCCATGACACAAACAACCGTAGATAAAATCGTCGCAGACATGATTCCAATCATACGAAATCATTTTGACGAAGAGGATGTAAGCCCTTGGGAAGTAGCCACTGCTTTGGTTGTGCTGTTGTCTTCTGTTACCAATACCACAGACCTTGATCGAGAGATGATGGTTGAGTTAGCCACGTTTATTATGCAAACAACGACGGACCAAGGACTTTTTTCAAACCGACATTAAGTGTATGATAAGGGTATGTCCGCCGTACCCATAAGATTTAAAAGAAGAAAACCTGAGAACCAAGGTTCTGAGGAAGTAGATACAAGCCTTTCTTCGGCTTTTCGATACGCAGTAGATCAACCCCTAGAGAACATGGCAACCACTTTTCAAGCCCTTGGTATGGAGGATTGGGAAAAGTTCATGCGTGACATTGTTGAAGAACCTGAAAACTATGAAGCTGCGGCCGGAGAATTCATCAATGCTCAAGGAGATGGTTTTAATTGGGAGTATTTTCCAAGAGCTATATTTGAACAAGCCGGACAAATCGCTGGAAGTTTAGCGACCAGAGCCGGTGGTGCGGCGCTTGGGGCTTTAGCAACAAGACACCCTATTGGTGCGGTTGCCGGCGCTTTGTTGGGACCTGCTTTGTTTGAATCGGTGCAAATTGCTGGTCCTGTTGCTATGGAAAGAGCTAAAAACAATGGTCGAGAAGAGCCGAATTGGGACGATTGGAAAGGCGCATTGGGCACCGCTGCTTTTTCAGGGGCTCTAAACGCTGTTGGTATTAAGAACGTAGGTGTGCTTAATGACATTGGTAGGGGCACTCTCACACAAATAGGAAAACAAACAGCCAAAGCCGGTGTCTCTGAAGGGTTGACTGAAGGGTTGCAAGGAGCAACGGAACAAGTTGGTGGTACAGCGCTCACGGCCCAAGGACTACAGTTTGATCCCAAAGCAGCTATTGGTGAAGGTTTGTTGGGAGCCGGTGCTGGAGGAGGCACACAGATTGGTACCCAAGTGGGTGCAAAAGTAGTCGAAGATGCACGGACCAAGGACATGCAAGAAGGGTTTTTTGATATAAAAAACCTTTTTGGAAAGAAAAAAGAAACGCCTGTTACGCCTCCAACACCTGAAAGGTTTAACATAGAAGAGCGAATAGCTGAGACACAAGCTAGAACAAACCAAAAAATACGAGACACTCTTCCCGGTCTTTCTCCAATTTTTGACAACCTTCAAGACCTTGACTTTGTTGATACACAGATCATCAGGGGAACAGACCAAGAACTAAACGCGGAAACGTTTGAAAGAGAGGTTCTTCCGGATTTAAAATTGAGTTTGGAAAGTATTGCAGGTGATAAAGGTTTTGATTTAACACCAGAGATTACAAATGAGGTAGTAAGAGATGTTTTGACGGAAGTGGGCACTCATCCAGAAACATACACGCAAGAGGCTTATGACGAGTATGGCGACGATGAAGCGTTTATAATATTTGACAGAGACGCTGTGCTTAGCCAAGCGAACAAGCTGTTGTTAGATGCTTTTGACACTACACCAAAGGCGTCTAACGCTCTTCCCTCCGGCCAATTTGAAATAGATGAGTCGCGTCCATTGTTTAACAAAATTCCAGGTATAACTATGGGTTTATCTGGATCGAGTGGGCCTAGACAAGCGGCGTATAGTAATGAAACCGCGCCTCCTCTTGGTGCTGTTAACCCACAATTTGATTCGAGCACAATAAATCTTTTAGAAAACAGTCCAAAAGGACCGATAGATCCTGTGTTTATGTCGCACAGTCCGTTGTGGGAACACCTACAGAACGTAACCAAGAAACCGATTCCTGCTGAAGACATGATGAAAAATTTATTTTTTGATGTTCGACCAACAAACGAAAGCCCTACAACCAAGGAACACGGAACATTCAAACTTGTGCCCTCAAAGAAAAACCCAAAAAAATCCAACGAAATTGCGACACAGGCCATTGAAGCAAGAATAGGGGAGTTTCTTTTAGACAGAGCAGGAAACGGGAAAAAAGTAACGAAAGACGAAGTGCTAAAAGTTTTGCAAGACCACCGAGGACGTTTCACTACTACCATGCTTTCAGATGATGGCGCTTTTGTTGAACCGGATACATATAGAACCAGCACGACGCCTGCTCTTGAAGCTTGGACTGAAGGAAAACTGGCTGAGTTTATGGAACAAGAAATTAAAAAGTCTGATATTTTACCTGAAGGTTACGACATGGGCGCCGCAAACGCACCGACAAGCCCTCTTCCAAATGGTGAAGACGCTTTTGTTAACGAGATGGAAGATGTTGTCCGACCAAAAGTAGAAGAAAGATTAGAAAAAGCGTTAAAAAGCGAAGGACTTGCTGCGTTGCTTCCGTTTATACCACCAGAAGAATCGTTTAATCGAGCAGTAGAACCATTTGAACCTAGGTATGCGGACAGCTACATGTATAACTATTTTAAAGGCAATCAATCTAATTTTAAAAAACTTGGCAATACTGTAGAAATCGGCCTTAAATACGATCCAAGAACGGCTCCAAACGTAGAGCGAGCTGTGGAATTAACGTTGAGAGATGGCATAGACATAAACAATCCAGTTACAACAGCTTTTGCTTTACAAGAAGCCAACTCGAAAAAAGACGGAGACTTAGCGTTTATGGAACCTGTCGATGCAAGCCATTATTGGATGGGTCCGGGTATGCTGGGTTGGATAAGGGGTGGAATGTACAGCCATGAAGACGGAGCGCGCGGTCTTTTGCTTCACGAAATACAATCTCATTACCATGCGTCCGCACAAGCAAAACAAAAAATGTATAGAAGTCATGTAAGAGACGCCTCAGACATGACAAAAGCAGACAAAAAACAATTGCGTATAGGCGATAAGCTGATGAAGGCTTATCAGACACTTGATGCGGGAAACGACGTAAGGCAATCAAATTTGGCTTTAAGGGTTTTGGGCGTTGCGAAGAACTATACCGAAGACATGTTGCCTGGAAACAGCGGCCGTTTAGTGGCTGAGCCACCGGTTACGCCTGATTATGCGTTTCAAACATTCAGAAAGGGGCTCGGTCCTACAACGGTAGGCAACTTTAGACAGATGATGGATGAGTTGTATGAAAAAACATATACGCCTCAAACAAAATACTTGCTTAAAAGAGATTTGCTTAAAAAGCAGCCTTTGCAAGAGACAGCGGGATACACGTTTAAAGAAGACGCGTTTCTCAATGATTATGTTGATGGGATTGTCAACAGAACGTCTAGGCAACTTGCAATAATGGATATAGAAGCTCAAGAAGCAATCCAAAACCTTTATACGATGCCATTGATTGAAAATGGAATATTGGACGCGTCTGCGTCTATTGAGTTGAAGGAGGCGGCAGAAAAAATTATGCCGATGTTTAGTGAGGCTAGAAATGTTGTTGCTGATAATCTCAACAATAAAGCGGAACTTTTTGAAGCCTTAAAACCTCTTGCAACCGACATGGTTGCAAACGATTCAAGTTTGGGCACCATCTACACAATGTTAAAAGACGGTGGGGAAACGCCTGAATATGATTTTCCAGATTTTGAACAATACGCAAGCCTAAAAAACATGGCCAAAGCGGAAGATGTTGAAGAAAAAAATATTATTGCCGATGCGCCACTTAAAAAAGATTTTCCTCAAGCCATGGTACAGGCTTCGATTTCAAAAATATTAATGAACGACCCTGATGCAAACTACTTGTATATTCCAAACCAAGGATTTGGAGGCGCCCCGCAATCTGTTTATAAAAACGCCATTAACGAAGCAAAAAGAATATCCAATCAATTTGATCTTGAATTTAAAAAAGTTACTGAGTTCAGAGATGGAGCAGACAACGTTGAAGTTTATGCCCTAGAGATTGGGCCGCTTCGAGAAAAAATTATTTTGGAAGGTGGTTTTCCTGGCAAGATGACGGGTGGCTTGGTTGAAAAAGCCACCAATCAAACGTTTAATTTAGGCGATTACGGACGTAGGTTTATTTAAAAAAAGTCTTCGTCTTCTACAACAACGGCCCACTCACCACTAAAAGGTATAAACCCTAAACAACAAGGAATTTCTTGTTCCTCGTATATTTTGTATGCCGTTAAAGCAGACAACTGACTCTCAAAGAAATGAATTATGGGCGAGTCCGTTGGCATCTCTCCTCTGTATATCTCTTGTGCATCGAGAAGGTCTTTTGTGTATTGCGCTGTTGTATGACTTAAAAAGTCTGCGTCTTCTTTTGTGTAATAAATTAATGTGCTCATAGTATGCTCCTAAATATGTGTTTAATGACTTCTACGGTCATGCCGTTGCCGAGCATTTTGTAGCGTTGTGTGTTGCTGACGCCTTCGGTGTAGTTATCGGGTACTGTTTGTAGTCTTTCGCATTCGAGTGGTGTGAGTTTGCGCCAACGTGTTTCGTCTTCCGCAACCTTTGGCTGTCGATGACCGCCTTGCATGGTTGTCAAAGTGGGCGATTTGCCTTCCGGTGAGTACACGCGTTTGATGATGTCAAACCCTTTGATGTCTGCTGTGCCGACTTGAATGGGTTTGTTGAATACCAACTGCCTTCTGTGTTTTTCAAAATAGCTTTTAAGATTCCCGCCTTTGAAATAGTTGGCATCGAGGCAATGCGATTTGTCTCGATCTGTAAACCAGTCCGAGTCTTCCAATATGTCTTTTAATACAAGACCACGATCTTCAGGTTGTTGTACGTTCGGTATGTTGGTCCAATAATATCTTTGTCGGTTTTGTGCGCTGACTAGCGAACTATTGATGAAGATGGGTTCGACACCGAGTTGTTCTGTGATGACATCAAGATACTCTTTTTTCATGCGCACGTTTTCTAATAGAAAGTATTTTGGTTTGCACTCTTTTATTAGTCTTACGAACTCAAAGAACAAAGCGGACCGCGGATCGTCAAAGGCCAATTGATCGCCGGCAAAAGAAAATCCCTGACATGGCGAGCCGCCCACTAAAATGTCTATGGGGGGCAAGTCTTTTGCGAATACTTTTGTCACGTCGCCCAGTTGTATCGTATCTGGATAGTTTTTTTGCGTGATTTGTATTGGGTATTTGTCGATCTCTGATGCGAAATACTGTTTGATGGGTATGCCCAGTTGTTCAAGAGCAATTCGTACACAGCTCATGCCGTCAAATGTGCTCAATACCGTTTTTGGTTTCATTTTTTTCTCCGTGTGTTTAAGTGTTGTGGCCTCATTGTTTACTAAAATCCACTTGGGAGAACTAAACGCTAATTTTTAGTAAACTTTTGTTTATCTACGAACTGAGACCACCTCTTATCCGCAGAACTTAACGCGCTTAGTTAATTTATCCACCACGATGGTTTATCTCTGCCTTTCTCCCATTTTGCATAGGTCTTTTCGTTTATGCAATACTTTCTATACGCTTTGACTGGATCTTCGTCTTTGTATTGATCCGGCATGGCTTGTGCAATTGGAGTCATGCCGTTTAAAGGTATGTTTCCTGGAATCTGTGCCAAAGCAGTAAACAGTTTGTCTACGCTTTTGTGTGTTTTGCCATAACGAAAAGTATATTCTTCGCCCAAAGCCAAAAAGTGTTTATACAACCACCTGTAATTACTGTGCGTTGCTCTGGTCCAAATCGTACAAGGATGGTTTTTGTATGCAATTTTATACAGGCCCACGTCGTCTGCGTATTCGTCGCCGTCCAATATGCGATGCGCGGTACACAACATTTGAGCTGTTTCGAGCGGCATTTTTACCAACATTTTGTCGGGTTGTGCTTGCGCAGATTGTATTGGACAACTGTCAAAATAAAATATGTTCATGGGCTAATTGTATAAAACTAATCCCATACATGCAAGTATAATTGTGGAAAGAAATACGTCGAGTACGAATTGTACAATTTGACGTTCGTTGAGTTTTTTAGGGACGAAGGACCAAGGACTTTTGGTCATTTTCCACAGTTTTCTTGCTATTTCCATGTAATGCTCTCCAATTTATAGGCATAAAAGGTTAATTTCTAAAGGTTTTGTGTTGATTTATCCACCGCACCTCAAAAAAACGTAGAAGTTCACTAAAAGTTAGGTAAAAATCGAGGTATGGTACGCTTGAAACCCTTTAAAATCAAGGGGTCTTGTTTTCCTATATAGACAACTACAACCTAACCTGAACTTCTGTTTTTGAGATTTTACAAAAGACTAATCAGAATTTTTTTTCAAAAAGTGAGGTGCGGAGGTGCGTTTTGGATGAAAGCCTTTGTTTATAGGGGTTTTCACCTAACCTGGATGAGGTGCGGTGGAGGTGCGGTGGGTGCGGTGAAATATCTTTACTTATTTTTACTTTGATGGGTATAATTAGCTGATGCAGTTTAAACAAATACATAAGTTTATGAAGTCAGGTAGAATCCAAAAAGTAGTGCGAACCGCATTTAAAGGAGATGAGTATGCCAAAAGGAACATCAGGAAACTTAAAAGGTCGAAACGACAAACATTTAACTCACAAGCAAATTAAATTTGCGAAAGAGTTTGTTTACAACGACGGATCTAAAACCCAAACCGAATGTGCAATCACAGCTGGGTACAGCAAAGAAAGTGCGCATGTCCGAGCATCAGAACTTTTAAACCCACAAAAATACCCTGTTGTAGTCAGATACATAAGAGAACTCCAAGCAGAAGTGGACCGTAAATACGAGGTTACGTTTGGAAGACATGTTAGAAAACTAGCAGACATTCGAGATCAGGCCCTTGAAAAAGGTAATTTAACGGCTGCAGTGTCCGCAGAAGTGCAAAGGGGAAGAGCGGCCGGACTTTATGTTGAGCGTAAAGAAATTCGTACAGGTTCTTTGGAGTCCTTATCTGAAACTGAAATTAAGACAAGAATTAAAGACCTGTTGTCAGATTACAAACCTCTCCTGGAAGCAGAAGAAGCGGTCTTTACTGAAGGTTCTGATTAGTCCTGTTTAATAGTCTTATGGCTCTTTTTGCCAGCTTATGTGCTTCTTTCTCAATTTGAGTACAAAGCTCAACTTCTCGACCATCACCACAGAGCAACACATACTTGTTTTTATGTTTTATTAGTTGGTAATCCTGCATTGTTTTCACCATGTTTTTCTACATGAAGTCTCAATCTTGCTAAATACCATTGAGCCTTCTTTAAATCTTCTATACCATTTTTATGCTCATAGCGCCATAAATATTTGATAATGTTTCCTTTTAGATAAGCTCGAAAACCTTCTGGTGTCATACTTGATTCGATAGCTATAACACATTCTATTCCTCCTTGATTGTAATGAGGAGGCTTGTTTACCATGTCTGTCATTTTAAGATTCGCCGTAGAATTTTTGTCTTAACCATTTAGGGTATTTTCTGTAATAGTCAAAAACATTTAGATAAGGAGTTCTTCCTTCACCTTGTCTTTCAAAGGTGTTTTCTTGATACATTCTTTGGACGAAAAGATAAAAATTGGGATCTTCTTGAAGCTCTTCAGTCATTTTTTCCCACTCATTCTTTCTCCAAATTTTTGTCATTTTTTCCTCGGTATAGTTTGTATAGGCCCATTTTTAATTTTGTGGACTGTTTGTTTAATCCAATCAAAAAAATTAAAAACAAGGTCTAGTGTTTTAGTTATTGGTTTCATGTTGGTGTTGCGTCTATCCAATCGGTTTGTGGATCAAACCTTTGGTCAAGCAGCCCCGTGTTTTTTTTGCGGATCAAAGCATCCCAGTACAGTTCTCTAATGTATCTTCCCAAACTAGCGTCGTTTGGAAACTCTAAAACCAATTCTTCAAGTTCTTTAAAACCTAAAAATTGGTGCTCTTTGTCTTTTATTTTCATCATATAAATCCATAAAATTTTCTTGGTCCATTTGGCATTTTATCATATTCTTTTTTTGGAAGTTTCTTGCCGTTGTAATAATAAACCTTCTTCCAATCTTGTTTTTTATCTTTGTTCATTTCCCTGTTAAATAAAAACCATAACCTACGATAGAAGCGCATAAAAAAGACTGCACAAAAGCCGTGGTGTAGTTGAGTGAAAAAAGATTGTTAAACGTTCCCAGTAAATATAAAAAATACAAATCGTTTTTGATCGGCAACGTGGACAAATCCAAAAAAACCAAACCAAAAACGACAAGTATTAAACCAAGCAATCGCAACATCAGTTTTGCACCTTTTTATATATTGCTTTTGCTCTGCTAATAAGTATTGCACTCACCGAAGGATTATCACTTGGGTCTAACCAAGTTATTTCACCTGTCTTTGGGTTTTTTTCAAACAAAACTTTGCCTTTGCCCCAACCCAACCAAACAGCACCTTTGTTGTTTTCGCCGTAGGTTACTTTTGCACCATTAGTCATTAGACACCTCCAAAAACTCGTGTGTATCAGGAGCGCTTGCTCTACAGGGCATGATTCCAACAAGGGCATTGCTTGTTTGAAACACATTAACTTTTTCTGAACTGCCAGCAACAAAAGACACCAGATCATTAGACCCTTTTAAAACAAGGTCTTTTAACATGGCTAAGTATTTTGGATCAAAGGCAACGCTTTCGTTTTGAAGATTCAGTTGATCGTCTGCGCCTTCTAAGGCCCAATATTTGAATATTTTCCGCCACTCAGGATAGTTTCCGTCAATGACGTCGACTATTCTTGAGTTCGCACCACCTTCAATGACGACAGCGCCCATGTAACTCTGATTTATCATTTGCATCTTTTTTCCCTTGCTTTTTTTAAGTTCGGTGAAAAAAGGCAGAATTCTTGATGAGTTTTCTTGGTAGATGTCGAGTATCACACTTTCAAAATCTTCGTGCGGTACAGCTTCTTCATCTGTGTAACAACAAAGAACATGGCCGTTGGTGGCTACGATGTAAACACCGCCCTCTTCTCTGCGTTCGACAAACACGCTTCTTAAATAAAAACGTGCGTCTCTTGGCTTGGCTGCAAAAGTACATGCTCTTGCTAACATTTCGCCGTTTAGGTTATCTATTTCGTTCATAATTAACTCCCGTAATTAAGTTTTTTTACAAGCAGTGCCAACCGAAGATGACACTACCTGTCGTTTATCCATGTAGAAAATTATTTCTCTACACTACTCAAGTCTATCAAACCTATCTTATATATCAAGTTCTTTCTACTTTATTTTGATACACTTGGCTTACTGTGGCTAAAAAAGAATCTTTATTTTGGAAAAAAGTCAAAACGAATTTAAAGTCGTTTCGGCTGATGCGTATTGAATCATGGGTTAATCTCGGTATACCTGATGTATTGGGGGTGTCCCCACGCGGCGTTTACTTTACCGCTGAACTTAAAGTAACCCAAAGTAATAAAGTTTCTCTTTCGCCGCACCAAATCGCATATCACGAAGAAAGAGCAGATGCGCCCGCTTTTATCCTGGCCCAGGCCCTCCGCCCTTCTACCCCTAGAAAATTCACGATGCACCTCTATCATGCGTCTCAGGTCGAGTCGTTGGTCGTCCACGGGCTAAAAACAGAACCCATATGGACCGGGGACCAAGGTTCTTGGGCCGCGCTCGAAGAAACATGGACCAAAGCCCTTAGAAATCCAGTGAGCCGCTTCTTTATTCTGCCGTAACCTGTGGATAACTAACCACAGACTGTGGACAACCTGTGGATAACTGCTTGCTTGTCTGTTCTGACAAAAGTTTCCCAGGGCGTCCAGGGCCGCAGCGGCTGGTGCGTATAATGTAGCTGTGGGGAATGCT
>Ga0114902_1000572_pt1 | contig 19343 bp, 13 predicted proteins | sample MalvireepMed_s12_FD_87291 | JGI IMG/M metagenome (GOLD analysis project Ga0114902, IMG submission 87291) | Marine viral communities from the Global Malaspina Expedition - Malaspina viral metaG DeepMed_s12 | ecosystem: Environmental > Aquatic > Marine > Oceanic | place: Mediterranean Sea... | reverse complement strand
TTTTGCATCTACATGATATTTATTCTAAGAATAACTGAAAAATCATTATTTTTAGAATAAAATCTATTTGATAGAATGAGAAAATAAATTTTTAAAGGAAATAAAAATTCTATAATTAAAAAATTTATGGAGTTTTTAAGGCTATGAAACGAATGAAGTTTGAATAAAAGACTAATTAAATTTATTGATCCATACATTTAATCAATAATGTCCGAGTTAAAATACAAGACCGCTTCGCTATAAGAAAAAAGACTAATTGTTAACTACCACAAAATATTCAGTTTAAAAAAACATTACTAAAATCCTCTTTTTATGCATTTCTATTAATAGTAAGCGTCTATTTTAGAAACATCATTTGAACCTTGATATAAGTGGAGTTTTATAAATTTCGTTAACCTTTATCGGACAACAATAAATCGAAATGTAAATTTTGAAATTAGAGGTTTTTGTAAAAAACAAAAAGAGGCTGCCTGAAAAGGCAGCCTCTTTTTTAACTTAATTCCCTCAAAATTTCATCATTGCGCTTTGAAGACTATTTTAAAGCAAATATGACAAAATAAAGACATCTAAATAAGGGGAATTTAGCCCTTTCTAATACTCTAAAAACAGGGTATATGAGTTCTCTAAAATTATCTCAAAGCAAACCTCAAATACCATAAATTCAACTCATTTTAATGTAAAACTCTTCAAAAAGCACATATTATAGACTATTGAGGAATTAAATCAGCTACGAGGGACTAAAAAAACTGTAACCAATTTATATATCTAATCGTCCATCCAATAAATAACTTATTAATTATGGAAAGACTATATCAAATTATTAAAACATATTTTATAATCCTATTCTTACTGTTTTTATCTTCTTGCAAGACAAGTAATAATTCTACAAATAAAAATTTAAGGAAGTTCCACAGAGAACATCCTGATTTATCATCAAAACTTGAAGCGCAAGTAAAAATCATTTATAAAGAAAAAGGATTACTTGGAGATTTTATTTTTGCAATAGTTGATGAAAATGGATTGGCATATTCATTCACTATAAATGACACTGTTTTAAGCGATAAAAAATCATCTTTTAACAACGATTCTCCAATCTATATTGCCTCTAGCACCAAAGCCTTTACAGGAACACTACTCAAAATATTAGAACAGAAAAAGATCCTCAGTTTAAACAAATCTCTTAATAATTACCTTCCCGAGTTAAATTATAAGGACAGTGTAGATACAAAGAAAATCTCCATTAAAAGTCTTTTAAATCACACACACGGTACATTTAGCACAAGTATGGCTTGGAAAACAGCTTTTTTAGGCTACAGCGGAAAGAACGAAGAATTAATACACGATTTAAACACCGACTTTCTTTATGACAAGTCTAGGGAATTTAGATATTCTAATGTTGGCCCAATCATAGCAGGGATAGTACTAGAAAAAGTAACGGGGAAAGCATGGAAATCTGAGATGAAAAATTATATTTTCGATCCCTTAAAAATGAAAAATACAAGTGCTTATGTAAGTAACTATCACTTAAAAAACATCTATCCATCTCTTACCGTCTCCAAAGAGAGAGGTCTCATTAAAAAAGATTTTTATAAAGAAGATATTACAATGCATGCTGCAGGGGGCATAATTTCTACTATAAATGATCTATCAAAATGGTTAAGCGCAAACATTAGAGAAGACACTATTTTACTGAATGAAAATTCTTGGCTAGACCTCCATAATCCGACTACCAGTCAGAATAAAAAATATTTTACATACCATCGAACTGGCTATAGCCTAGGATGGGATATAGCAGAATATCAGAAAGAAAAAATACTAACCCGTTTTGGAAATTTGGCAGGAATAAGCTTCCATATGTCATTTATGCAAAAGAAAAAAATAGGTGTTATTGCGTTTTCAAATGACAACAGAGCCTACTTATTACCGCACCTAATGGCAAATTACGCTTATAACTTGTTAAATGAATTACCAGCAGACAGTATTTTTTTGCGTGAAAAGCTAAAGTTTGATCAAAGTTTCAAAAAAGAGAATGAAATTACATACCCCAAAAATTCGCAACTCTTAACAGAAAACGACACCATAAATAAAATAGTAGGAATCTATAAAAACACAGAAAATTGGCCAACCATTTCTATTGATAAAAAAGACAATTACTACTTATTTAAGTGGGGAATCCTAAGTGGGAAAATTTACAGAAAAGAAGAAGGTGGATACCTATGTAATTTAGGAGTTTTTACAAGAGATTTTGAAATTAACAATGAGACACTTTCAACAGGATCTTTGATATACAAAAAAGTAGCGCTATAAAACTGCATTCATAAACAGATACAACTCAATAGCACTATTGAAACTATATAAAAACACCGTTACTTAAGTACGTTTCCAGAAAAAAGGAGAAAATAAAATAAGTACGGTAAATAACTCGAGCCTTCCTAAAAGCATTAAAAAAGAACACCACCATTTGCCAAGCATGGGTAGGGAATCGTAATTTGTTAACGGATGCAAAGAACCTAATGCAGGACCAATGTTTCCTAAAGAAGAAGCTGCACCTCCAATAGCCGATTCAAAATCCAACCCTAGAGCTCCTAATACTACTGCTCCAGTAATAAATAACAACATATAGATTATAAAAAACCCAAGGATATTATAAATGATATTTTCTGAAACAGTTTTCCCATTATATCGAACAGGAATTATTGCGTTAGGGTGCAAGGTTCGTTTAAACTCCAGCAATCCATTTTTAATCATTAATAAATGTCGTACTACTTTCACTCCCCCAGCAGTTGATCCAGCGGACCCACCTACAAACATCAATCCGAAAAAAACGATTGTCAGAAATGGAGTCCAACTTGTATAGTCTGCAGTAACAAAACCTGTAGTTGTAATTACAGAAATAACCTGAAAAAGAGCATGCCTCAAAGAACTCTCAGCAGCCCCTAAAACCATTGGATGGTATTCGCTTATTGGCACATTTGCCTTAAAATAAATTACAAGTGCAGCCACAATACTCACACAGAGCACCAATAGACCATAAAATCTAAATTCGTAATCGTTAATTACTTTTTGAACCTTTCCTTTAAACGCAAAATAGCTCAGTACAAAATTTGCACCTGCCACAAACATAAAAAAGATAACAATATATTGAATAAGCGGATTATCATTCCAATAAGCTAAACTTGCATTTTTTGTTGAAAAACCTCCTGTAGACAACGTAGCCATAGCATGATTTATAGCATCAAAAAAACTCATCCCAGCCAGTTTTAAAAGTAAAGTTTCTGCCAATGTATATCCTACATAAATAAACCACAAACGTTTGGCTGTATCTGTAATCCTAGGATGCAACTTATCGGCACTAGGACCAGGAGCTTCTGCTGCGAATAACTGCATCCCTCCAATTCCTAATAATGGTAATATTGCAATGGCAAGTACAATAATTCCCATTCCACCAATCCAATGTGTTGTACTTCGCCAAAAAAGAATACCTTCTGGAAGCACTTCAATATCATTTAATATGGAGGCTCCTGTGGTAGTGTAACCACTCATTGTTTCAAAAAAAGCATTTGTAACAGACGGAATTGAGCCTGTAAACAAGTAAGGCAACATTCCAGAAATTGTCATAAAAACCCATCCAAAAGAAACAATCATGTATCCTTCACGTTTTTTTATTTCCTTCTTATGATTTTTAGTACCGTACATCAATAAAATCCCTACAAAAATTGTAGTGATTCCTGCAAAACTAATCTCCAGAGTAGCGCCATCATTATAAAGACCACTAACAATAGCTGAAAGTATCATAAAACCACCATTACAAAGTAATAGCAACCCCATGAAGTGAAAGATTATTTTAGAATTTAGTCTTTTCATGAATTTTAAAGAAAAAGTTTTTCAACTCTAGAAATCGATCTTGGCAAGCAACATACTACTACTCTATCTCCAGCTTTGATTTCAAAGTCTCCGAGAGCAATAATACCTTCCCCATCTCTAATAACACCACCTATAATTGCAGAACGTGGGAAATCGACATCTTTTATTACTTTACCAGTTACATTAGAAGTTGGCTTTACAATAAACTCTAGCATTTCTGCATTTAGATTATTCAATTTGGTTAAAGCTACTACTTCTCCTTTTCTAATATGGCGAAATATATTATTTGCTGCTAGTAATTTTTTATTAATAAGGGTATCTATTCCAATGGATTGAGAAAGCTGGAAATAATCCATATTTTCAACCAAAGCAATTGTCTTCTTAATGTTTTTTGATTTCGCCATTAAGCAAGACATTATATTTGTTTCAGAATTTCCTGTAACTGCAATAAAAGCATCCATTTCGCTAATATCTTCTTCCTCCAAAAGATCTACATTCCTTCCATCTCCGTTAATTATTAATGCATTCGGAAGATCATCGGCTAAATCGAAGGCTTTACTTTTATCTTTCTCTATTAACTTCACTCTAAATTTACTACTACAAAGGTCTCGGGCAGTTTTAAATCCAATTTTACTTCCCCCAAGAATCATTACATTCTTTATTTCTTCCCTCGTTTTTCCAGTAAGTTTATAAAGTTCATCCACCCCCTCTTTTAAGGTAACAAAATATGCTTGATCTCCCTCTTTAAAAACAGTATCTCCACGAGGAATTAATGTGTATTGGGTTCCAAAACGCTGTATAGCAATTGGAACAAAATGTAATTCTGGAAAAATCCCTGCCGCTTCTTGCACAGATTTACCTACAAAAGGAGCGGTACGCTGCAAAGAAGTTCCAACCATAATTAACGCGCCATCTTCAAACTCATAACTATCGTTAAATGCAGATTGGTCTAATAATAATTGTATCTCTTCGGAAGCTAATTTTTCAGGAGAAATTACTTCATCAATTCCAAGCGTATTAAATTTTATCTCCTCCTTATAATGGATAAATTCAGTATTAGAAATTCTGGCAATTGTTCGTTTGCATCCCAATTGTTTTGCCAACAAACAAAGTGTAATATTTGTAGTTTCAGAAGCGGTAACTCCAATCATTAAATCTGAAGAATCTACTCTTGCTTCTTTTAAAACACTAACAGAAGTTGCGTCTCCCCTCAATACCTTAATATCTAAATGCGTGTCTGCATAATTTAGACTCTCCTTATCATTATCTATTAAGGTTATATCTTGAGATTCATAAGAAAGAAGTTTTGCTAAGTGAAATCCTACTTCGCCAGCACCTGCAATTATTATTTTCATCTGTTTATATTTATTAATTTCTCAATCTTCAGATAAAATACCCTTTTCATAATAATGGCTGGATTAGATACTTTTAGTGAGTATTTCATAGATTTACGCAAACTCTTAAAATACAAATATATATTAAATATAATTACTCACGAAGATTATTAACCTCAGATAAATACCTCAATATTGATAGACTTTTTTGTGTAAGAATACCTTACTTTCAAAAAGCAAAAAAGGGATTTTAAATCTCGCTTAGCGAGTAAATTCAATTTAAATCGACCAGATAAAATCTAAGTATTATATTTACCAAAATTTTGTAGATGGAGAAGAAAGTAACGCCTTATAAGGATTCTGAATTAGGAAAAAAACAACAGGTTACCCAAATGTTTGATACCATTTCTGGAAAGTATGATGGATTGAATAGAGTAATCTCTTTTGGTATTGATATAAAATGGAGAGAAAAAGTAGTGAGTTTAGTAAACAACACTAAGCCAAAAAATATTCTCGACATAGCCACAGGAACTGGAGATCTTGCCATAAATATGGCTTTAAAAACAGCTGCTGAAAAAATTACTGGATTAGATATTTCTCCTGGAATGCTTGAGGTAGGCAAACAAAAAATTGCCGACAAAAAGCTGTCTAACAAAATAGATATGGTAATTGGAGATAGCGAGTCTTTACCTTTTGACGATAATTCTTTTGATGCAATAACTGTTGCTTTTGGTGTAAGAAATTTTGAAGACCTTGAAAAAGGACTTTCAGAGATTTATAGGGTATTAAAAAAGGGAGGGATTTTTGTTGTATTAGAAACTTCAAACCCTACAAAACCACCTTACAAACAAGGATACAATATTTACACCAGAACCATTTTACCTACTATTGGAAGATTGTTTTCTAAAGACCGTTCTGCCTATGCATATTTATCGGAATCGGCCTCTGTTTTTCCTTTTGGAGAAAAGTTCAACAATATTTTACGCAAAATTGGGTTTATTAATGTAGATGATAAACCGCAAACCTTTGGAGTTGCAACCATTTATGAAGCTTATAAATAAGAGACCTTAACCTTGACTAACTTAACCTGTAAAATGAAAAACACCTTATTTTTTATAACAGTTTTACTGTGTTGCTACCAGCCAATCTTCGCTCAATTTAATGAAGACCCCATTCTTAATTTAGAAAACGAAGACAAAAAGCGACTCAATTGGGGGTATTTTTTAGGCTTTAATCAATACGACTTTAAGTTTGATTATAAAGAATATGATGAATCTCAATACAAAACAGACGTTTTAGTTGGTAAAAGCATCGGTTTTAACGTAGGACTTATAGGAGAATTAAGAATTAATGATTATTTCGATATCCGTTTAGAACCTGGTCTTTATTACACTCAAAGAGATTTGCTTTTTCCAGGGTTTGCAGATGAAAATGACGCCATCCGAGAAGTAAAATCTACTTATATACACGTACCTTTATTGATTAAAGCAAGTACTAAAAGATTAGGAAATTTTAAACCTTTTGTGGTTGGTGGAGTTTCTACTTCTTTAAATTTAAGCAGCAGTGAAGATAGCGCTGAAGACAATAGTACTGGGACTTTTAGAATGAAAAAGACTACGTATTATTATGAATTAGGTTTCGGTATCGATTTCTACTTACGTTATTTTAAATTCTCTCCTTCTATTCGTGGTGTTTTTGCTTTAACTGATGAATTAATTCAAGACAATCCGAGTACAAATGCTGTCGATCCAAATTGGACTTCAAACATAAACCATATGTACTCAAGGGGTGTTTTTATTAATTTTACTTTTGAATAGTTTAAAGTTTGTAAAGTAAAAAAGTTAATGAGTTAAAAGAAATCAAGAATTAAAGAATCAAGAACAAAGATTTTTTTCTTCTAACTTCGGACATCGGACTCCCGACTTCAGTCTTCTTTTTTATTTTCAAATTAAAACATTCACAAATTTAAAACTTACAGCTAACCGAATACTTATAACAGGTTTTTATTCTTAAACAATTCAATTTTTCAATCCTTAGATTGTTCAATCTTTTAATTTCTCAATCTTTCAATCACTAAAATCGTCGTTTAAACTCACTCAACAAAATAGCAGTAGCTGTAGCTACATTTAAACTTTCTGTAGCTTGAATGTCTCCAAAACGAGGAATACTAATTCTATTTTTAATCAGTAATAAAATAGCCTCAGAAATACCATTTGCCTCATTCCCCATTACGAGAACTGCATTTTGAGGCACTTCAGTTTTATATATATTAGCTCCCTCCATAGTGGCACAAAATACAGCACGAGTTTCCTTAGTAAGATATTTCTCTAAATCGGTGTAGACCACATTTACTCGGGTTAAAGACCCCATCGTTGCTTGAATAACTTTTGGATTGTAACAATCTACCGTGTTAGCACTGCATACCAACGCAGAGATCCCAAACCAATCGCACATTCTAATAATTGTCCCTAAATTACCAGGGTCGCGGACATCATCTAAAACAAGCGTTAAGCCATCTTCAATAATCTCAGTTGTCTTTTTGGTATAAAAAGTTGCTAAAGCAGGACTTGGAGTTCTTAATGCACTCATTTTTTTTAAGATTCCTTCAGAAACCAAAGTAACTTTTTCGGGAGCTATATTTACTATATTTTCTTCGGAAGCATAAATTTTATGAAGTTTAAAATCAGATTTCAACAATTCATTAATTACTTTTACGCCTTCAGCAATAAAAAGTCCTTCTTTATTTCTGTACTTTTTTTGATGTAAGCTCGTTATAAGTTTTATTTCGCTTTTGCTAACCATCCAAATAATGTATTTTTGACGTTAAATTAATAAATACCCGATTGAGACATTTTTTTGTAAAAATAACAGTATTATTCTTTGTAATACTATTTATAAGTTCTTGTAATGCCATAAAAAGGGTAAAAGATGGTCAATTATTACTTACCAAGAATAGTATTTCTGTAAATAATGAGAAGATTAAGAATGACGAAGTTCAAGGTTTAATCTCCCAAAGACCAAATAATTTAGGGCGATTAGCGCTTTATAATTTAGCACGAGAAAATGCCGACTCTTTTTATACAGCCAGACTTGATAGCAATTTAAACGACATCAATTTTTTCGAAAAAATTATCTCAAAAAAGCAATTAGTACAGGTAGCCGATTATAAAATAAATTTTAATAACTGGCTAAAAAAAACTGGAGAAGCACCCGTAATAGTAGATCCTCTAAAAACTGCTAAATCTGCCGAACGTCTTAATAAATATTACGAAACAAAAGGTTATTTTAATAACGATGTCCGTTTTGAAATAGATACCGCAGGTCAAAAAGAAAAAAGAGCAGAGGTAAATTACAACGTTACTACAGGTCCCACCTATTATTTAGATACTATTACTACTGCCATAGCTTCTAAAGATTTAGATTCTCTTTACAAAAGATACAAACGTTTCTCAAGAATTAGAACCGGACAAAGATTTGACCTTGATAATTTTCAAGCTGAAAAAGAACGTTTAACATCTATTTTTGCTAATAACGGTATCTATAAGTTTCAGCCAAATGCCATTAGTTTTGATATTGAAAGAGATACAACAACAGGCCAAGATTATAAAATGCCTGTTGAAGTTGATATTGATAATAAAACAGAAGGAGATTCTATAAATGGTTTTGAATATAAAATCCACCATATAAAGAAAGTTAATATATATGCCGATTACACTTTTGGCGACAATCAAGATTCTTTACAAACTATTGAAAATGATGGATACACCATCTATTTCAAAAACAAATTAAAATACCGCCCAAATGCACTAACCGATGTTATTGCAATACTCCCAGGAAATGTTTATAAAGAATCTGACCGCGCATTAACCTCCAAACAGATAAACAACTTAAAGGTTTTTAAATACCCAAATATTAATTACTCTTATGCAGATAGTACCGATAACAAACTAAATACAGACATCTACCTTGCGCCTAGACCTAGATTTTCTTTAGGTTTTAGCACCGATTTATTACATTCAAACATTCAAGATATTGGAATTTCTTTTAGTACTTCGCTCATTAGTAGAAATATTTTTAGAGGAGCCGAAACTTTAGACATTGCTTTAAGGGGAACTGTAGGTTCTTCATCAGATTTTAAAAATACAAGTAGTAGTTTTTTCAACTTAGCAGAATTTGGAGCCGACATAGGACTAAACTTTCCTCGTATATTTTTCCCTTTTAATACGGATGGTATCATTCCGAAATCTATGTCTCCTGAAACTAGATTTTCTCTTGGAACCACACTTCAAAAAAATATCGGTTTAGACAAACAAACCTTTAACGGAATTTTACGTTACAAGTGGAAACCTACTAATCAGCGTCAAAATATTGTTGAACTATTGAACATTCAATATGTAAAAAACCTAAATACAGATAGATATTATGATGTGTATGATAATAGTTATGGAGATCTAAATGATGTTGCAGATAATTACACACAAGTAGCCGACACTAGTTATTACAATTCCAACGGAAATTTAGTAATTCCAGATGGAACTTCTGGATTTACAAACGATGTGCTCGATGGATCAATTACTACTTCTCAAAGTGATTATAACGAAGTTTCTAGATTAGAAGACAGACGTGATAGACTTACCGCAAATAATTTAATTTTTTCTAGTAATTATACCTATTTCAAAAACAATCGAAGAAATGTAAATGACAATAATTTCTTTCAGTTTAGAGGAAAAATAGAATTTGCTGGAAACCTACTTTCTGCCCTCGCACCAATAGTAGATTTTGAACAAAATGAAGATGGTAAAAATTTAATTTTTGGAGTCCAATATTCACAATATGTAAAAACAGAATTAGATTATATTAAATACTGGCGTTTATCTAGAAGTAATGTTCTTGCTTTTAGAAGCTTTTTAGGAATTGCTATTCCATATGGAAATGCAGATAACATCCCTTTTATCCGAAGTTATTTTGCAGGAGGATCTAACGACAATAGAGCTTGGCAACCATATTCTTTAGGTCCAGGGCGCACAGATAACGTAAACGATTTTAATGAAGCAAACTTAAAAATAGCCTTTAATCTAGAATATCGATTTAATTTAATAGGCGATTTTAAAGGAGCTCTTTTTGCCGATGCAGGAAATATTTGGAACTTTTTAGATAACGTAGATGAAGAAGAAGCTGTTTTTGAAGATTTTAAATCTCTAAAAGAAATTGCATTAGGAACAGGATTTGGACTTCGGTATGATTTTAATTTCTTTGTTTTGCGTTTTGATATTGGATTTAAAACATACGATCCATCATATAATCAAGGTAAGAGATGGTTTACAGATTACAACTTTGGTAATGCAGTATATAATATTGGTATTAATTATCCTTTCTAAGAGCGCTAAATTTATTATTTTTGCAAACGCATTACATAAAACAACTAAATATAAATTTGAAACTAAAATTTTATGAGTCATAACATTAAACCAGGTGTAGCCACAGGAGATGAAGTACAAAAAATCTTTAACTATGCCAAAGAAAAAGGATTCGCACTTCCTGCAGTTAACGTAATAGGTAGTAGCACTATCAACGCTGTATTAGAAACAGCAGCAGATTTAAATGCTCCTGTTATTATTCAATTTTCAAATGGTGGCGCACAGTTTAATGCTGGAAAAGGACTTTCTAACGACGGTCAACAAGCTGCTGTTGCCGGAGCTGTTGCTGGAGCAAAACATGTACATGAACTAGCTGTAAAATATGGAGTTCCTGTAATTCTTCATACCGACCATTGTGCTAAAAAATTGTTGCCATGGGTTGATGGAATGCTAGATGCAAGTGAAAAACACTTTGCTGAAACTGGAAAACCTCTTTTTAGCTCACATATGATTGACCTTTCTGAAGAAGACATCAAAGACAACATCGAAACATGTTGTGGATATCTTCAAAGAATGGAGAAAATGGGAATGACATTAGAAATTGAACTAGGTATAACTGGTGGTGAAGAAGATGGTGTTGATAATACAGATGTAGACGATTCTAAATTATATACACAACCAGAAGAAGTAGCATTTGCTTATGAAGAACTATCAAAAGTATCTTCTAGATTTACTATTGCAGCTGCTTTTGGAAATGTACATGGAGTTTACAAACCAGGAAACGTAAAACTTACACCAAAAATCTTAAAAAATTCTCAAGAATACATTTCTAAAGAGTACAACGTACCAGCAAATACCATTGATTTTGTATTCCATGGAGGATCTGGATCTACTGTAGAAGAAATTAGAGAAGCAATAGGTTACGGAGTTATTAAAATGAATATTGACACCGACCTTCAATATGCATATTTAGAAGGAATTAGAGATTACATGGGTGCTAAAGCAGATTATTTAGCAGCTCAAATTGGTAATCCTGATGGTGATGATGCTCCAAATAAAAAGCATTACGACCCAAGAGTTTGGATTCGTGAAGGTGAAAAAACTTTCATTACCAGACTTAAAAAAGCTTTTGAAGATTTAAACAACGTTAATACGTTATAATAAACTGATTGCCTCCAGCGAATTTTTTTTTCTCTGGAGGCTTTCTTATATATCTCGGCATTTACGAGATACTGATAGGAAAAACTATTTAACTCATTCCGATGTAAAGTATCGAGAAATCAAACTCGATAAGGGATTAAATTATACTAAGAATATGGCTTGGTTCAAAAGAAAAGAAAAAGGTATACAAACCACTACCCAAGAAAAAAAAGATACCCCCAAAGGACTGTGGTATAAATCGCCAACAGGAAAAATTGTAGAAGCAGATGAGCTTGCTAAGAACTTCTACGTTAGTCCAGAAGACGATTACCATGTTCGGATTGGTAGTAAAGAGTATTTTTCAATTTTATTTGATGACAATAAGTTTAAAGAATTAGATCCTAATTTAGAATCTAAAGACCCTTTAAGTTTTGTTGACACCAAAAAATATTCAGATAGATTAAAACAAGCGCAAGAAAAAACAGCATTAAAAGATGCCGTTCGAACTGCGGTTGGAAAATCTAAAGGAAAAGAATTAGTAATTGCTTGTATGGATTTTGCCTTTATTGGTGGTTCTATGGGAAGTGTAGTAGGAGAAAAAATAGCACGAGCTATAGATTATGCTATCAAAAAGAAAGTTCCTTTTGTAATGATATCTAAATCTGGTGGTGCCCGTATGATGGAAGCTGCACTTTCGTTAATGCAGTTGGCAAAGACATCGGCTAAATTAGCGCAACTTTCAGACCTCGGTATTCCATATATTTCGCTTTGTACAGACCCAACTACAGGAGGTACAACAGCATCATACGCAATGCTTGGAGACATTAACATTGCAGAACCAGGCGCCTTAATTGGTTTTGCTGGACCACGAGTTGTTAAAGAAGCTACTGGAAAAGATTTACCAGAAAACTTTCAAACTTCAGAATTCTTATTAGAACATGGTTTTTTAGATTTTATTACACACCGTAGAGATCTAAAAAGTAAGATCAATCAATATATCGATCTTATTTTAAACCAACCGATGAGAGCGTAAAAACTTATTTATATCGCATAAAAAATCCGTAACATTTTAAATGCTACGGATTTTTATTTTTAGAAATTTCTATACTCCTATTTTTTTAATGTAATCTCTGTTGTATTTCCTTCAGGATCGCTATACATTGCTTTATCATCACAGGTGCCATCTCCAAAATCTACTTCGGCACTTGCTTCATCTTTAGAAAGTGTAAGTACTCCACTCACAATATAGTTACAAGACAGTTCTGCTCTTAGAGGCGTAGTAACTTCACTTGTATAAGTAACTCCATCTTTATTAATAACAGTGGTAGTTCCTGTAACTAAAAAAGCACTATTACCCCATTCGCCATCATCAAAACCTTCAATCCACTCTCTTGTTTTTTCAGAATTTACTTGCATAGTAGATTCATCTTCCCAAAGAAGTGTTATTTCTGAAGCCACCATAGTCTTTGGATTTTCATCATCCGCAAAAGTATGTTGATATGTTTTACTACCATTTACAGTAACACTATCTATAGTAAAACTTTCAAACTTAACTTCAGAATTACGCGTAAAAGAAGTAGAATCTGAAACATTGGATTTTGTCATGGTCAACATTCCCGCAATATTTCTCCCGTCTGGCATTTCACAACCTTGTCCAAAATCTAGTGTAATCATAAAATTATCACCACTAGCTTCCGTAGAAATAGTGTAACAATCTGGTAGCCATCCTTTAGAACTTATTGAAGTTTGTTTGTTAGAAGAACTTCCTAAATCGGAAACTACCATATAATCAACAATATCATCAACTTCATCAGAAACTTGTGTAGCTTCCATACTTGTTTTAACCTCTTGAACAGTTAGCGCTTCGGTTGGAGAACCATCTATTGATTCATTAGAATCATCATCATTACAAGAAACAATTAAGATAGTAGTAGGGATCAGCATCATTAATAAATTTCTTGAGATTAGTTTCATAATATAATATGTTTATAATTAATAAATTAGCTATATTTTAGCCGTTAAATAATCTACCATAAAAAACGTTAGATAATCAAATTTATTGTTATCTTTGCGCCCACTGATAGAAAATCTATCAAATACATAAGAATCATTTAAATAATATTGGCATGTATTTAGCTAAAGAAGTAAAAGCAGACATATTTAAACAATATGGTGGTGATGCTAAAAACACCGGATCTGCAGAAGGACAAATTGCTTTGTTCACACACAGAATTAATCATTTAACTGGACACTTAAAAAACAATCGTAAAGATTTCAATACAGAGCGTTCATTAGTTATGCTAGTAGGTAAAAGAAGAAGCTTACTAGATTATTTGAAGAAGAAAGATATTACAAGATATCGTGCTATCATCAAAGAATTAGGATTAAGAAAGTAAGATATAAGGGAGCAAATTTGCTCCCTTTTTTTATTTAAACGAATAAAAAAAAGACGAGGTAACTAGCGTAAATTATCTGAATTATAATTTCTTACAGATAATCGAACTATAATTATTACCTTTAGCATTTATAAGCAAATAGTATCTAAATAGATTCTATTTGGGTGAAAACCAAAAACAATCCCCTTTTAAGGGATAAAAAAGCTTAAAATTAATAGTTTTTCATTGGGTAACAACAACTACAACAACACAACTACTTCCGCAATAACTGTGGAAACCCTATGTTTAACTCCTACATATGTAGGTAAATTAAAAATTATATGATTCCTGAAGTAAAAAGAGAAATTATTGATTTAGGAGATGGTAGAACTATCTCTCTAGAAACGGGAAAATTAGCAAAACAAGCACACGGAAGTGTTGTAGTACAATCTGGAAAATGTATGTTATTATGTACAGTTGTTTCCAATTACAAACAATCGGATGTAGACTTTTTACCATTAACAGTAGATTACAGAGAAAAATTTGCTGCTGCTGGTCGTTATCCTGGTGGATTCTTCAAAAGAGAAGCAAGACCAAGTGACGGAGAAGTATTAACAATGCGTTTAGTAGACCGTGTATTACGTCCTTTGTTCCCAAAAGATTACCACGCTGAAACTCAGGTGATGGTACAATTAATGTCGCATGACGAAGATGTTATGCCAGATGCAATGGCAGGTTTAGCCGCTTCTGCCGCTATTCAATTGTCAGATTTACCATTCGAATGTCCAATTTCTGAAGTTAGAGTTGGCCGTGTAAATGGTGAATTTGTTATCAACCCAACAAGAGCACAGTTATTAGAATCTGATATCGATATGATGATTGGAGCTTCTGCAGACTCTGTAATGATGGTTGAAGGTGAAATGGATGAGATTTCTGAAGAAGAAATGGCAGACGCAATTAAATTTGCACACGAAGCTATTAAAGTTCAATGTGAAGCTCAAGTAAAATTAGCGGAAGCATTTGGTAAAAAAGAAACTCGTGAATATGAGCCAGAAAGAGAAGATGAAGAATTGGCTAAAAAAATTCATGAATTAGCTTACGATAAAGTTTATGCAGTAGCAAAAGCAGGATCTTCTAAACATGAAAGAGGAGCAGCATTTGCTGAAATTAAAGAAGAAATTGTAGCATCTTATTCTGAAGAAGAGCAAGAAGAGTTTGGAGATTTAATTTCTAAATATTACAGCAAAGCAGAAAAAGCAGCTGTAAGAGACTTAACATTAAACGAAGGTTTACGTTTAGATGGACGTAAAACAGACGAGATAAGACCAATTTGGTGTGAAGTAGATTACTTACCATCAACACATGGTTCTGCAATCTTTACTCGTGGAGAAACACAAGCATTAGCAACTGTTACTTTAGGAACAAGTAGAGAAGCAAATCAAATAGATATGCCATCTTATGAAGGAGAAGAGCGTTTCTATTTACACTATAACTTCCCTCCTTTTTCAACTGGAGAAGCACGCCCTATTCGTGGAACTTCTCGTCGTGAAGTTGGTCATGGAAATTTAGCACAACGTGCTTTAAAAGGAATGGTTCCTGAAGATTGCCCTTACACAGTACGTGTAGTATCAGAAGTTTTAGAATCTAACGGTTCTTCTTCTATGGCTACCGTTTGTTCTGGAACAATGGCATTAATGGATGCTGGAGTGCAATTAATAAAACCTGTTTCTGGAATTGCTATGGGATTAATTTCTGATGCTGAATCTGGAAAATATGCTGTATTATCGGATATCCTAGGAGATGAAGATCATTTAGGAGATATGGACTTTAAAGTAACAGGTACTGCAGATGGTATTACTGCTTGCCAAATGGATATTAAAGTAAAAGGTTTAAGCTACGAGATTTTAGTAAAAGCATTGAAACAAGCTCGTAATGGACGTTTACATATTTTAGAGAAACTAACCGACACAATTGCAACTCCAAATGCAGATGTTAAAGGACATGCTCCGAAAATGGTAACTAGACGTATTCCTAATGAATTCATTGGAGCTTTAATTGGTCCAGGAGGAAAAGTAATCCAAGAACTTCAAAAAGAAACAGATACTACTATTGTTATCAATGAAGACCCAGTTACAGAAGAAGGTATCGTTGAAATTTTAGGCGTTGGAAGTGAAGGAATTGATGCCGTAAATGCAAAAATAGATTCTTTATTATTCAAGCCTACAAAAGGTGAAGTATACGAAGTAAAAGTAATTAAAATGTTAGATTTTGGTGCTGTAGTAGAATATACAGCAGCTCCAGGAAACGAAGTACTTTTACATATTTCCGAATTAGCTTGGGAACGTACAGACAATGTTACCGATGTTGTTAATTTAGGAGATGTTTTTGAAGTTAAATATTTTGGAGTAGATCCAAAAACAAGAAAAGAAAAAGTATCTAGAAAAGCCATTCTTCCAAAACCAGAAGGCTACGCAGAAAGACCACCTCGTGAAAGAGATGGAAACCGCGATAATAGATCTAAAGACAATAGAGGCGATAGAAAACCTCGAAGAGATTAAATATTTATTTAATTTTAAAGTGTGGTAAAAAAGTCCGGTATTAATAGTATACCGGACTTTTTTTTGTCAATTTTTAAAGAATTTACAATTAGAAAAGATTCTTATTAAAGAAAAAAATTACTCCAATTCGATAAAAATTCTATATTGCAATCAAATCAACCTAACCTAATAATGAAAAACGTTAACCTACTACTAATAATCTGTTTGATTATATTTTCATGTGATAAAGATCTTGAAGAAGAAATAGACACAATTCCACCCGTTCTTAGTTTTGAAATTGAAGGAGTAAAAAAAGCTGAAACTCCTAATGAGATTCCTATTGTAGGAAATAAAATGGAAATAAATATAAATGCTGATGACGAAAAAGGAATCAGTAAAGTCGAAGCTTATATTAATGATATAAAAGTTGCCGAAGATAAAACAGCTCCATTTAAATTAAGTATCGACTTAAATTCATTCAATTCCATTAAGAAAAGTACAGCCAACAAAGGGGAAGTCTTCTCTTTAAAAATAGTAGCCCAAGACAATAGTGGAAATACAGCTGTTTCTGAGCAAGAAATATATATTGACAATACTTTACCAACAATCTCTAAAGTATCTCTTGAAGAAGGCACTATTTTAAATGGAACAGAAAATACAATCTCTTTTATTGCTGAAGACGACCAAGATATTACAAATTTAGAAGCATTCCTTAATAACGAAACTGTAGAATTTGAAACGCTAGAAGACAATAACTATAGTCTTAACTTTGATTCTACTAAATTTGAAGATGGTGAAAAAACTTTAAAAATAATTGCTGAAGACGCAGCGGAGAATACCACAATTTATGAAGTCAAATTTATAACCGACAACACAGGGCCCGAAATAACTTTTGAAGATATAAAAGAAAAAGATATTGTCATTGAAAACACTGTCATAAAGCCTGCTTTAAAAGACGTATATTCAGAAATAGACAGTGTTCAAATAAAATTGAATGATAGTATCCTTCTAAACAGCGTTGCTTCAGAAATCTCATTTGAACTCAACCCAGATGATTATTCCACAGGAGAAAAACAGATTCGTATTACTGCAAAAGATAAACTAGGAAACACATCCGTTAGCACAACAAACTTTAAAATCCACAGAAAACTTATTACTATAAATATTCCTGAAGAAGCATTAAGCAGTACATTTTCGAGATTTTATATTTTTTCATCAAATCATGAAGGAAAAATTCTTGACATAAAAGAGGTCTTAAATAATACCAGATCTATTACATTAACTACAGAAAAGAATATAAACAAAGAAGAGTCTTTCATGCTTACTTTTGCTGCATTATCTTCTGGCTATATTGACTCAAGCTATTTAACAACTTTTCAAGATTTAACCATTAATAACCCATCCGAAGTAAATATAAAAACTCCTAAGAGAGAAATTCAAGAAGCGAGAAAGAGAATACAATCAACGGGAGTAAATTTTGAATCTACCTTAGGGTCAGTTATTAACGTAAATGCATACGGAAGTGATTATAACGGCCAATATTCAAACAACACGAACGAGATGTGGATAGAACTATATGAAAATACACAACAACCAGTATCCTCAAAAATTTATTTTTCATATAGAAACCATAATAACTATAATTATAAATATTTACTCCTAGATAGGGATAGTATTACTGATGATTTCAAATTAGATTATAACCAATTTAAAACAGAAGGTATAGAAAGAAGAACAATAAATGCAGCTGTTTCTAACACCTCTGGAGAACAAAATAGTATGACGCTAGTAATTAATGGATATCTTGATGAAAATGACTTTATAAATAATAAATTTAACATGTTATGGAATTTTGGCGGGAATTTCGATAACTACAATGGATTTAATTATGATTTTAATTCCAATTTTTATAAATACCGCTATGATCTGTCTATCGGAAATTACTTCACTAAAAGTGTGGGAGAACCAAAAGAATTCTACAACATCCCCGCATGGACGCTAGATTATACTTTCACCAATAATCAAATAAATATTAATAAAACTGGAGCAGGGCACGCTGTTGGAAACATTTATATCGAAAACAATAATCAATCTCAAGAAGTATATAAATGGAAAATAATTTTTAATAGTCAAAAAAATGAAAAAATCATTTTACCAGAATTACCAAACGAACTAAATACTTGGAATATTAATGATGATTTTCAAAATCAAAATTTAAACATTCAACAGGTAGACATAAGGAAATATCATTCTATAGAAAACTACGATGAATACCTTAATAAATCACTAAAAGAAAATTTAAACAATTCACAAACATCCGACCTCATTGAAGGAATATTTTCCAATCAACATAAAGCATTTTACGATGTGGAGGATTTCTTTTTATTTAAATACTACTAAAAAGTATTCTAAGTCAATCTATACCTAATTAATACCCACATTACCATGGCGTTCCCTTTCGGGCCGGGCTATCCGTTATATCTTTACAAGGAAGTTTCCTTGCAAAGGATGCCACTGCTATCCCTAACGCAGGAGGGTTTGTGGTTTAATATTTATAGAAGAGTCAGAAGTCAGAACGGCTTTATGCTTTAAGCTATATGCAGTAAGCAGTTTCATGAACTTCCCTGAATAGAGTTGACCGTTTTTAAATATTAATTTCATTGTTAAAAATAGTAATTGTTTTTTGATGAAAAGTACTTTTCATCAAAAACTGTTTTTCAAACGCTATTGGACTTA
>Ga0114902_1000564_pt1 | contig 19476 bp, 13 predicted proteins | sample MalvireepMed_s12_FD_87291 | JGI IMG/M metagenome (GOLD analysis project Ga0114902, IMG submission 87291) | Marine viral communities from the Global Malaspina Expedition - Malaspina viral metaG DeepMed_s12 | ecosystem: Environmental > Aquatic > Marine > Oceanic | place: Mediterranean Sea... | reverse complement strand
AAGTCAGATTAATCACTACTGGTTTTCAAACATCCCCAACGCACCCGTAGCTCAGCTGGATAGAGCGTTGCCCTCCGGAGGCAAAGGTCATAGGTTCGAATCCTATCGGGTGCGCCATTTTTATCAAGTAGAAACAAGCTCGCATTGAATTACGAAAAATTCTACGAACCACTAAACGCTGTGCACTCGGCTAACTTTAACCGCTGTATTTACTGCGGCTGCGAAACGGCCCGCTCCGACTTTATCCCACCTATAAAATTTATTCACGACTGGCAAGATGGAAACCTAGAGGCCGATTTTATTTCTGTGCCTTCATGTCACGAATGTTTCGACCTATTAAAAAACGAAAACAATAGCACGCTAGAACCAAGAATTGCCGTGTTAAAAAAGCGATTGGCAGAAAAATACAAAAAGGCTATTAGGGTTTTTAACCACTGGAGTATGGAAGAAATTGAAGAAATGGACGCGGCATTTCAAATAAGCCTAAAAGGCGGCATGCGCTTAGGCAAAGAAACCCTGTCACGGCTTCAATTTACAGGGTTCGATTATGAAGTAAACGGCAGCATAACGCGGGTGGCAAAACCACAGCGCGAGGTGTTCAAAGTGTTCGATGACGAATTTAGCAGCTTTAGAGAAGCGCTAGCCTTTGCCAGCGCTACCTACCAAATAAAGAAAAGCAGGCTAAGTCAGCTTTATTTCGACAATGATGAAAGCTTTGATAGGGCGATTGAGGTTTTTCATGGGTTGGTTGATAAGCGCTGAATGCACAAACTTTTAGCTTGAACATATTTTGATCCGTTTCATATCAACATTCGCAGTTTGTCTTTAATCCCTTCAAATGGTATGTCATCAGTCATATGAGACCAAGATATTCTAATTGACCCTGCGATTTCGTCCTCAGTAAGCCCCATAGCAGTTAACACATGCGATGGTTGATAGCTTGAAGATGTACATGCAGAGCCATTCGAAACGGCTATCACATCTTTCAACATAACCATCGCTGCTTCTGAGTTTACGCCGGGTATATAAAAATTAGTAACGAAAGGGGAAGTATTTTCTCCGATAACCTTTCCTTCAAGCTCACTAATCAAAGTCAGAAACTTCTCTTTTATTTTCGAGGAATGGCTTCGCCAATCAGCCTTGTTCTTTTGCGCCAATTCACAGGCCAAACCAAAACCTGCTATCAGCTGGACAGGTAGTGTACCTGGTCTAAGTCCTTTCTCTTGACCGCCACCAAAATAGATAGGTTTGAGAGGTGCTTTCAAGAAACCACGCTTTCGAGTTATCAGTGTTCCCACGCCTTTAGGCGCGTAAAGTTTGTGCCCACTAGCACTAATGAAATCAATTCTGCTGTTATCCAGTTCATCACTGAACTTACCGAAGCTTTGAGCGGCATCGACATGAAAATAGGCACTATGATCTTCAAGTAAATTACAAATGCTTTCAATTGGCTGAATACTTCCGGTTTCATTATTTACATGCATAACAGAAACTAGAAGGGTATCTTCTCTCAGTGCTTTACTGATACTTTCTACATCAATCACCCCAGATTTACTGGGCTTGATGTAAGTTACTTCGAAACCTTGGCTCACAAGGTTTTCAATAGGTTCAAGTACCGCTTTGTGTTCAATGGAAGTGGTGATTATGTGCTTTTTGTTATTCTTTTCGGCGTACTCTTTCAAGCCCAGAATCGCAATATTATTACTTTCTGTGGCACCGCTTGTGAAAATGACCTCTGACTTATCAGCGTTAACTACATCGGCTACCTGCTTCCTCGCTTTTTCAACAGCCTGTTTCGCAGTGGCACCGAATGAATGAGTTCTGCTTCCGGCATTTCCGTATTCTTCTACCATTAGTTTAAAAACTAAATCTGCTACTTCTGGCAGTACGGGGGCAGTTGCGTTGTAATCTAAATATGTAGTCATCACTTTCTATTAATACTTACCAAGGTACAGGCGACATCTTGAAATTTGTGTTGTACTATACCACCATTTTGTTCGTAAGAACATTTCTCGAATTGTACGAACGGTAATTAACTTTAAGTCCAAATATGTCACAGATAGCATCAGGGATGTCCTTTCCGGCAATCAAAGGACAGCAGGCAAATGACGAATACTTTATCGTAATGTGCCCCTTAAAAAGACTGAAAAAGATATTCAGTTTTGATGAAGGGCAACTGCCTGTAGATAAACGAGCGCAGCGGATCATCAATGAAGAGCGCATTCCTGATATTGCAAATTATATATTAGCCAACAGAGATGATTACGTATTCTCAGCGCTTACGGCATGTATTGACGGTGAGTCGGAGTTTTTAGCTATTGGCGAAGCCAAGCACGAGCAAAAAATTGGTACACTTGTTATTGATGAAGACTCCGAATTGTATATCACAGACGGTCAGCATCGGAACGCAGCTATTCAAGAAGCGTTGAAACAAGACCCAACGCTCGGCGATGAAACGATTTCTATTGTTTTCTTCGCAAGTAAATCATTAGAAGAACGCCAGAAAATCTTTAAAGATTTAAATCTATACCCAGTTAAGACCGATTCATCATTGAGCATCACTTACGGCGATAGTCCTGACGCAAAGCTTTCAAAAACGGTAATTTTTGAAAGCGAGCAATTGCGCAAACTGGTTCACATGGAAAAAAGTAACCTTGGGCCTCGCTCTAAAAAGCTAGTGAGTCACAGCGCAGTGAACACTGCTACAAAGGCACTTTTGGGCAATATTACCGAGGCAAACTATCAAGAGTTAATACCCATTGCTTCAGAATACTGGCATGAAGTTTTAGTAAACATGCCGAGTTGGCTACTCGTCTGTAACGATGAAGCCTCTGGCGGTGAAATCAGGGAAGAATCAATCAATGCGTACTCCGTTACTTTCCATGCGTTGGGGCTACTTGGCTGTTGGTTACTTAAGCATGACAAAAAGTGGAAACAAACTCTAAAACGACTGAAAAAAGTCGATTGGTCTAGAAGCAATTCCGATTGGGCGGGTAGGTGTGTTGTAAACGGAAGCATGTACAACAATACAAAAGCGGCCAAGTTGACGTGTATCAAGATAAAACAATTGATGAGTATTGAGCTGTCTGAAAGCGAACTATTAGCGGAACAGGCACTGCAAAAAGAGGTTACTCAACAATGAGTCAAGTAAGTATTCAATCAGCTTTTAATGAGGTTGGTTTAAAAAATTCTGTTTCACAGTCAATTGAACATGTGAAAAAACTCTACCTTAGTGACAGTATCCCATGGGTTATCGGTTATAGCGGCGGTAAAGATTCTACAGCTACGCTACAGTTGGTATGGTATGCCCTTCAAGAATTAGTGAAGGAAGGCAAAGCCAAAAAGAAAGTACATGTAATCAGTACTGACACCTTAGTTGAAAACCCGGTCGTGTCTTCATGGGTAAATAAATCACTAGAAAAAATGAAAGCAGCAGCTGAGAAACAGAATTTGCCGATTGTTCCCCATAAGCTAGTTCCCGAAGTTAAAAACCGATTCTGGTACAACCTGATAGGTAAGGGCTATCCCGCGCCGAGAGCTAAATTTCGCTGGTGTACAGACCGTCTTAAAATATCCCCGTCTAATAGCTTCATACAAAACCTTGCTGACAAGAATGGCGAAGCAATTTTGGTTTTAGGCACGCGAAAGGCAGAAAGCTCTGCTAGGGCGGCCAGCATGGACAGGTTTGAAAGCTCAGAAACGAACACCCGGAAAGCATTAGGTTTAACAGAGAACGGTTCGTTGGATAGGGTGTGGGTTTATACCCCGATAGGTCACTGGACCAATGATGATGTATGGATTTATTTAAACAGCATAAAAAATCCGTGGGATTTTCCAAATCATGACTTGATGGGTATGTATCAAGGCGCAACAGAAGGCGGAGAGTGCCCTTTAGTAGTTGATAAATCAACGCAAAGTTGTGGCGACAGCCGATTTGGCTGCTACGTTTGTACCATGGTTTCCGAAGATAAATCGATGAATGCCATGATCGCTAACGACGACGAGAAAGAGTGGATGATGCCACTCGTTATGCTTAGAAACGAAATTGAAGTTAATGATGCTAGTCATGACAAGAAATTAGAAAAGCTAAGACGAGATAAAGGCAATCGCGATTTTAGGCGCATGAACGGAACTCTAACCGTACATGTTACTAAACACGGCGCAGACCTCGTGCCCGGCCCATATGTTCAGTCGTTCAGAGAGCATATGCTGAGAAAAGTGCTAGAGGCGCAAGTAGCTGTTCAGCAAATGGCTCCTTCAGAAGTAAATGACCTAGAGCTCATTTCTATCGAAGAATTAGAAGGCATAAGAGAAGTATGGCTTAACGATAAGCATGAAGCAGAAGACTCACTGCCACTAATTTACGAGCAAGTCATTGGCAAACCATATCCGGGCAAGCGCAGGGCGCATCACCCAATAATGAACAAGAGCGTGTTAGACAAGTTAAAAGCGCATTGTGCAGAGCAGGGCGATGAAGATGGCTTACTTTATCAGCAAATGCGAGCTGTGCTAAACGTTTCTAACAAATACAGAAATCAGCTGCGTCGTGCCAAGTTGAAAGATGAACTTAACGACGTACTAGATAAAGGTGCGTTTGATAACTTATTCGAGGCGAAAAAATTCGCGTTAGAACGAGAAAGGCACCGTAGGCAGATAGAGCTAGAACACAGCCAAATTAAGATAACTAATTCCCAAGCAGAAAACGCGCAAAGTGATGCTGTAAAAGAATTGCAGCAACAGCAAGAGTCACTTGAAGAGAGTATTGCAATTATAACGAAGTCATTGAAAGAAGATGGTTATAGCTCTTTATTAATTGAGAGTGTGGAAAACGTCTAATGCAACTTAAATCATTAACCATAGAAAACTTCGGAATCTACAAAGGAACCCACACTGTCGATTTAACGGTAACAGAAGAAAAGCCTATTGTGTTATTCGGCGGCCTAAATGGCGGCGGAAAAACGACCTTTTTAGATGCGCTGCAGTTGGTTTTATATGGAAAACACGCTAAATGCTCCAATCGCGGAACCCAAGCGTTTGGCTCTTTTCTAGCAAGCACCAAAAATAGATTTTCTGACCAATCTGAAAGTGTTTCATTAACACTTGAGTTTACGCATAAAGCTGAAACCGATGAATATACCTATATCGTTAAGCGCTCTTGGTCGGTTGCCAACAGCCCTGAGAATACAAAAGATAAACTAAAAGTTTTCTGTAACGGCGAGGTAGATGAATTTGTAAGTTCAAATTGGGATGATTTCGTAAATGAATTTATACCACAGTCACTATCCGACTTATTCTTCTTCGACGGTGAAAAAATTGAAAACTTAGCGAACCCAGAAAGAAGCTCTGAGCTTATCCAAACCGGATTAGAGAATTTATTAGGCTTAGATTTGCTAACTCAGTTACGTTCAGATTTAACTGTTATCGAGAACGAACGTAAAAAAAGCAATATTGATGAAAACTTAATAAAAAGAGTTTCAGACTGTGAAGATGAAATAGGCGAGCACGATATTGTGTTACGCACTTTAAGAAATGAAGCTGCAAGTTTAGAAGAAGAAATAAGTGCCCTTAATATAGCTATCAAAAAAGCACGACAGACCGCTCGCATGTCTGGGGCTCACCTGATTGAAGAACGCGACTCAATAAAATTTGAACTTGGCGCGATAGATCGCCAATTAAAAGATAACTTACAGCAAAGGGTAAAAATTGATGCTGGCGCATGTCCACTTGGACTTATACCAAAGCTGTTAGAGGAAACTAAACAGCAGATAGCAATAGAAGAGAAAGCAAAACAAGCTAAAGAGCTCGACGCTTCAATTTCTGGCTTTGAAGTACAGATATTGAATACTTTAACGCAAGGTAAGGTCGACAAGAGTACTCTAAACGCTATTAATCAACTTGTTGAAGATAACCGAAACGAGCGCAGAGGTTTTGCTGCTAGCGATTGCTACATAGATTTGCCATTAAGCATTTTTACAGGGCTTGATGAGCGTATTGCAAGCGAGCAAGCTGAACGCAAAAAGTTAATTAAGCTCCGTGAAGAGTTAGAAGAGAAGCAAGCGTTATTCATTAAGCAAGAAGAAGCAATACCGGATTATAACGACGTAAAAGCTATTTTAAGTGAACTTGCAGCACTCGAAGCAGAATTTGAGAGTAAAGGTGCTTTACTAGAACATAACAAAGCCCTTCTAGCACAAGCAATCGCAAAGCGTGACGTGTTAAATACTAGATATACGAGCCTTTTAACTCAGCAAAATAAAGATACGTTTGAACAAAAACGCACGCTCCAAGTTTGCGACCATGTGAATAAGCTCAAAGCGACTATGCATAGTTTCGCGAAATCTATGATTAGAGAAAACATAGCGCTGATTGAACAAAAAATAGCTGAAAAGTTTATAGGACTAACTCGTAAAGATAGTTTGATAAACGCTGTATCCGTTGATACAGAAACCTTTAGCCTAACGTTGCTTAGCCATGAGGGAGAAGAGCTAGCACCAAATCGTCTTTCTGCAGGTGAGAGGCAGTTGCTTGCTATTGCCATCCTTTCAGCTTTGGCTGAAGCTTCAGGCAAAGAGCTTCCAACGGTTATCGATACGCCTTTAGGGCGTTTAGACGGTAAACATCGAACCAAACTGATAAAAAACTACTTTCCAAAAGCCGCAAGCCAAGTATTGCTTCTTTCAACTGACGAGGAAATTACGGGTAAGTATTACAGCGATTTAAAGCCGTTCGTAAATCGTGAATATCAAATTGCTTTCGACGAAGAATTTAAATCGTCCACTATTTCCGAGGGCTATTTTAATGGCTAACACTATCGATACAATCAAGCTATCTGAGAAGCAAAAACAACAGCTTATCCGCCTTAAATCAAGAACAGGTATTGAAAACTGGAACGTACTGTGTAGATGGGCCTTGTGTATGTCGCTAGCGGAAGAGACAGTTCCACCTGTCGAAGAAATACCTTCTGACAGTAATGTTGAGATGAGTTGGAAAGTTTTTGCTGGGGAGTATGCTGATGTATACCTTGCTGTTTTGAAGCAAGTTCATGAAAAACAGAAACAGTGTCTAAATGATATAACTTTAAATGATCTCTTTAAGCTACACTTAAATAGAGGTATCTCTTTTTTAGTAACATCCAATAAATTTTGCTGCCAGTGAAAACAGATACATCAAAAAATGATGTATCTGTTTTAAATTGGATAATAATTTATCTAGTTTAGTTATAAATTATCTACTAAACTTTCTTAAAAATGTTGCAATGAACAAGCTTGATAACATCAACCCTAAAAATGCTTGGAATGATGCAACTAACCTTGCCCATCCGATCGTCGGAGAGTAATCGCCGTAGCCTAAAGTTGTAAAAGTTACCACGCTAAAATATAAATAGGTTAGGGGATTAGTTGATTTTTGCGACACCTCAGAGCATAGAATTTCGGGTTGTTTATTTTGGGTTTCACATTCGAATAATCCTGTACTAGGGGTATTTATATCGAAAACCCAATATAAGACCGCACACAAAATAATTAGCCCGATTATCCAGAATAATACCCTCCAAGGTGATTCACCATAGTTACTTAACAGCCGGTATGCATTACCTGCAAATTTTGAATATTTATTAGAGTTTTGTACTTTTAAATTACTTTCGGAAATATATATTCTTGAAGCAGCGTCATTTACTCCTGCATCAGCATACAGCACTCTCGCTTTGCGAAGTAAACGGTGTTTTTCTCTCCAGCCATTATGAACACTATTACGCGCTGCTTTTTCGTAATAAGTAGCAGCCTTATAAGAGTCTCCTAAAGTTAATGCTATATCACCAGCTTTTTCAAAATAACCTGAAACTTCCTTGTTTTCTTTCAAAAGAAGTAATATTTCAGCCAAACGTTCCCAGGCGATAGCTCTCTGCGCAGCATCAATATCAGTATTTTTTTCCCCCAATCTTGCAGCTTTTAAAGCTACATTTTTTGCTAACTCTAGTTCATCAAGCTCGACTAATAATTCTCTAATGTTCCCCAACTCTGGAAAATCCGATTTATAGTAATCAGAGAAGGGTTGTTCCATAAGCGTAATTTGTTCACTTGTTAGCTGTGCGGGCTCGCTTGGAACTTGAGGCTCATTTGATTGAGGAAGTAACTGTTTACTCCAAACATATCCTTCATTAATTGTTATATCGGGTTTATTGGACTTAATCCAGTTCTCAAAAATGTCGATATTATCGTTTACGTAAACTTCAAACTGTTCTTCATCAACACTTTCGTCTAGCTCGCTGGGCCAATTTTTTTCTAGATATTCGAAAACAAATTGCGCTCCATCAATGAAATTATCATTGTTCAGGCGTTCATTTAGTACTAAATAGGCTTCACCAAACCAAGTTTTTTCTGCTTCCATGAATAATACTACTCCAAAACACTATCTATTTTGCTCTTAACTTGTTTCAAGGCGTCTTTGACATCACTGGAAGTACTGGAATTAAATCGATTCAAAAAGCGACTGAAATCAGTGATTATTTTTATTGCACTGTGTTCATCAACGATTGGTCCCAATTCTTGGAGTAGCGTATCTTTCTCTAACTTTATTTTAAGGCTTTCAATCGCTAAAGCTTTCAGGAAAAGACGAGCATCGTCTGGGTTGCTAATCTCACTTTTCCCATTGCGTTCATCTAGCGGTTTTGTTAACGCGGTATATAATCGCTTTTTATGTTTTTCATTTTCAAACACCAATTTATCATCGTCCCAGCCTAGCCAGTCTTTACCTACACTATTCCGCGTTGGAAGGAATTCAAGGAGCAGTGTGTAGTGGTTAGTTTTGACTAGATTCTTAAAGTCTTCATCCTCACGCATTTGCTTGTATGCCAAGAAACCTCTTAGCCGCCTATTGGCGTCCATTGAGCTGATTCCTAAGAGGGCTCCTATTTGTTTCGTACTTCTTCCCTTAGTTCTAAGGTCGTATATGAGCCTTGCACTCTGAATACCTGGCCACTTTTTGGGACCCGAAACGTGCCTAATTCCCATCAATGTAGCAGCGTATCGCTCGATCTCAGTTTCGGTTCCTATAATTTCGACAACATTTATTGCATGTGATTTCTTAATAAGCTCGGTGGAAAGATTTATTTGAGCGTTATCGTGCTCACCGATAAGTGCTTTGAAAGCAGCTGTACGGCGATTTCCTTCGATAACAATAAAATTCTCCGAAGCTTTTGACCTTCTGACAACGATTCTATCAACTTCAAGAAATCCATTTTCTATGATTGATTCTTTTAAATCGGACAGTTGTTCTTTAACCAACTTTCTTTGAGTTAACTTTTGAATTTCGGGGGTCTCAGTTTCTTCGTCTGAATATAGTTTACCTTCGTTCTCAAAGTTTAAACGATAATTATTTGCATCTAAAAGAAGCTCATCTAGATCGACAAGTCTATCTTTCAGCTTAAATCCTAAACTCATAGCTACCCTTATTTTCCTTATGTATTAGTTTTAGCACACTGAATTCTTACCAACTTGCCCTCCGACTTAAGAAAAGCGTCCCCTTTCCCATTAAGAACTTCAGCCCCTTGCTCATCCAATATAACCCTGCTCTCAGTTCCATTCTTTACCCGGAGAGCTAACTGTGCAGGAAGGTTAGAACGAAGGTTCGTGCTTATCACATCCCCACTGGGTTTTTGAGTGGCAATAATTAGATGAATACCAGCTGCACGAGCTTTCTGGGCTAGACGCTTTAGCTCTGCTTCAATATCCTTTTTCATGTCTCTATCTGAAGTGAGATCTGCGTATTCATCTAGGACTAAAACCCACCAAGGAATTCGCTCTTCAGTGGTCACTTTCGCATTGTAATCAGGAAGCGATCTAACGCCGGCTTTCTTAAACGTGGCATATCTACTTTGCATCTCTTCAACCGCTTCACTCAAGAGTTTAAGTGCGTCAGCGTCGTCCCAGCCAATTTGCCCTAGTAAGTGAGGGTATCGTTCAAAATCGTTAAGCTCAGTACCTTTCGGGTCAATCAGCATTAGTCGCAATTCTGATGAACTGTAATGTTCGCACATGCCATATAAAATGGTGTTGAGTGCCTCTGATTTACCGCTACCTGTTGTGCCACCGATAAGAAGATGAGGGCAGTTAGAGGATGAAAAGTTTATCTTCACAACGTTTCCAAACCGGTCTTCACCCAAGGGCACTTCTAAAGCGTTAGTAGGGCGTTCCCAAGATGGCCAAATGTCCTCTTGGTCAACATAGTATCGCTGGCTGTCGCTTTTGGGTACGTCGATTGTTACGCAACCCTTGTCTATAGCGAACCCAACCTCTTGTTCTTGTTCAAGCTTCAAGTCGAGTTTTAGTGCCTGAGACTTTTCAAACAGTTTTCTTGGATCGGTGCCGGGATTAAGTTCAACCCTGAAAAGTATTGAAGCTGGTCCTTCAACGTAAGGTGCTTCGCTAATAGGTTTTGAAACCGGAATATTGTAGCTGTAGTAGCAATCGATAATGCGTTGATAAAGTTCCAGTAACTCGCTTTCAGGCATTTTTTTGCGTTTTACTTCTGAATGCTTTGCATTGGCTGTATCAGCAGGTGGCGCAGAGGGTTCACTTATCGTATTGTTTTTTATTTCAATGTCAGTTTTAGTACTAACTGCGGGTACTGTCTCTTCACTTCCAGCATAAGACGCTATTGGTTCTATTTGCGTTTCGCAATCCAGAATATATTTATCTTCGATGTGATATAGGTTTACTGGTTTTAATTCGGCGTAAAGTTTTTGCAGTGGTGTTCGAAGTAGGTGACTTATGTTGCCCTGTGAATCAGTCAAATCACCGGCTGGAATCTCTATTTTTAAGACATCTTGAACCTGAGTAAAGCTAGCCTTAGTAAAGTCTTTGTCCTCGACATTTACGAACAACATTGCCTCTGGATAGTTGGTTAATTGCGCTAGGCTATAATCACCCTGTAACCACCAAGCAAAGTTGTCTGTAACTGGTTTGAAATAGTCATTTGGGTATACGTCATAAAGCTTGTACTTATCGATTTGCATCATAATCTGACGAATAAACAAACCGCGATACAAATGACTGGCTAAACTTGTTTTACCCAATAGCTCTTCAAAGTAGCGTTTAAGCTCTTTGGCCTGCGTTACGCCCTTGCTGTGTGTCTGTCTTTTCCCCGTTTTAACTTCAACAGGTAGAAGGATAAGCTTGCGTTCTTTGAAGCCTACAAATAAAACATCATCTGATATAGCGCCAGACTTAAAGCCCTGAGAAAATCTCGAAAAGTCACTTTCTTTTGCTTTTAAGCCAAGATTTCCCGCTACCCTTATGATTTCAGCGATAGAGAGTGGTACCCACGTAATATCAGACTTGTGTAGTAGGCAGTTAACAAATTTGTATGCGCCTAAAATGCCTCTTTTTTCCTTTCGCTCATTACTATTAGCGGTAACCAAGTTAAGTAACCATTCACCATTGAATGCATTAAACTCTCCAATAAGACCGCCGTTATCGTTATCCAATACCTTGTGATACAGGTCAGTCTGCTCAGTTACCGTGATGGCATCATAGTTAACTGAGTTAGTGTAATTGTCTGAGTAATGAATCAGCACCATATCCTTTTCACCCTCAAAGAAATCTAACGTTACTTTGGGATCGATAATGGTGGTCCAAATTGAATTTTTGTACGAGACATCAAGAAGCTTTTTAAAACTGTCAGTTACGACTAAGGCTTGAGATCTCGCCGGTGTATATTGCACATGATTTGAGCGAGCTGGTTTAATAAGTGCTGAGTACTTTTCTATGAGCTTCAGAGGTATAGAGTTTTCTGTATTTACTCCCTCTAAGCCAAAAGCTGTATAAAAGCTGCCTTGCTTATTAGATGCAGCTTCGCCAGGCATTAAACCATGACATACAACTCCGCTTTTTTGCTTGAGGACGTTTATATCTTCTGCTCTAACACGCTCATTATTTTTGAAGAAACAGATATGTGCATACGCTTGGGAGTCGTGATTGTCCGTGATCTGGAACTTACTGTAGGTTAGTCGCGTGCGTAGCAGGTCAACAATCGTATCTGCCTGTTCTTTGATTGGCCCTCTGTTTAATTCACATAGATTTTTTATTTCATCGTAACTTGCAGTGTCTGCAAATTTATCGAACCAAGTATAATGATCTTCTTCGTTATATAGGTTTACGTGAATGCGTGTGATTTTACCTTTTTTACGCTTTACATAATCTACAACGCCTAAAAATAGCTCTTCATTATGTAAGTTGTTTACAGAGTTTATGATTAGTGTTGTTTTACTACCTGCAGTAAATAGGTGCTTAAATGCTGCCGTGAACTTCTCGACTTTATCTGAAACTAAAGCGCGAACATAGTCATAGCTACTATCTTGCTGTGGTATTAACCTAGACCAAAATACATTTTCTTTTTCCGCATGGTTATAGGAAAAATCATGAGTAGGATCATAGATAAATGGTAGTAAACCTTGCGCACTCAGTCGGTTTATCGTGATCGAAGGCAATTCTTTGAAGCTGCCTGAGTCGAGTTTATCGCTAAGCAAAGCGTTTGCTACGTTCAAGTTGTACGATAATACTGCTGGATGGAATGGCGTAATATATTCCTGAACTATTCCTCGCTCTTCAAACTCAGCAAAGCCTATTAGTACTAACATTTTGTGTGCTTGGCTTAGCGGTGCATCGAATGGAATCTTAGAAATTTCATTGATATATATATCAACGATTCTCGCTACGATTTCTCTGAATTCCTGTTCCCAACCAGCAATACTGATTAATGTTCTGTTAGTTACTAGGTAATTGAAAAGCTTGTTATATTCAGCGAAGAGATCAGGGTATTTGCTACTAATGTCGTCTAAGCAAACGTCATCTGAAGCGTAATGTTTTGAAAGTACTCGCTCATCTAGAAGGAGCGCTTCATTTTGAAGTAGTTCTAATCTTCGCAGTTTGGGCGCAATTTCTTTACCATCTATAAGTACTTTTGATTTATTCCTGTTGAATTGACCGTTGTAGCCTTTTTCAAACAGGTAGTTAAACCGCCCCTGATCCAACAGTAAAGGAAGAGTTAACGATTCAGTCGATACTTCACCTTCTACATTAAATAATAGTTCACTGTACTGACCATGTACGCAGAAGAAGATTTCATCTTTTTCTGAGGCAAGCTGTTTAAAGTCAACAATGCCGTAATCGGCAGCAGAAATTGCTTGATAATTTTCGGTAATAACGAAAGTCGGTTGTTTATCACTGACTTGCAAAGTTTGGTCGTCAGTTTGTAGTGTTATCCATTTCTTAGCCGGGTCTACCAAGTATATATGTTCAAAGTGAGCTACATCGAAGTCACCTTTTTTAAGAACTAATATACGAAATTTATGTGTTTCTTGAGGCTTATCTGTTTTGACTTGAAGCGAGAAGTATCGAGCTTCTCCGCTGAAATTGCTAGTTAGTACAACTCTGCTTCTAATCCCACCACTATTGTTGATGTCTACAGATATAGGTGGCTGTTCTTTATTATGTTGTATTGTGCAGCTAGACGTTGAAATGCGCCCGTTAATAAAGGTAAATTCAAGATTGAACTCGCTTTGCTCTTCTTCAAGGAGCAATATTAAATGTCGTTCTCTTTTCCCAGCTCCTTTATCTGATTTGCCTTTTTTCAGTAATTTGCCAGAAAGTGTCGACTCTTTTTCTAATTCCAGAAGGTTTGTACGATTTTTTTGCTGCTCTTGATAGCAAAGTTCTAGCTCTAGACTCTCACGCCACTGGTCCGGGTTTTCTGTTTCAAAATGCTCTTTTACAAAAGCTTCACTGAAGTCTAGAGATGCAAGCTTTTCCGGAAGTTCATTAGGAAAATGCTCTGTAATGAAATTTAATTCATCGCTTAGTCTTTTATTCTCTTGTATACGAAGTTGTATTTGCTCTTCGTTCTTCCATGACAAAATAGCTTCGTCGTTTAACAGTCCCAGCTCTGGAAATCTTAGGTCACCATCAGACACCGCATTATAAAGCTCTTCAAAGCCAAACATAGTCGCTTTGTCATCAAGAATTTGATCGAACTGGTAGTCTAGTAAGCATTCAGAAACTTTGAGCTTCTCATCATTTTGGTCAAGCTCTTGGTAAAGCATATGCTTTATATTTTCAGGGTTCCAAACGTGCCCTTGTTGTGCAACGTCTTCAGCTGAATTGATTATTGTATCTAAAGACGAGTTGTGAATAATGAGTAGGGCGCAGCCATCTAATACTTCTGGCTGAGCTGCTATCTCGTCACGTAAATGTGATATGAAATTTTCTGAAAATCCGCTCTCATCACTATGAAAAACTGGGATTAGTGAAGCTTTCTCATACTCAATACAAGGAAGTTTAGTACCTTTTACGTCAACATATCTCGATTTCTGTTTTAAAAATGCAGAGTGAAGTTTCTGACCCCTAACATTGTCAGGGGTTGCAAATTGATAGCGATGGCCTGGAATCAGAGACCGTTCGGCCCAATTGTTAAAATGAGAGACAAGGAAATCTTCAAACTGTTTTTTTGACATATACTGCATCTCCGCTATCGCTCATTCTTTCAACTATTCCCATGCGTTCATAAAAATTGACTAAATTTTGTTGGCTCTGTTTGTCAAAATATATTCCACGACTTTCAAAGGCTTTTATTAACTCATGCAAACGCAACTTTTCATTCTCTCCGATTGCTAAGTTAGTGAGTAAAACAATATAGTCTTGATTGAACGTAAGTACTTGACCGGCTTGTCCACGTTTTTGAATGAAAGGGGCGCAAATTGTTTTTAAAACACCTTTAACTGCTGTCTGATTATATTCCTCCAAAGTGCCTCGCTTCTTATCAAACTGCCAGTAGGACAAGTTGAGTAGCTGTTGAATAGCATCTTCAGTAAGTGCTTGTTCTTCGACCGATGTGTGATTTCTGAAAAACTTTGAACGAGCTTCGCTAAAATCTTCCGTAAATTGATTCAATTTAGACAGGGCCGCTGCGTCACCTTTAATAGCTTCAAAGAGCTGCCACAAGGGTTTTGTCTCTCCTTTTGCCTGTAGGGTTTCATTTATAACTAAGTAAGGGAAAAGGTAGTTCAAATACTCTACTAATTGCCCATAGCCATAGTTTTGAACGTGAGTCCGTTCTCTACTCGCTTTTTCGTTGTCAACAATGAAGAAACACGGTTTATGAGATGGAGCGCCATTTTTCCAATCTTTTATGTTTAGCGCCAACTGGGAAATGTATAGAAAGCTGTAAAGCTTTATGAAGTCAGAGAACTGCGCAACTAAATAACTGGGGCGCGAATTAAGAAACTCCAAATCCTGTTGGAAGCACTTTGTTAAAAACGGTAGGTATGGAGTTTGGTTTCTCTTGACCGGTTGCTTAACTTTGGTCGAGACGTAGAATGCATCAAATTGAGCTTTAATTTCTTTTGCAAGAATATTTAAGTTTGTCTCAGGCGAAGAATTCACAGAGAAATCGTTTAACAGACTAGTAAGCGTATCGCCAAGCTTTTTGCTGTTAGGGTCAATTTCATCTTTTGTCGCTTTGAACATTAATAATTCTGGTGAAATCTTAAAAAGCTCTTCGTTCTCAAAGTACATCGCTTCTATTTCTTTCCAAAAATTTGGCTCATCAAGTATTTCAGCAAATCGTTTTTCACAAAGTGCTTTAAAGCCGTCAAGTTCAATGTTCAGCAACGCTTTGTTATAGGCAGAATGAACAAAATATCCAAGAACAGTATCCCAGCAAAATTTGTAATGTTTATCTTTTGTTCTTAAAAAGGGGATAAATGTACTCAGGCTATTACTTGATGGAACTTTTAAATCTGACTTAAGCACATTAAACCTCACTTACTTCAATATCATCGTCTTCGACTTTTCGTAGCTCAAATCGTGTGCGCCCTCTTACTACTTGGATATCGTGAGATTGATTGGCTACTTTTGTGATGTCGTCGACTAATTCGTCGAGAATGACAATAGAGCTTTTGTCATGTTTGTTGGGTCTGAAACCACTCACTATATCGATCAATAAACCAAGTAAATTTATGTTCAGTGGTATAGGCCTAATTTTAACTTCACTATCATTAACTTTAACCTTCAAATGAACGTTAAAATATGAAGCTGATTGAGGCTTATCGTTTTGGATGGACTTGTAATCTGGCTTAATATCTAACTTTGCAGTCAGCAGGTAACCGTTAACCTCGGCAGTCAAATATTGATTTTTACTCAAATATGGAGCGTTTCGGTTGATATGTTTGCGAACAGCTTGGATCAAAGTCTTGTTATAAAAGTTCTTTAAAAGCTCTCTTTCTGCTTTGTCGCCATTGAAGTCACGATGAAGTTTATAACAATGAATATACTTCTCGATTAGTGTCTCTGAATAGTCGCTTCTGAAGTTCGCGTGATAGTTATTGGCGTAATTTCCATATCTTAGCGCGTAGAAGAGCCGTAGATATGAGTGCGCTTTTTTTACGTTATTGATTCCAATGTTCGTAAGCGCTTCCCTGAAGTCTTCAAAGTCGCTGTCAGTCAACTTCAATGCAAACGCTAAGATAAACCTATCAATTTGTTTGGTTCTCAAGTTTGCAGGATCGAATTCTGCAATCTTTTCCGCAAGTTCGTTATCACCGCCACTAAACAGGTTGTCGAACAAGTATCCCGGCCCAGCTAGAAGGCCAAAAACGAAGTCGAGTAATGCCCTAGCAGTTAGGAATTGATCTTTTTTCAAACGGGCTTTGAAAAGCAAATCAATTATTACAGCCTGAACAGAAGGCAGACTTAAAAGCTCATAATTTGCGAATAACCTTTTACTGTCAAAATCGTTTTTATTTGCTTTATCTCTATCGTAGAGCTGACGGAGGATATTATCGTTTTGCTGTGTAATTCGCTTTAGGAACTTTTCCGGAAATTCAGCATGGTACTCATTATCGCCAATTAGAAACTTGGGAAAGTCCTCAAAGTTGATGAAGATAAATTCATCACTGTAGTTCTGGCGATCTAAGTATGCTTTTATATTTTGAGCAACATTTTCATTAGCACCTTCTTCAGCGTAGTTAGCTAGCATGCCCGTATTGATGCCAATAACGAGAGGAGCATTTCCCGATAGGTAATTTTCTATTTCGCGATCTAAAGTTTGAATAGCATTTTCGTTTGGAGCAAAGCTATGCGTAGCATCAAGGTGGAAGCGCACTCTTGAGTCAAAAGTCTTTTTACATCGAGTAAGAATTTCGGATTTTCCGTCGCCGCTACTTCCACATAAAAACAAAATTTTTTTATTTTGAGTACTAAGTGACGATATCGTAGAGAGAACTTTTTCCTCTACAGGCGACTGGATATATAAGTACTCTTTGATTTCGTTAAGAAGAGATGACTTTTGCCCACTGTTTTCTGTCGAGACAGCAAAAGGGGAAGATTTTGATAAAATGGATAAAGCCTCAATGAAGCTTACATTGTCTACCATGCGATGAACCTCCCTATTTCTTTTAGACAACACACAGCATTTCACCTGCTGCTCTAAAATATTGCTAAACCACGCCTAAAGAGTATAACTAATTGGTTGCGTTTAGACTTTCGTATAATCTACATTACTGTCATTATTTTTTCTATTGTTAATCGATAGTTAGAGTATAAGCAACACTTTAGTTAGTAATTCAGCGCGCTCACTATTGTCAGTTTAAGTACTTAGTACCGCTTACAGGTGATTCTTCTTTAGCCACATTATTATGAATCTACTTAGGTCTACATATGAGCAAATTAACCATTGTTGAGGCAGCTGAAACGGCATTAAAAATCTTGGATGCCCCAAGTTCAGTTAAGCAAGTGTATGCCAAAATACTAGAAAGGTCGCTTTATAAGTTTGGCGCACAAGACCCTGTTAGCGTTTTGAGAATTCAAATGGAACGACATTGTGTTGAAACGTCATGGGCAAGTGATGCGAAAGTTAAACGCTTCAGGAAGAACGAAGCTGGGCTTTTTTCGAATATTGAAAACGGTAATTGCCGAGCAAAGAATAGAACGGTACAAGAAGTAAAAATCGATGATCTAACCTTAATAAATCAACTCGCTCAAAAACTAAAGAATAATACTATTCGGCACATTATTGATCACTTATATGGGTTAGAGCCCGAGGACTTTGAGTCTTTCTGCCAAAGATTTTTAGAGCGTTACGGTTTTGAGAACATGACTGTTACTAAAAAAGGCAGAGACGGTGGAATAGACGTAAGAGGCTATTTAGAGGTTGGCATTTCTCAGCTGCACGTCGCAGCACAATGTAAACGGTATAAGCGAAACAATAAAGTATCTCGCCCTGATATTTCACAGTTCAGAGGCGATATTCAAGGGGAGTATCAGCAGGGAATATTTATAACTACAAGTGAGTTCACTCAGGAAGCAAAGGATATCGCTTTCAAACGAGGGTGTGTACCAATAGTTCTTATCGACGGCGAAACGCTCGCTGAGATAATGATAGATAGAGAGATTGGTGTTACCAAAAACAACATTCCAATTTATGACTTTGAGATAGATAGGGTTTAGTTCGTATTTATTGTTATTCGCAGATCAGAAAGTGAGAACATCCTTGTTCTAAATTTTTGCCGATGACGCTATTTCACTTCCAAGTATCTGTAAGTTTTGTATTCACTGTTACAGAATAAATCTACATGAGAGTCAGCGATGACATTACCGTCACCATATAAACCCCATGATTTGAAGCCGGTGTAACCACCGAAGCTATTCTTAGCATTCACATCAAAACACACATATTGGATAGCGCCTTCCAATAGTTCAGGATTTTGTTTTACAGAATCATTAGTAATTACACTTACACGAATATTCTTATATTCTGCTGAGCTAGGATCTTTTAGCACATAGGTCATTATTTCCTTTGTTTTAGAAACAATTTGGCTGTCGTCCATCTTGTAAAAAACGTTATGGGCAGGAGAAGTAAGGTGTTTGGGGGTTGCAATACAGCCGCTTAAAATTAGAAAAGAAGAGAGGCCCAAAGAAAGCTTAAAAAAGAACTGATTTTCAATTAGGTACTCCTTAAATCGAACATTGCAAAATCGGGCGCGGAGATTATCAGTATTTTTCTATGTTGACCAGCTGATCAAGCTTAGACCTATGCCATAGGCTATACTTGGTTGAGTAGTGTGTAAAAACGCCTTCCAATCGCTGTGCACACTTTCGGCGTCTACCGAATGGTATAAATCGTAGTAGTGTTGCGCTTTTTCGCTGTAATGCTTAATGGTGTTTTTCACTGCGTAAAGAATCCTTCCTCTGTTTAATATTACGTTACCGCATAAAACCCAAGGCTGCTAGTTAACACCAACTGTTCAAAACATTGATTTACCGCAAAACTAAAATTCCCCACCTTTGTATAGTAAAGCGGTATACCTAGCTGTTATCGCCACCTACCTTTATCTCATACACAGGGAGCGCCGCTGTGAAAAAAACGCCGTTTATATTATCTATTTTGCTTGTCGTGTTTTTAATTGTGGTGGGCAGCCTTATGTTT
>Ga0114902_1000563_pt1 | contig 19545 bp, 23 predicted proteins | sample MalvireepMed_s12_FD_87291 | JGI IMG/M metagenome (GOLD analysis project Ga0114902, IMG submission 87291) | Marine viral communities from the Global Malaspina Expedition - Malaspina viral metaG DeepMed_s12 | ecosystem: Environmental > Aquatic > Marine > Oceanic | place: Mediterranean Sea... | reverse complement strand
GTACGCAAAATCGCGAAGAAAGCGCCGCACCTATGGCAGCCGTCCAATTATTGCTTAGTAGACCAGAAGTATCGTATTCCAAGAAGGTCTTGGCGAACTCCTCAAATACTCCCTGAATTTTGCTTTGATCCCCAATAAGCGCTTCTTTAATATTTGACGTTTCTCCAGTAGGCCAGATAACCTGTTACATTATTCCCTCTATATTTTTAATGGGAATATCAATACGTGTTTTACCCATTACGTCAGCAACAACACCCTGAATGCCTTCCATATACGTCTGAAGGCAGGCCTTAGCTGCTTCCTTTTCAGGCGTACCGTCAGGGAGACTCATTGTTTTGTGACTGTAAAAAGCAATCGACGGTATCGGTAATTGTTTGGCAAAAGAAGATTCGGTAAGAAACGCCTCCGCCCTGAATTTAGCGTCCTCGCCCAAGCCCACAATAACTTTGTCAGATAGTAATGGATTGAACTGGTGCAGAATGAAGAGATGGCTGGCTGCCTCCGACATCACCTGCTGGCTTGAACTATTAAACCCCCTTGCAATCATTTCTATCCATTCTTCTGGAACATCACCGAGCATGTCCGAGGCAGCCGCAAACGCGCTAGGATTATTAACCCCAAGCAGTTTAACAGTAGAGCCCCCTGGCTCTTGGGCTACTTCAATATGGCCCCACTCCGCCATCAGCCTCATAACATAAGGGGCGTGCTCGGGTAAAAGACCGCCACGTCTCGAGGGGGTTCCGAGTATGGCACGCACATGATCCAAAGTCGCTCTGTCCCAATTCGCCTTTGCATTTGATTGGACTAGTTTTTTATTCCAGTCAATGAATTGTTCATGCGTGATCCCTTCTGGGTCGCTGGGATCTTTCTCCCAAATTTTTAATTGATCATTTAGCCACTTATACGCAGCCGTGGAGGATTTCCCGATATCTTCAGGACTAGCCCCAGGATCGTTACGCAGCCTTAGCAACTGGGCTTGCACACTTTGCAGCCTTCGCAATCGATAGTTGTTCACCAATTTGGTGTGTGCCTTTTCATATAAATTGGCAAACTCTTGTCTGTTGTAGTTTGGAGTTAAGGTTTGGTGTGCAATACTAATACGTTTGAAATTTTCAATATCAGCCAAGGTTATGCTTGGATCTTCTGACGCATCGGTCATTCGCCTCTTGAGCAAATTGTAAAACTTGGCCTCGTCACCGCCATACGCATCCCAAGCTAATGCGAGGGGAATATCCGATGATAGTATCCTATTATCCTGTCTCTTGAGTATTTCATTCCTTAGCTCTAATATAGAGTCTCTCTCGTCCAACAAATCTTTATGCAATTTACTTCTTTGTTCAGGGGAAAGCATAGAGACTCTGTTGCCTTCTTGGTTTGTTACATACCCGACCCCCTGGGAGTATTGAAAAAGCTGCTCCTCTCCGTTTTCCCCCAAAAAGAAGATCGCGTTGGGGCCTCCCTCTCTCATATTTCTAATCGCATCGTTCCTAGCTCGGCTTAATTCCGATTCCACTTGTCCTCTAAAAACCTCGCCCCTCTGTGCTTCGTAATCCCGACCATAAAAAGTTCTAAAGGAATCCCGAATAAGACCGGAATTCTCGTATAGGTTTTCAGGCTGTTCGCCAAGCAGTTCGAGAATCAGTTCAAAATTTCCATGTCCCAGTTCGGACAACTTACTGAATGCAGCACCGAAGAATGCAGATTCGAGTTCTTGTTTGCCCATCTGTGGGTTGATCGACTTGAACAGATCGTACTTACTTCGCGCGTCGTCCATTGTTTCTATGGAGACCAAGCCTTCTACCAGGGATTCAGAGGTAATTTTTCTTTTTGCTGTTAAATCTGCCACCCGTACTTCTTCAAATTGCGCGATGAGCTTCCCTCGTAACCGCGAATTCCGAACAGCCTCTTCGTAAGCATCGCTTTGGACTTGCTCGCCGTCCGGCCTCAAATAAGCATCTAGAGCCAAGTCGGCAGTCTCGGCAGAAGTCTTGCCTTCAGGATGTATCCAAGTCCCATCGGCGATTTTGCCAACCATTTGCGGCCACGCCGCATCGGCATCTAACAAAGCTCGGTTTTTCTCAATCCCATCAGCCGTCTCTTTTGAATCCCTAACAATGTCAACAAGATCACCCACCGTCTTAACCGCGCCCCTCTCTGCCTCAGACAGTTGCCTTGCTTGGACATCTCTAGCTTCCCCTGGAGCAGTCGGTGGTAGAGAGGTCACGGGAGTCACGGTCCCTTGTATTCTTGGTTGCGCAAGAAGTTTCTCCAGAGTCCCTCTTCCCCTGGAATATCCGACAGGCGGTTGACCGCTGCCCTCTCCGACTGATCCGAGTGGCATTGCCATTATGAGCTTCCTATATCTGTGAGGGAATTGTCGTGGATCCGGCGCCAGTCGTGGATCCGGCGCCAGTCCCTCCTCCAATCCCTGAGAGTCCTGTGAGTCCTGAAACCAGTTGACCTATCCCGACGCCCGTCTTGAATCCTGCTAGGCCAGCAGTCGCTCCAGCAGCTTGTGGAGACTGCACCATGCCGGCAAGCTGGGCCGTCTGAGCCCGAAGGCCGATGCGTGCAGATCGCTCACGCTGTCGCCTTTCAATGTCGAGGGCCGCTAGATCTCGTGCCTCGACTTCCTCGGCCTGTCGCTGGAGTGCCCCGATGTTTCCGCCTTTGCCAACGGCAGCGGCAGCGCGAATACTGCCCTGAGTCTGATCCGACTGCCGTTCGATCTCCTCGCTTGTACGTTTTACTTGATCGCGTAGCATCGAGATCTCAAGATCCATTGCTCGCCTAGCAGACAGGCCAGACAACTGGATTGCCATATTCTTGCGTTGCGAAGCCGCTTCGGCTTCCTCCGCTTTACTCTTACCCATGAGGCCGCCGAGTCCGACAGAAGCTCCCAACATGATCATCGTTCCGGGGTCCATCATCCGCCTCCATCTCTAGGCACGAAGTCCACATCCATCTCGATCGCACTGACCGTGGATGGTTTCGGCTTATCATTCTCGATCAGCAGCTTCACCTTGCTTGAGTCTCCTCGAACCCAGAGCCGCAGGAACCCCCTCTCGTTGATTGGGTCCACGTCAAGCTCCTTCGTTCTATCCGCATGGTTTGTCTGCGTTGCCTTGAGACGCAGGAAACCAGTCCGATGGTACATAACCGATAGCCTCCGGTACGTCAGGGTCGAGTCGAAGTCTGGTACGCCGTCTCGGCCTCGGACATAGAACTGAGACAGCTCGATGGACTTCGTATAGGCCCGACCGATACATACTTCGTCGGCAGAATAGTTGACCCCAGTCGCCGTCACAGTTCCACTACTGGATGAGACCGTAACGATCTTGCCTGAATTGGAGCCGAACCCTGGCCCTAGCACGACGGTATCAATCGTGTTGTCTGTGATGCCCAGAGACCACGTCGTGTTGGAGCTAGAGTAGGTTCCAGACGCGACCACGAACTTTCGATCAAGCAAAACTATGTCGTGCCACTCAGCCATCAGGCTTTATTATCTCCAACGTCTTGAGGGCTTGGCCTCGTTTCCACCGAACACCGTACTTGTTCCACTTCTTCTTTCGCTTGTTGCATTTCCCGCAGCCCTTGGACTTGACCCCCACTAATCTCTGCGCTGCACTCTCCACCATGTTCCCGAACCGAAGTTCCTGATACTCGCTGTACTTTTCCATCAACTTTTCGACGGCACTTGGAAACAAGACTGCGACCTTCTGGCCTCGAATCTCCCGAACCAAGGCAGCATGGTCGATCACGTCCTGCGCATAGCCCTTGGGTCGAACCCCTGCCTTCTCCAGTTCGTATAGATGTTCGATCAGGTAGTCCAATTTGATTACTCACAATTCGTGTTTCCTGAAACCACCACTTCCTCTGACGGAAAGCAGCTTGCCGAATGCGTCCAACCGTCGCAGTTGCCCGATCTCTGATAGGAGATGGACGGTGGGTTTCCTCCAGCAGTAATTTCCCATGTCCATGTTGCGCTGTCTCCGCAAGATATCTTTGCCGTAAATGTCTCCGTGAAGTGTTCGGGTGAACCAAATGGGGTGCCGCCGCAGGTTGTCGTCTGCCAGAATTCTTTGACAACTTGCACCGGACCCTCGAATGTGGAAACTTCGGGCGTACCCGTAGCGCATGAGGTCAACGGAATGCTCCCGGTGATAGACATCAGTGTGCCGTAAAAATCTAGAGGGCAAGTGCATTGCTGGATGTTGACCACGAGCAGCGCGTTGTCCTCGTCGTGCTTGCACGCCGTGCCTCCAGTCCCGCAGGTGCAACAGTCCGGTGCGCATGCTGCGCACGACGCCTTGCTGGACGCCACAGTTACCGTCGTTGGTGCCGCACAAGGAAACGTCTGGGCCACTTGCCAACAAGTCGTGCCGGTGCCGGAGAGCGTTACGACCTTGCCTACATGAGCCGAAAGATCCTGGTTGGTGTACTTGGCTGACGCGCTTCCAGCGCAGTCCACGAGGATGTAGCACCCTGGTTCGCAGTCCGAGCATTGGCTGTATGCCGTGAACAGCCACCAATTGATCACTGGTGACGGCTCGGATGTTTGCGTGCTGGTGCCCAAGTAGACGCAATCTCCAGCCACGTTCCACACTTGACTGGGAATCGAGACCGGAGTGCCTGCCGTCTTGGTCTTTATCCAACCGCCATAGTCGCTGTCGTCTACGCACTTTTTCAGCCGAGTATACTCGTCTGTTGGAACCGACTGCCCCGTGAATGGGATGTACGTCGAATGGCAGTAAGTGTTCGCGGCGATCGTATCCGAGCCTGCCGATGGAGTACCGGACCCCACGCCTGGGGACTGGCTCGTCCACGGCGTCCACGACGGAAAGTCTGGAGCCACAGATGGCAGCACCCGACGCGCCGGTGGCCTGAATGGCCTGCGTCGTGCAGGAGGAACCCATCGTCTTGGAGCGACCATGCTCAACCACCAATTTCCTCGAAAGTAATAGCTGCCGATACGGTCATAGCGTCAGCAGGTGCAACTGGAAGCTCAATCGCCAATCTTTTGCTAGGCGAAATCACGATCCGTTCTTCTGGCGATGGACGGTATTGCCATCCAACCTGCACGTTAAACGCATCAGATAGGACAATCGTCGTGGTTCCGCTACCCTGCGTGAGATTGTTCGCCTCGACGGTTGAACCAGCAGCTGCGTAACCAGTGTCATGCGGCGCAGGAGTCAGAGTCGATCCATTTCCTCCACTATCCACATAACGAGTGATATTGACCGGCAACATCTCCGCAGCCGCATCGGCTTCTTCTGTATCTTGGCCGATATAGCAGCTATGCAGGACAACGACCGCATCAGACGGCGCTGTGATCTCGAACAAGTCCTGAATAGCGGAAACCGGCACCTGCGCTATACTCGCGGTATATATCATTCCCATCATCTAATCTCCTGGCAAGCTCACTTCTTGGCGTTACCGAAATTGACGGCGAGAAGATCGACAATTTTGTACGCCTTCCCGATCGCCGTGTCGTCCTTGGGTGTAGGGGTGGCCGCTGCTATAACAGAGGCCGCAGCGATGAGTACGCTCAACGCTTGAATCCAGTCAGGTACATTGGCAATAATTGATTGAATCATCTCGTTCCTTTCGTCAATGAGATTTCTTCCACTTCTTGATGCCAAGGATCGCTGGGAATACCGCACCGATCATGGCACAGACCGACACAATGATCTGAGTCAAGTTGGTTTGGTACACGATCCTAGTTGCATCGACACGTCGTTCAATCATCTCCGTCGATACTCCGTCTATTTTCTCGGCAATCTTTACTTGTTCGCTGGGATACCGGAACTGAACCCGATCCTTCAGCGTGACCGGCAGCTGGCGTGGCGAGTCAATCCAATACGTCTTCTCGCTCGACTGCACCGGAGGTTGGAGCAGTTCATTGTTTCCAGATAGTGCCAACATGACGATCATTAAGTACATCACTATTGTCCTGAGAGACCTCCGTTATACAACTTGGTCGTGATCTTATCGACTTGTTTTTCTAGTGCCTCAATCTTAAGGTCTTGTTTCACGTCGGATGGAAGCGCGCCGGAACCCCACCGGCCCGAAGGCCAATCTAAAACGAACCTTGAGTTGTGCGTCACTTCTTTCGACATCATTTGAATTTGGTAATTGTTGTGGTTTACTCGACTATCGACGGAGGCGATATACCACAGCCCCGCGCCCGCCTGGATCAGCAGTCCTATTCCGACTGTGATGAACTTGGTATCCACGAGGTTGTTACTCAAGCGATCTCCTTAGCCGCCTCGTCGGCAGTCTTGGGGCCAAAGAAAGCCAGAGCCTCTGGCCTCCGAAAAATACCTGAATGCCCCTTGGCGCGGGCAACCTCGAATCCCCTACCAGTGTCATAATTCTTGACGCGAGCGTCCGGTGGAATGTTCTCTGGATTCATGTATCCGTAGGCACCCATCGGACCCCAAGGATGCTTCATCAGTATCCTCGCCCACCTCACCGCCTTGTCATCTTCGTTGTGCCATACATGGCAGAACTTAACCTTCGGGCCAGGAATCATATCCCGGTCCAATGCTGGATTGATGTAGACGACTCCAGATATTCGATTACCGGGAATACGAGTTGCTCGATGAATGATCGCGCATCCATTGCTGTGACCCACGGCCACGACTTCACCTTCGATCACCTTGCTAAGTTCGGCCAATCGCCTTGCCGTCCTTCTGTTCCAGATCCTGACGCCTATAAGTCCTCGCCAGCCATACTGCAGTTCATGGCACTTGAACGGCACGTTCTCCCAGAATGGAATGAACTTGCCGATAGTTGCCCGGCCGCCATCCCAGACGTTGAACCCGTGGATGAAGATGGCAGTCTTGCTCATAGGGCAATCGTCTCCAGCAACTGGCGATCCACCGGGATCATCTCGATGATGTTTTTGCCCGAAGGCGCCTCGACCAATACATAGAGATCGTTTCGGACGGAGGCTATATCGTTGATTCGGTAGCTAGAATCAAACACCCATCGGTCCCATGCGGAATGCTCTTTCTGGTTTCCCTGCCAAAAAGATGAGTACACGAATATCTCGTTGCAGTTCTTAGGCAGAACCATGACGCGATTGATGTTGGGAAGCGTACATATGGACCGCATGGGTCCGTCCAGCAACCCGGCCACATGACGGTTGAGATCCGCCGCATCGTTGGCTGCGCGGCCGTCGTCGAAGAAGTACTCCATCAACGCAGACACGTCCTTTTTCGCTGCCAGGAAGTAGATGAATAATCCACTATCCTTCGGCCTGATGGACAGCGTCTTGTAGGACGTGGAAGCATCGACCTGAAATGAACTCGGCGAGATCACGTCAGGTGTCGTACCCTCGAACTGATGACCAGCTTTGGAGAAGATCAACATGCTCCTACGGAACGGAACCATGAAATCGATGAAGTTCACGGAGTCGGAGCTACCCGCAATGTTTCGGTCAATGGGGTCTGAATCCACCAGATTGTCATGGTCTTCTTGGAAGAAGTTGAAGAAGTCTCCAGTCTGACTAGCCATCACTCTCTCGCCAGCAGCCAGCCAGAGTCGGTTATGCAGGAACAGAACGTCGGCTACCTTCCTCTGGTTGCCGGCAGCGTCAGCATCAAATGCCTTGGGCGCCGGATTTGTGATCTTGTTGCCACTCTTTCGTGACACCCAAGGGATCGTGTCGCAGGTAAACGTGGCCGCAGTCGCACCGTCTCCAGCGTAGGTATCACGCTGCAATTTGAGAGGCATGGTGGTTTCGTCTGGCACGCCATCGTCGTCTGACGGAGCAGACACGCGAGTCCAGCGGTCTTCAGGGGCGAGCTGATCTAGAGTTGCTGTACCAGTACCGGCATTGACCACATTGGGGTTGAAGGGTCTGCCGGGACCAGACAGAGGCGTGGTCCCCGATGGCCCTAATGTCGGGCCTGTGATGGTAGCCTTAGAGCCCCTGTACGGACTGGTAAGCCGGAAGAACCCTCTCTTGGACCCAACACCCTTCCAAGCCACGATGGCGTCAATCCCGATATCCCTGAACTCTTCGGTAATCGCGTCAGCAATATCGTGCATTCTCTCAAAACGGACTTGGTCAAAGTCAAGCTGAATCTCAACTTCTTTCCCGATACCGGCGAACGCCGTATCTGTGTTATTCGAGTCAGCAACAGGTTTAAGTTCACCGTCACCGGCCACATCCCTCCTATTCTCCAAAGTCAGGGCAGTGCCAGACACTGAAGTAATTTCGTACCAGCCGGCTATCACTCCTGTTCCACCCGTGACGTTCACCATCTCGCCTTGCGTAAGGCTGTAGCCATTGATGTTGGCATGAGTGAGCGTCTTGGCACTGGCGTTCCATGTAGCACTGGTGCCATTGGTATCAAAACGCTGAAACGCCACGGTGAACCCCAAGTTCTGCAACTCAGGATCGGTCCATGCACCGTTGGGGCGAGACCACTCATTGTCCCGCATCGACTCCATTCGAGTGTGAGCGAAGGTCGCAGTTTCGCCACCGTTGGTATATTGCCAGAATTGCTCGTCTCCAGGTTCGTCAGCGCGTATTCGAGCATAGTCGTTGACATTAAGAGTGTCCCTGACCATCGTCTCGAAGTTTCTATAGCCGCGCGTGACCACATAAGACGGGGTAGTCTTCAGGTCAATAGCGACCTTTGTGTTGAGAATAACCGTCAGGTCGGTGATCGTCTCCAACCGAAGGTCGTCAGAAGTCGGAGTGCCGCTGGCTAGATAGGCAGCAGCTGCACTGCTGATCGTCACCGTAGACTTAAGGATGGTGTTTTCGTTTACGATCTCATAGACCAAAAGATCGCCTTGGCCGTAGACAACTAAATATCGTTCGTTCTCGTCCCGCTCTATGAGGTGGAGGCGGTAGTTTCCGTTAGAGTCGGTTCCGGTGTCACCAGAAATATCCTTGACAAACTCGCTACCTGGCCGCTTATGCGTACCACTGGCAATGTCAGACATCGTATTATCAGAGACCTCGACCTGGTGGGGGAACCGAAGATGCGCAGGCTGGTGGCTGATGCCGCCGTGGACGCTGGGTATCCGTAATGTGGTTTGTCGTTCCGGCATATCATCCCAAGATGTCCAGCTGCATTTCGATGGACCCTATCAACGAGAAAATGTTTCCGCCGCCCGCAGTCTCTTGAATAATTATTCGGACAAAACAGATCAACCGATCGCCGCCAACTAGACCGCTGTCGGTAATTGTGAATGAGTAGTCTGCGAACGAATTACTCATCGTTTGGATCGTGGTCGCACAAATGTCCGAACCAACCGCCCCTGCGTCTGTGAGTTCATAGACCTCTGCATCAATAGTCTTAGTTCCCACCGTACCGGCAGAATCGTTGACTCGGCAATGCACGACGAGGCGAACATCGTCGTCATCGTCGTACTCCGGAGGGATAGGAAACTCAAACATGAGCGTGTCGGTTTGCGTGCTGCTGTTCGCATTACGCCCCTGCAAGGTAAGCGTGCCGCTGCCGTATCCTCCAGGGACGATCTTGAATTTAGTAGACGCACCAGTCGCATCGAGTACCGTGCCGTCAGCATTACGGACACCACTCATTAGAGCTATGGGGTAGCGTTCCAGCGCCTCCTGCGTAATCTGGCTGCGGGCAATAGGAATATTGGTGATCGCGGATTTAGCGTAGTCGTAAGCCGAGTTAGGGTCTTGAAGGGCGACCAGCCAATCGGACTGAGCAGGCGTTGAGGCAGCAGTTAAGTCTCTGAATTCAGGCATGTCAATTATCCCAGAATGGTTCCCCGTCTTCATCCACTAGGTTGGCACCACGGTTAGTAAACAGGGCGTCTTTGCTTTCGGTTATACGAAACGGATCACCCTTTTCGTCAGTCAAGATCCAGTTCTTTACGCCGCGCCCAGTCATGTAGTCATGCTTCATAATCCTGTTGAACTTCAGCTCGTGGAGCAGCTCGTTAAACCTCGTGATCACATCGGAAGACGTGGTTGCATCTCGAACCATATCCATCTGCTTAGAGATCACATCATCCAAACGAGGATTAGTCATACACTCATCCTCACTTTCCCGAGGATGTTTCGGTGCTCCATGCTCTGAAGCATGTTCCCTCGCCATCCCATAGCTTGATGGTTCTCGGTGAACGCCTCTGCTCGAGCGTGTAAGATCTCCTCTTGGATGAGGAGGTGGTCTAAATGGCCCCTCTTCTCAGCCTTCTGGAATCGCATCTTGGTTCGAGCTAGAACGTAATCGGTCAAACGATCTGGCAGATCCTGGAAGTCCCTCTTGACTAAACGGTCTACCCGCATCTTCTCGTCCCAAGTGTAATCGTTATTGTCCAGATCAAAGAGCAGTCGATATCGTCCCGTGCTATCGGCGGCACCGATCGCGTCCTTGATTGCGAACTCCTTGTCCTCGATCGTCTGATTGCGGTGATCAATATGCCGGCGAATGCGAAGCCAGTTAGCGAAGTCCACGCCCAGAGGAGCTGAAGTGACTGCGGCGTAGGCGGCACCAGTCCTGGTCGAGCTGCTGGTGAGGCCAGTCAGCGTTTGACTTCCCGTGAAAGTGCCGCTGACTTTCCGAAGATACATCTTGTCGTTGTGGATCACATCAAAAGTGCCAGTGGCGTTCGTGCTTGTCTCTCGCACGGTTTCGCCATATGTGAATACACCGCTGCCACCCGATACCGCGATCTCTACATCAGGGATAGTTAGATCAACGTCGAATTCAGATAGATGCCACCACCAGTTCTCACCCTGCACGCGAGTCGCCTCCTTGGTCAGCGTATCGCTGGCACGCCATTCGACCGTTCCGTCATTACTGGTCGGAACAGTAGTGATAGGCGTCTCGCCGAGGACTTCGAGGATCTCATTTACGGCATCTAGTGTTACCATTACCGCTTCCCCGCCTCATAAAGGCTTGTGACCTGAGCCGCTGTCAGTATGGTTTTGTACAGATGCACGCCAGAAATCTGGCCGTCAAAGGACGATCCCAGTCCATCTTGATTGCCTATATGCAGATCCTTCGATGAATCATCCTTGGCACTGCCAGCAGCCTCTGGGCTTTCCGTCAACCCGCTACCCTCTGTTCTAGCCACAGCGTTAACGTACAGAATAGGATCGTTAGTTGCGTCGTCCTTGTCGTATGTGAGAACCAAGTGATGGACAGTGTTGATTGCGATGTCTACGGCGGAAGTCCACTCGCCATCGGTCGCTCTGTCGTGCCTAAATGCCAAGGCCACGTTGCCGCCTGATTCTGTTTCGGTCCATAGGGACCAGCCAAGCAGACCACTGGGACTTCGCTTTTCAATTATTCGACCTGAGTTGCCTTGGCCGTCGCTATCAATGTCAACCCAGAGTTCGATAGACCCGCCGCCGTCAAAAATGTTATCTATATCCGCATGTTTCGTCACTTCAACGACATCGCCGGTCCCATCGAAATCGTAGCTTCCACCCGACGTAGCATGTATCGCCGCAGCACCCTGGGCCGTCCCGGTTATCGTGCCGTCATTGCTGCCGATGTCGTCTATGGCGTCACCAGTGGCCTCGGTAAATTCCCAAGCCGCAGTAGCGCCCAGGGTCTTAGCCAACTGGAAGGACGTTGGACGAAGCAGCAGATTGTTCTGAAGCAGCCCAGTCATCTCAATTCCTATGGATCACGGATCGACGATGTAGCCCACAACGCCTGCGTTGATCGTGCCGCTTGCACCTGTCACGACGATCGGCATAGCTGATACGCCAGACGCCATCTCCTTGGATCGCCATCCTGAGTACGAATCCTGTCCGAATAGATGGCTGAATCCACCGTTAGCTGGATTCTTATAGCGGTATATGATGTTGGCATCATCAGCACTGTTGTCGTCATCGGCATCGATCCAGACGTACAAATCGCCAGCTGCACTGTCGTTCGCCCAGACGGTGGTGATCACATACGAACTGCCCTCAACCAAGGCTGGCGTGTTACCAGCGGCGTCAAACAGATCTAGATCGCTCGCCGTGCCTGAGAAGTTTTTGTACGCTCGAAAATATCTCATGTCGAAAACCTTTTAATGCCCCCGCCCCCCTGGTGAAGGGGCGAGGGCTCAAGGAGGAAACACCTCTTATCGCTCTTGCGCGATGAAATACCAGTCAAGGCTCAGGATCGGATCATCAGTACCCTCGGATTGGCAGCAGAATGTTGCTGCCATCTCAGTGGTAGGAGTATGCGTTGAACCTGTCGTGATGCCTGTACCGCCTACACCATTGATCAACGGGGTGATCGTATCGAGTCCATTAGCATAGAACTCGAGAATGATGTAAGTGTCCTCGACTAACGTCGTCACGGTCGAAACGGAAGTCCTAGCACCACCCTTCTCGGCAACGAAGTCAACGCGACCTGACGCTGCCGCCAGAGTGGCCTGATTCATCTCGAATCCGATGTGGTCGGTACTGGTATTATCGCCAGCATCGAACATAGTCGTGTCCAAAATGGACAGACCTGCGAATATCTGGCTTTTCGAGATCGTGTCGGTGACCTTTAATCTACAGCCAAAGATCAGACCTTTGTTTGCAGCAGGCAAAATGGTCTCGGTCTTATGCTGAACTTGGGCACCTTGGTCAGCAGTTCCAGAATTTGAGTCGATTTGCAGAATTCCGAATGCGCCATCAATTACATCCGCCGTTCCAGTGGTACCGCCACCTAAGCTATTACTAACGACGTAATCGTCATCTGCATCGAACGATGAAAAGTCATCTGTCTCGACGTACCAATTCCGGTACGAGCTAGACAGAGCCTCTTGGGATCCTCGCGAGAGCAGTTTGACCATATGCTCCGCGTTAACTGGGAGAGTCATAATATCTTCCTTTGCTCTGGAGGTTAAGAAGCATCAACGTGAATCACGCCAGCGCAGTACGGTGAGAGTATTCCCGCACCGTGCAGGATTTGCGCCTTGACAAACGTCGTATTACGACGGTGGTCGTCTTCGATGTGTGTCTGGACGCCGCCAGCGTGAACGTACCCGATCGCTGCGTTGCCTTCGCCGGCTCCGCACAGCGCCAGTGCTACTGGCTCGCCTTCACCACTGCCGTCGAATGCAGCTTCGATCTGATATTTCGACGGCCCAGTTGTGACGCTGGAGTTCGGGATGTGGTTGGTCATCACCACGGTGAATCCTTCGAGGATTCCGATCGCACGCTCGTTCAACGAGTTCGGAACACGCGACAGGTCTCGATCGAAGATCGCCGAGTTGGTGATGAACGAAAGGACGCGCCGAGCCTGCGGAGTAATCAACAGGAATCGGTTCATCGGTCCTTCCGGTACATTGTCGATATCCATCAGACTGGCCAGTTCCGCCACATCGCTGCGGAAATTATCCGCACCCGTGGCTGTGGGCGGGTAAGCGCCCGTGGAACCGTAAGCGCCTTGCGCATCTACACGCTCGACGACGTTGCCAGCAGGATAGACACTAAGACCATCCTTGTTGAGCGCCGCCGTATAGGCTGCGTTCAGGCCAACGATGATCATCTTCTTATCGAAGTACACAGCCAGACTTCGACCAACTGATGCAGCTACCTGCTGCATAATGTCGAAATGACTGAGCATCTTCTGATCTAGAGGAACTTCTCGGTGAGACACGAGGATATCATCAACAGTGATGTTGCCCTCGTCTAGAACGTAGTTCTGGCCAAGTAGTTCAGTGCCTGGGGTATGCTCAACTGGGTCCGTGTCCTCGCCAAAATGGAGGAACTGGTGACTAAATCCTTCAGTTATGCTGCGTGAAGCAACCACGTTAGGATCCGGCCTGCCTTGGTTAATACCAGGAACTGAGACGCCAGCGCCGATATTGACGCTGTTCCACAGAATGGTATGCGCCCGGAACGATACCATGACCATGTCCTGAAACATCTGTTCCAGGGCAAGTTCGGCATCGACTCCAGACTTAGCCAAGAACCGTACAGCATTAGAATCTGCCATTGGAGGTTCTCCGAATTAAACAATTTCAAAACCAAACGACGCACTTTGGTCTCGACATTGATCGGAGTTGTCCCAGGCTGCTGCCGGCTCGCGGCGAGTTGTCCTGACGGGCTCGCCTAGAGATGCAAGTTGTCGGCGATCAGTCTGCGGCTGCGATCTGCAATCTCAGCCAGGAGGGCCTTGCTCGGTGTCCATCAAGTTGGCGCCGTGGCAAAGCCTGCCTTTTCGCGGTCCAACTTCTCCAACACCTTGATGGCTAACGACCTCCATGACTTCATGCGGCGGTCGCCATCAGGCACCGGATCACCCCGTTCCTCGAACTGGGCGATCAGCTGGGCCACGTTCAACAAACTATAGTCATTCTTTCTAGAAGTTTCAAAGATTTTTTCCCGAACGTCCTGGTGAACCTCGGATTCCTCCTGCATGGACTTGAGCTGGGCCTTCAATTTCCTGTTCTCGTCGGCTAGATCGTCGGCTGCCGGATTGGCCCCATGCTGCTGGGCGGCATTGATCATGGCCACGGTGAAGGCGGCGTTGTCATTGATCCCCGGACCCTTGGCCCAAGAATGCCCAGTGACCGTATGAACGATCTCGCAGAGGCACTCCGGGACTTCCGGCTTTCCCTCGATCCCCTGCTGTACGGAGTTGGTGAATCGGTAGCTGGAATTCCATCGGTCCAGCTGCTCGAGCTGCTCTTTCGTGGGCTTGAATCTAGGCATAGTGTCTACTCCCTGAAGGTATCCCGCAGGCTCTGTGGAGTGCGGGCGAGACGAAGTACGGCGTTTTGATCACCAGCATTAGCCTTGGCAAAAGTCTTCCAGTAGTCCTCGGCGTCTGTGCAGCCAGCAGAACTGCCAGGCGAAACCGCAGTATCTTCAACGGTCGCTGTAGTTGCTGGCGCTGGCTGGACACCCAAGTCATACAGTATTGATTTCATGGTCTTGATGCAGTACCTAGGGTCTTCCAGAGCCTCCCGAACACCCTTCAGATCTTCGTCGCTGTAGTGCGTAGCAGCGCGATTGATCACCTCATTGAACGTATCCTCGGATCCTCCACACAGCTGAACGCACTGATCCTTGTACTTAGCCTGCGTTGCCTTGATGTCGGATAGGGTGATCTGAGCCATCTGGTTCGCAACGCCCTTGGAGAACCCGACTTTTTGCATCTGAGCGTAGTGGGCATCTGACATCTGCCCATGCTCGTCAAAGTGCCCGAGCACCTCTAGGGGATCCAAACCAGCCTTCCTCATCACGCCTTGGATGTTGTCCTCCTCGGCAACAGAAGGGGCGTCTGGAAGCGTCACCCCAGTCTGCGAGGTTGGGCTCGGTGGCGGCGAGGACGTATCTGAGCTGGCGTCCTGTAAGCCGCTGCTAGGACTGGAGTTAGGCTCCGGCGTAGCGTTCGCGGTGCCGCCTTTACTCTGAGCCCTCTCTAGTCCTTTGTAGAAATTTTCTGCGGCGCCGGCATCGACGAACACCGACCCGATCAGCTGTTGATTATCAGGCAAACCCAAGTTGAACTTGGAGTTGCCTAGCTCCCGAATACCCGCCTCCAATGCCGCCTCGCCATTGAATTTCCCGGCGTAGACCGATGCCGATGCTTCATCTGTCGGAGCATCTGCTGGTGAATCTGCGGTGGCGGTGTCCGTTCCGTCTTCAGCCATAAGTAATCCTCCTTATGCTGCGGCTGCCGGCCCCCCAGGAAGGGCCGGGATTGGTGGTCCCGGTTGAGGCTGTTGGGCTGCGTCTTGCTCGGCAATGGCACCCGCAGACTGTATCGCCTGCTGTGCAGTAGCCATCTCGATTGCCTGCCTCTGAGACGCTGCGTTCTCGGCCTCTAGTTGTTCGTTGGTCTTGATTAACCCCGGCTCATTGATCCCGCTCCAGCGTGCCAAGATGTCTGCCATCACCCGAAGGTCGATCTTCTTTTGGAGTTCAGGCCCGAGCTGCTGGACGATCTGAGCATAGGTCAGCATCTGACCCAGCTTGACTTGGGTGGACAGGGCGGCTAGGCCGGTCAGTAACGCAACACGGGTTGCGTGCTCAGGGATCGGCTGGATCAGCTTCTGACTCCTAGCCTGCTCGATGGCCTTCTGGATCAGAGGAATCTGCTGGTCGTCGGCGATTGGGGTGTATGTACCACCGAGAGCGCCCTCCAATTCGAGGGCAATGCGGCGAATCTGCTCGGCAGTTACCCGCTCGCCTCGCGGTTGAATCTCTGATTCGACCATCATGGCCTTCGCTAGGTCACTTCGGATGGCATCGTCAGCGGCCTGCACCACACTGAAGTCGGCAATCTTTTCGATTTTGAGCGTGCCCACATCTTGAATATGGCCGCCAGCTACCTTGCACCTGAAGAACCCACCAGATTGCTGGGTCAGGTCGCTCTCAGTTACTCGACTGCCAAGATCGACACCAAACAGCATCTTCGACGCTAGTCCAGCGTGGTCGAGTTTTGCCCGCCGTAGGGCATTGTGGGACCGCAGGTCTCCCAGCAGCGATTCCACGAACCCACGCCCGTAGTTCTCGCCCGGTGCTAGGTCGAACGCCGTACTAAAGTATGGGCTGAGACGAGGATCATCGTGAGCGATGATGTTGCCATTGACCTCCTGCTCTACCAGCCACCTCTTGCTCAGAGGCTGCCAATTAACCATCGTGTAAATAGTTTGCAGCCGCTTATCGATTGGCATGGATTCATCCATGCTCAGGCCGGTCTTCTCGAACTTGTCAGGCGGCAGGCCCAGCGGGTCAATCTTCTCGGAGATCACATGCAGCAGCACGTCGCCAGCGGAATCCCTCTTCGTGACGTACTGGTCCCGCCGGAAGATCTTCAGCCGCCAATCCGTGGTGAGCTGCTCTAGAACGTCACCCGTGATCATTAGCTGGCTGAGCGCCATGCGTTTTCTGGACCGAAACCCAGATCTACGTCGAGATCTGCGGTCGATATCGATCGACTCGAACTTGGTCTGAATGATCACCGCCTGCTCAAACAGCTCCTGCTCCCACTGCTGGATCTGCGCGAGCCCTCCTGGTACGGAGTCTGGATGGTTTTTGATTTCCGGGTTCAGCTCGAACCGGAACCATTGCTGGGCCGGCGGGTAAAGAGCCAGGAGCAGCCTGCCTTCCAGATTGGCAATGCCGCGAGCACCCAGCGACTGCTCGGTGTCGGGCAGCTGCTGACCTTGGTCGTGGCCGATGGGTGGCTGGATCCAAGGTTTGGTCAGGGCCGCGCATTCACGAGCGGTTCGGAGGGTGTTGTACCTGAAGCCCTCTTGATCGAGGCGGTCAAATGTTTCTTTTATATGGGCCATACTAGGATATGGGAATGGAAACTCCGCTCGATTTGGTCGAGGATATACCAGCAGCAGGTGTGGTCACAGACGCACGTCCGACCCGGCGGGCCTCCTCCATCAGGCGCTTACGCTCGGCCTCTTCCAGATCCATGCGGTTAAATAATCGAGGTGGCTTTCGGATCGCGTCACGAAGTGATTGTGGATTCAGGATGTTGAGAACACCTTCGCCCTCGTCACCCTTGACGCCAAATATTGAGCTTACGGCATCACCCATGCGAAGAACGCCCTCGTCTCTGCTTTTCAGCCTGACGCTGAATAGCGAGTAGTTCATCCACGAGCTGGCGTCTGCCACACTCGCGTGCGATACGAAGTCGTTCCGTCTCGCTGTCCAAAGCCTCTGGATTGAAAAAGGGCCTGATGGGTATACAGCGATCCAGACCAGTCAACAACTCCGATGTGGTGGCGGGCAAACCAGTTGGAAAGATCGGTTCTTCATTAAAAGTGCCCGGCACCGGCGTTTCCTCACTAGGAAAGTATACAGTCTAGCTGGGGAACAAATCAAGGGTGGAATTTCAACTCCCCCAGATCTGAGGGCTCCGGCGACCACAGAGGTGCAGTGCGGGCCAGCCGAGACCCGACCATTCGTCGCGAGTAAGAGGGGTATGCTGGCCCAGCGGAATCGGTATGAACCATCGAAGTGGTCGTTCAGATCCACCTCTTTTGACATCGGCACCAGAACCGCAGCGACCAGATTCCGGTGGGAGGCTAGGTACTTATCCTCATCACCCAGCCAGATCCTGGAGAACGTGGGGTCCATAGCCAATCCGCCAGTTGCGATGGAACAGTGGATGAATGTGGAGTTGGTGATGACCCGCGAGATTCGGCAGATCAACCTCTCTTGCCAGCGGTATTGGCGACCTCCGCTGGAGAAGTAAACGATTGCTTCGTGATCCGTTCGATCGAGGGCGTCCAGCGCATTGCCTTCCCGCCACGCTTCAGCTTTAACTTTCGCCATCCCCACAACTCTATCGTGCCTCCTGCGTCCAGCCACAGCTCGGCCTCCTCGTGACATTCTTCCAAAATCTTGGTTCTGTGTGCAGCCATTCCTGACATGGCGCAGCACTGGACTCCAATGATGCCTGGGTACTCAGACACGTCTAGCGCAATGATGTCGATGAACCCGAACAGGTCTTGCCTGATTCCATGCGGCCCGACATTCCCATTCCATTTTTCCACGATACCGCACGTCCGACCTTCGTTTCTCATCTGCCTAAGTGTTCGTTGTGTCGGAGTCATGTGAATCAACTTCCTTCGTGTCTAAAACGTGTTTTAGTACGAACGCTGCACACTGGGGGACGATGGCGTTGCCTAATGCCTTCAATCTTTTGGCCCGGTCTTTTTGCCCCTTGGCGACCCGTGGGACTCCGCATTCCCATCCTCCACAATCGTCCAATCCAGGCTGTAGCCCATCAGGATGGATACCCAATCTGCATTCAGCGCCCCAGTTTTCTGGTTCGCCTCTTGAACTGTGGCGTCCAGATATTTTTTCCCCAGCCGGTATTTGTGGCTTTTGCTTCCCAGCGGGCCGGTTCCCTTCCATTCGCTTGCCCTCGGTGTCGGCCACATCCTCACCGCCGTGGATAGAGGTAGATGTAGATTCACGCCCTTTTTTTTCTGTTCCTCCTGACGCTTTCTGAATCGCTCCGGTGGCTCTCCCTGTCCTCCGTATGGTTCCCCCACTACCGGTGTCGGCCACAGCTTGACGGCGCCCGGTAGCCCGTTCCTCGGTTCGTTCGGATTGATTTCCCCCCGCTTCTCTGCATCGTTCGCCCTCGGTGTCGGCCACATTTGGCGTTCGAGAATCGCGGTTATCAATGGCTTGTGAAGTCCTCCCAACTTGGGGTTTGCGGCTTTTTTCTCCTCTTGTCGCTGGTAGTGTTCTTCTGGGGTGCGATGTTGGGTGGCATCCGCCGCCATCGGTGTCGGCCATATCTTCCCGGACTCCGACAATCCAGATTCGATCATGTCGGTGCGGCGCGCCAACGTAGGCAGCAGGTACGCAATGCCATTGCACACGATACCCGAGCGGGGCCAACGATCCGAGAACAACGTCCAGCCCTCTAGCAAGCAGCGCTGAAACGTTTTCCAAGCAGAGGATTTCGGGTCGAACCACGCTAATGGCGGCAAGCGTTTCCCACCAGAGTCCGCTGCGCTCGCCTTCGAGTCCGGCTCCCTTTCCTGCGGTTGAGATGTCTTGGCATGGAAATCCGCCCGTAATGATTGAGCGATCGCGCCCAAAGTTGATCCATTCAAGTGCAAGGG
>Ga0114902_1000562_pt1 | contig 19603 bp, 15 predicted proteins | sample MalvireepMed_s12_FD_87291 | JGI IMG/M metagenome (GOLD analysis project Ga0114902, IMG submission 87291) | Marine viral communities from the Global Malaspina Expedition - Malaspina viral metaG DeepMed_s12 | ecosystem: Environmental > Aquatic > Marine > Oceanic | place: Mediterranean Sea... | reverse complement strand
ATTGACCTGTAGCGTCTAATCCATTCTAAGGCACTCAGCGCTGTTCTAAGCGCTTCTTTTACCCCTACCCTATACCTTGGCATAGCCTAAGCTTCAATCTATCCACCAGTGGACTCTGACGCAATCTGAGCCACTATCTAACACCATACCCTTGCCCTATGATCCAATGAGGCATAGCCAGTGTTATCTCTAGGGCATTATCTGAGGTCTATCCAGGCCTATCTATCAGGCCTATTCAATGTCGTCTTAAACAGTCTTTAAAGCGCGCTCAATAACTGCCCAAATTATTGACACTAATACTGTTCTCTAAAGGCCTTTAAAGTAGACAATAAATAATACTTTGCACACTTCATAAAACTTTAAAGGGTTAACCATGTCTTTTTACACTTAAAATAACTTTATGAATGGTGCTGGTAAACTTTAAAAGTCTGTAAAGTCTTTTGATGTAAGTTATTGTTTTATAAAAGGATCGCGTGAAGTCTTCTGAGGCCCCTCGGAGGAGCCCCGGCCCCCGGAGCCCCCATATATGCACAATCTCCTACATTTTACAGAGCTTTTCAATGTTAAGTACAACAAAAAGGTTTGATCGGGTCTAAATAGATCTAATAGAGGAGGCTCCCTAATAGGCAGTCAAAATAGTTTCAGGCTCCTATACTATTCACCCTTGGCGGGTTAGCTCTATTATAGAGTCGAAATTAACTTTTGTCAAGACCTATTGACAAATTCTCCACAGACCTTATAATAAACCTATGACAAATTTACCTACAACACGAGTTTTAACCGAAAAACAACAAAGCTTCCTTGATAATCTCTTAGAGACTCAGGGAGATTTAAAGCTATCTGCGGAACTTGCAGGATACTCAGGAAATCACTACCAAGTAATACAAAGTCTTAAAAATGAAATAGTGGATTTAGCCTCGGACGTACTTGCAAGGGAAGCACCTTCTGCTGCATTTAAACTCATCGAGATGATGAAGAACGCAAATGCAGTCCCACAAGCTAATATCAAGTTACAGGCCGCACAGACGATTCTGGATCGGGTAGGTATTGCCAAAAAAGAACGATTGGATGTTAACCATAATGTTACTAATAGTATTTTTATACTTCCAGAGAAAAAAACAATTGATCTGGATGTAGAAGAAGGCGAATATACTGAAGTTTCTGTCCATGAATAAACCTGATATTCCTTCAAATTACATAAAAAAGAAGAGTTCAACAATCCCTTTCGGCTATAAAACCTGTGAAATAGAAGGCTGGTTAGCTCCTATACAAGATGAATTAGCTGTTTTACATAAATATCTCCTTAGAATTATCAATAAGAAAGTATCTCTCAGGGATGCTTCGCTATTAATTGAGCAGGAGAGTGGACGTAAAATAAGTCATGTTGCACTTAAAGGTTATATAGATAAACCTTTATGGGAATTATTTCCAGATCAGTTTAAAACTAATAAAGATGGTTCTTTTATTTGTAATAGTAAAGGAATACCTGTAAAGAAAGGAGGTAGACCCAAAGGATCTAAATCCTCTTATACCTATTCAGCAGAACATAGAAGAAAACTGGAACTTAAAAGAAAGAAAACAAAGATCCAAAAAGACAGGAAAGTTATAGAAGATAAAGCAAGAAAGATTAAAAAAGAAGAAGAATTATTAGTTAAGGTTACTTCAGATTCAAAAGAAGGAAAAATAGTTACAGATACAGATCTTCAGTTAACAACCCCTTCTGTTCAGGAAAGGCTTAAAGATGCTAAAGTTCTGTTCCACCCGAATGAAGGACCACAGACAGACTTCTTGGCTGCATCAGAAAAGGATGTACTTTACGGAGGTGCAGCGGGAGGAGGTAAGAGTTTTGCAATGCTGGTTGATCCTTTACGATATTGTCATCGTAAGGCTCATCGTGCTTTGATTTTAAGAAGGTCTATGCCTGAACTAAGGGAGTTGATTGATAAATCCAGAGAACTTTATCCACAAGCCTTTCAAGGTTCTAAATTCAGGGAAGTTGAAAAGGTATGGAATTTTCCCAGTGGAGCCAAGTTAGAATTCGGGTTCCTTGAAAGGGATGCAGATGTTTACCGTTACCAAGGTCAATCCTATTCTTGGATTGGGTTCGATGAAATAACTCATCTTCCTACAGAGTTTTCTTGGAATTATCTGGCTTCAAGGTTACGAACAACTGATTCTGAAATAAAGACTTATTTACGTTGTACTGCAAACCCCGGAGGTGTTGGCGCACATTGGGTAAAGAAAAGATATATAGATCCTATTGAAATAAATACCAGTTTTTTAGGTAAAGATGGTTTAACCCGTAAATTTATTCCTGCTAAATTAGCTGATAATCCTTATCTGGCAAAAGATGGTGCATATGAAGTTATGTTGAAGTCTTTGCCTCCTACACAACGTAGACAATTACTGGAAGGTAATTGGGATGTTGCAGAAGGAGCAGCTTTTACGGAATTTGATTATGATGTTCATGTTATTACTCCTTTTGAGATTCCAATAGGATGGGAAAGAGTTAAAGGAGTTGACTATGGATATGCTTCAGAAAGTTGCTGTTTATGGGGAACTTTAGATGTTAATGATGGAACTTTAATTATTTATCGAGAATTATATCAAAAAGGCTTGACAGGAGAAGAATTAGCCCGTATAATATCTATTAGGGAAGTTGAAGATCCGTTTTCTGTAGCTGGTGTATTAGATACTTCAGCATGGGCAAAAACTGGTGCAACTGGCCCGACAGTTGGTGAGTCTTTATTAAAGGCTGGTCATAAAGTACGTAGGGCTGATAGAAACAGGATACAGGGTAAAATTCAGGTACATCAATATCTTAAAATAAGAGATAATGGTAGACCTAATTTACAAATTTTTAATACGTGTCCAAATTTGATACGGGAACTTCAAAGTATTCCCTTATCTAAAACAAATCCAGAAGATGTGGACACTCATGCTTCTGACCATGCTTATGATGCTTTACGTTATTTGATAATGAGTAGACCACGAATGGTAAGTCCATTCGATAGAATACGAGATTTAAAAAGAACAATATATGAACCAGCAGATAGTGAGTTTGGATATTAAAATATGGCAGAACAAAATAACACATTTTTAAATGCAAATAACATTTATGAAGATGTAGAAGGTGAAGTTGGAAAAACTTTATCTTTAGAAGCTAATCAGAAAACAAATCTGGTTGGTATTATTACTTCAAGATTTGCAATAGCAGAAGATGCTCGCTCATCTGATGAAAAGAGATGGTTATCTTCTTATTCCAATTATAGAGGTCTTTATAAAAGAAATATACGTTTTAGAGACTCTGAAAAATCCAGAATATTTGTAAAGATAACTAAGACTAAAGTATTGGCTGCTTTTGGTCAATTAGTAGATGTTATTTTTGGAACTGGTAAATTCCCGATTGGTATTAATGAAACTAAAATACCAGAAGGTGAAAGGGAAGATGCTCATTTAGATAATCAAAATCCGAATCCTGATCTTGAAACTCCTGATAATATAGGAAACAGACTAGAAGATGAGGTTATTAATCCTTATGATGTAGGTTATGAAGGAGATGGAAGGGTTTTAACAGTGGGTGCAACTTTAGGTGTTGGAGGTTTTGAAGATACTATCGAGGATCAGGCTGAAGAAGCAGGATTACTTAAAGAAGGTTTAAGTCCTAATCCACAGGTTTTAGAAGTATCTCCTGCACAAAAAGCAGCTAGACGGATGGAAAAACTAATACATGACCAGATAGAAGAATCTAAAGGTTCTTCTGAAATAAGGAATTCTCTTTTAGAAGCTGCTTTACTAGGTACTGGAATTATTAAAGGCCCATTTAATTTTAATAAAAGATTAAATAAATGGGATAAAGGTGAAGAAGGTGAACGAATATATTCACCATTAGATGTAAGAGTACCACGAATTGAGTTTGTAAGTTGTTGGGATTTCTATCCAGATCCTCAAGCTACGAATATAGATGAGTGTGAATATATTATTCATAGGCATAAAATGAATCGTAGCCAGCTTAGACAGCTTAAAAATATGCCTTATTTTAATGAGGATGTAATTAGAGAATGTCTTAAAGAAGGCCCAAATTATATTGAAAAAGGATTTGAGGGTCAGTTAAAAGATAATATTTCAAAATCAGAAGATACTTATAATTCTAATTTTGAAGTATTAGAATACTGGGGCATCATGGATGCTGAATATGCCAGAGAAGTAGGAATTGAATTATCAGAGGATATAGATGATTTAGACGAAGTACAGATTAATGCGTGGATATGTGGTAATATGCTTTTAAGGGCTGTTATCAATCCGTTTACTCCTTATCGTATACCTTATCATTCTTTCCCTTATGAAAAAAATCCTTATAATTTCTTTGGTATAGGAGTTGCTGAAAATATGAATGATTCCCAACAGATTATGAATGGTCATGCAAGAATGGCTATTGATAATCTGGCTTTAGCGGGTTCGTTAGTTTTTGATATTGATGAATCTGCGCTAGTCGGTGGACAATCAATGGAAATATATCCGGGCAAAATATTCAGGAGACAAGCTGGACAGCCCGGACAATCTATTCATGGATTAAAGTTTCCAAATACTGCACCTGAAAACATGATGATGTTTGACAGGTTCAGACAGCTTGCAGATGAACAAACAGGTATTCCCAGTTATAGTCACGGACAAACGGGAGTACAAAGTATGACACGAACTGCATCTGGTATGTCAATGTTACTGGGTGCAGCTAGTTTGAATGTAAAAACAGTTGTCAAAAACCTTGATGACTTTTTATTAAGACCACTTGGAGAATCATATTTCCAATGGAATATGCAGTTCTTTGAAGGTAATCTGGATGTGATAGGTGATTTAGAAGTTAAAGCTACAGGTACAAATAGCTTGATGCAAAAGGAAGTTAGAAGTCAACGATTAACAGCATTTTTACAAACAGTACAAAATCCTGCCGTTGCTCCTTTTGTCAAGATGTCTAAACTTATTAGTGAACTTGCTTATAGTCTAGACCTTGATCCAGATGAAATTCTGAATGATCCTGAAGAGGCTGCGATTATGGCACAAATTATAGGAATGCAAAATGCTGGACAAACAACTGGCGAAGAAGCTGGCCCCCTTGGTACACAACAAGGAGCTATGGTCAGTCCTGAAGGAATACCTCAACAACCTCAAGACCTTGGAGTTACAGGCACTGGCGGTGGCAACATCGGAACAGGAAATGTTCCGCTTCCAGGGGAGACTGCATTCTCTGGTACGCCTAGAGCAACTGGAGGGACAGGTGAAGGAAGCCCTGTCTAGAAAAGATGAAGTATAAAGGTTTAAAATATGAAGGGCTTTTCTGGTGTAGAGAACGTAAAGATTACTTCAATTGGAAAGATTATATAAATTATTATAAAGAGAAATCAAATGGCTAAAAAGAAAAAAGAAGCAACTGGATTACTTGTAGCTGTGTCTCCCATAACTATAAAAGAAAGAGAAACAAAGTATGGAGGAGGTTTATTAGATTCTGATAGACAACAATATCAGGAAGGTGATGAAGTAGTAGACCCGTGGACCGAGGAAGACAAGCGAAGATGGACAGAAGAAGGAGGAGAAGGAATAAATGATCCTGTGAATTGGACCGAAGCAGAAATACAACAACGCGAAAGAGTAGATGAAACTCAAGCTAGTTATCAACAATTATTACTTAAAAATGCAGAAGCATTAGCAGCGAGTTCTAAATTTGATGAGCCTCGTAATTATGGATTATTTGGAAGAGGTAGAGCTAGGAACTCTCGACTGGAAGAGTATTTTAATGAAGCTTTTAAAAATCATTTAAATACTGCAACTTGGGCTGGAACAACTCTTCCTCATTCAACCGCACAAGAAGGATTAGCTGAAGTTAGAAATATGGCAAAACAAATTATAGAAGAAAGGGAAGCACTAAAAGAAGCTTTTATTCAGGAGCATGGTCAAGAGGCTTTTGATCGACTAGTGGATAAACCATTAGGTCAACAATTAAGAGACGATGTTAGGAGTATATGGAGATCTGTTACTAATCGGAGTAGAGAAGAAAAACAAAGTGGAGGACTACTCATGTCCGATAGACAGCAATACCAAGAAGCTGGCCCTGTAATGCCTCTTCCTGAAGAGACTGAAGAACCCATAGTTCCAGAACCAATTATAGCTTCAGAAGAAGCTGTACCGCCTGAAAAAGGTGCTGTACCTTCTGAAGAAGGTAAGGTAGTTCCAGACGAACAAATGGAAGATGAATATTTAGATTTTGTAATTTCACAGTCTCTTGATGAAGAAGAAGAAACATATTTAATGGATACATTAGAAGCTGATCCAAAACTTAGTATGATATTTGATAAAATAATGGATACAGCTACAGAATTTGCAGGATCTGGTCCCGTTGAGGGTCCGGGTACTGAAGTCTCCGATTCGATACCCGCAAGGTTATCGGATGGAGAGTTTGTTATGACTGCGAAAGCTGCTGATGAAATTGGCCCTGATAATCTTCAGGGTATGATGTCAGATGCAGAACTTAGAGCAGATCAGAGACAAGCAGCGCAAGAAGGAGGATTAATCCGACCAGACTTTGAAGAAGAAACTGATGAATTAGGTCGTCCTATTAATCAGGAAATTCGGAAAGGAATGTTAGGAATTAATCCACGATTGCAAGCAACGGGATAAAGCCACCCTAAACTAGTCCAAAGGACTACCATAGGCACTTTATCAATTTAAAAGTAAACCGAAAGGCTACCTTTACAAGACAAGCCCTGCTTATTTTGGCCTTTAAGCAGCCACCTTTGTTAAGAAAGCCCTGAGTAGGAGAATAGAAAATGACTGACAATATTGAAAGAGAGGAACAAGCAAACCCATATAATCAAAAAAAATCTTGGCATGACGGCAAGGAAACTACCTTTGTATCAGCAGATAATGCTTATTTTGAAGATCCTTCAACTAAAACTGAAGAGTCTGAAGAAGAGAAAACTCCTAAAACTAAACAGGCTCGTCCTTATAAACGACCTGATTATAAAAAGCGTTATGACGATCTAAAGTCACATTATGATAGAAAGCTAAATGAATTCAAGTCTAGAGAACAAGAGCTAATGGAAGAAGCTACTAAAAGTAGACCAGACTATAAAGCTCCTAAAACTCCAGAAGAACTTGCAGCATTTAAGAAACAATATCCTGATGTCTTTGAAGTAGTAGAAACTGTTGCTCATATGCAAAGTGAGGAAAAGGCAAAAGTTCTAGAAGAACGTCTTTCAACCTTACAAGAGCGAGAAACAGAACTAGTACGAAAAGATGCTGAAAAAAGATTGAGAAATAATCATCCTGATTTTGATGATATCAGAAATAGTGATGATTTCCATTCGTGGGCAAAAGCACAACCAGAATCTCTCCAGAAATGGATATATAATAATTCTGGTGATGCTGATCTTGCTAGTCGAGCTTTAGATTTATTTAAGAAAGATATAGGTATGAGTTCTTCTCCAAAGAAAAGAAAGTCAAATTCTAAAAAGTCCAGAAAGTCTGCTGCGGATATGGTATCAACCAAAACAACATCCGTTGATCCAAAGCAGAATAAAATCTGGACGGAAAGGGAAATTGCTGCAATGTCCATAGATCAGTTTGATCAATATGAAGATCAAATTAATCAAGCTATAAGCGAGGGCAGAGTAGTAAAATAATTTTAATTTGATTCGGAGGATATCAAAATGGCATACAATCAATCTGATCAGTATTTTGAGCCTAGCACAGATACTGATGCCAACTTTGCTAACTCCGTAAGTACGCAAGCAAATTCGTTTTTCCTTCCGGCAGTCTTCTCTAAAAAGGTACTTAACTTCTTTAGAAAGGCTTCGGTAGCTCAAGCGATTACTAACACCGACTATGCTGGTGAAATTGCGAACTTCGGAGATTCAGTAAAGATTATTAAAGAACCTTCCATCACAGTATATCAGTACGAACGTGGAAAAGACGTAACTCAAACAAAGCTAACTGACGCAGAAGTTACACTTGTTGTTGACACAGCGAATGCCTTTAAGTTCAAAGTGGATGATATTGAATCTTCAATGTCCCATGTGAACTGGCGGGAAGTCGCTTCGTCTTCAGCAGCCTATGCGATTAAAGATGCTTTTGACGAGGGCGTTATTGCTGCCATGTTTGCAGGAGTAGCCTCATCTAGCCCGAACCATATATTAGGTTCGGATAATGCGACTGATCTTGCTGCTGGTACATTTGATGGCACAGGTAATCTCGATATCGGTTTTGATTCGTCAGAACATGATCCTTTAGATGTTTTGGGGCGCATGGCCCGTCTATTAGACGACCAGAGTGTTCCAGAAGAGGGACGCTTTTTCTTAGCTGGCCCTGATTTCTATGAGGTTCTGTCTGGCACAGCATCGAAACTGCTATCTTCAGATTACAATGCTGGTCAAGGTTCTATCAGGAATGGTCTTGTAACTTCTGGTAAGATCCGTGGATTTAATATGTACAAGTCGAATAACATTGCAAGCACATCTAATGCTGCTGGTAAATGTATCTCTGGTCATATTTCGTCTACGGCAACGGCCCAGACGATTACTAGTACTGAAGTTTTGCGTGATCCCGATTCGTTTGGTGATATTGTACGAGGTCTTCATGTTTATGGAGCCAAAGTACTTCACGACAACGCATTGGTTTCTGCATTCTATGGTATTGACTAATCTTAAGTGGATTAGGGAGTCTGAAAAGGCTCCCTTTTCCTTTTTATATAATTAAATAATGGAGAAAAATTATGGCAAGTCCAGTTATTGAAATAAGAGATACAGGACGTAATTCATCGAGGACAGGAGATGTTCGTGCTCTTTCAGATAATGTGGTTGCTTCTTGGACCTCAACAACGACAGGTACAATTGCAGTTACCGCAGGTGAAAACTACGATGTTTCATTTACTCAACCAGCAGATACGATTATTCGTAATCTAATCGCTATTCCAGCAGGAAATATTGTTACAGCAGGAGCTTCTGGTGATGATGTAGACTTTTCGTTAGGAACATCTTCAGGTGGTACTCAGATTATTGCAACGGAAGCTATTCTGGATGATGGTGGTTCTGCGGTTACTTGGACAGCGAATGCGCCTTTGTATCTTATCCAAGATTCACATGGTCATGCAGCTAATCAATTCGTTAGTACAGCAACTACAGCGGGAGTTGTAGGTGGTCCTGCAACTTCTGAAGCTATTGTTATTGCAGCAACATTGTATACTGCATCTGAGCGTACACTTTATGCACGATTAACGCCTTTGGCAAATAATCTAGCTACTGCTGCGACAACAGTTACTTACTTAGTTGAGTTCTTACACTTAGGCGTATTACCAGACTAAGATCATGCCACAGTTAGGTAGTGATAAACATCCTATCATTATGAATAGCTCTGGTAAAAAAAGTACTAGGGTCTTAGGACTATTGGGTAGGGTTTATGCTGGAAAAAGCAAAGAGAACTTTAATAAAAACTATGATCGTGTATTCGGTAAAAAAGTAGGAGAGAAAAATGCCTGAATTAAAATATGGTAGTGTAGTTCACTATGAAAATATTGAAGATATGGAAGGCTATTACGAAAACTCTGAAGATAATCAGAATCGTGATGCTGATAAAAAGCAGGATATTAAGACTGATAATAAAGATTCAGACTAATGGCAACGACATATCTTACATTAACTAATGAGGTCTTACGAGAGCTTAATGAAGTTCAGTTGACTTCATCTAATTTTTCTAGTGCAACTGGAATTCAAGCCTTTGTACAGGAAGCTATTAACAGATCTTTAAATGATATTGCGAATGAAGAACCGCAATTGCCTTTCTTTGCCTCTGCTGCCAGTGGAGGCACTGATCCTTTTTATGGAAATGTTACAGTAGCTTCAGTAGCAGGAACCAGATGGTACTTATTAAAATCAGGTAGTTCTAGTATTACTACAGATTATTCTTCTGTAGACTGGGATGATTTCTATATTACTACTATTAGTGTAAGTGGTGAAGCAGCTCCTTATGTTTCCAGAGGTTTAAAATTTATAACTCTTACAGATTGGCGTAGGTATTTAAGGGATTCAGAAAATGCAGATGATGCAGACACACAAGTATATGGCGAGCCTCTCTATGTCATTCGTAGTCCCGATCATCGTAAATTCGGACTTAGCCCAATACCTGATAAAGTATATAATATCCACTTTTATGCTTATACCATTCCTACAGCCCTTTCTGCACACGGCGATGCTATTGTTTTGCCTGACCAGTATGCTCCAATTATTACAGCTAAAACGAGATATTATGTTCATCAGTTCAAAGATAATTTACAGCAAGCAGCTTTTGCGTTGGATGATTATAAAAAAGGTATGAAGTATATGAAATCTAATTTAATTAATCCTCAACCAAAAGCAATGACAGATGACAGGACTTACTTCTAATGGGAGCTAGTCAACCTTTTTCTGTTCCACTAGGCGGTGGACTAAATAAATCTACTAATTCTATTGAACTTCTTAAAACTCCGGGGATGGCAACAAAGCTTAGAAACTTTGAGCCAGCTATTGAAGGTGGATATAGGCGTATTAATGGATATTCACAATTAGGAGATGGCACAAGACCTAATAGTTCAAATGATATTATAGGACTTCATGTTTATGCTGATGGTGTTATAGCTTGTGCTGGAACTAATATTTATTTTAGCCTAGATGGAGATAGCTGGTTACAAATAAATAGAGCGAGTGTAGCTGGTGGTGGAGATGATTATAGCACCTTTACAGGTCGTAGTACTTCAGCAAGAACATCACAGAGTACAGCACATTTTGCAACCTATAAAGGTAATACTATTTATGGTGAGCTTGTAATCACAGACGAAAGTTCTGGAACAAAGCCTTATTTATTCAAAATGACAGGTACTGGAGCATTAAGTGGTAGAACTTATTTTGGAGAACTAATAACTGTAAGCGGTACTCATTATCCTAAATTCTGTATTATACATGATCATCATTTAGTAGTTGCTGGCGCAGCTACTGCTTTGAATACTATATATTATAGTGGTACAGATGATATTAATGATTTCACATCTAGTGGTTCTGGTTCAATCGTACTGGATGATCAAGTAGTCGGTTTAAAGAATTTCCGTGGAGAATTATTTATATTTTGCAGGAATTCAATATATAAGTTACAAAATATAAATGATTCCGACAGTATTGTAGTAACTCCAGTTACAAAAAATGTTGGTTGTGTGGATGGGAATACTATTCAGGAGATGGCAGGAGATCTAATCTTCTTGGCTCCTGATGGATTCAGAACAATCGCTGGTACTGCACGAATTGGCGATATTGAACTAGGAACAATTAGTAAAGCTATTCAGCCTATTGTAAACGATATAGTTGCAGCATCTAATACATATGATTTCAGTAGTGTAGTAATACGATCTAAATCACAGTATCGTATGTACTATAGTACTTCATCAGGAGTAATAGCTAATTCATATGGTATTATAGGAACACTCAGACAAAATGGGTTTGAATGGTCTGAAACTGTAGGCATTATTGCTCCGTCTGTTGCATCAGGATTTAACTATGCAGGAATTGAAAAGTTTTATCATGGTGATAGAGATGGATATGTTTATAATCACGATACAGGAGATTCATTCAATCCAGCAGGAACTGCAACCAATATTGTAGCAGAATACCAATCTCCAGATTTTGATTATGGAGACTTGGGAACCTTAAAAACCTTGGATCATATTAAAATATCATTCACACCGGAAGGAGATATACAACCGACCTTACGAATAAGATATGATTATGGTTCCATAGATTTACCACAACCAGACGATATTACACTAGATTCAATACCTTCTCCTGCTATTTTCGGATCAGCAGTATTTAATAGTCAAAAATTTGGAGCAGGAGAACAGCCACTTGTTAGACAAAGTTTAACTGGAAGTGGACATAGTAACTTTTTTAGAATATATAGTGATGATACAAATCCACCTTATATTATTAACGGCCTTTATATTAATTATAGACCTTCAGGAAGATTATAATGGGAACAACTTATACAAGACAAAGTTCATTTAGTGATGGCGATACAATTACAGCCGCATTATTTAATAATGAATATGATCAATTATTAAACGCTTTTGCATACGCATCAAGCGGAACAACAGGCCATCAACATGACGGAACAGCAGCAGAAGGAGGAAACATCCATACAATCGGAGATCAAGACTTCCTTAATAAGATTGTTGCTGATAGTACTAATAATCGTTGGGGAGTTTTTGTAGAAGTATCCTCATCTGCTGTTGAACAAATAAGAATTCAAGATGGAGCTATTGTACCTGTAACAGATAATGATATAGACTTAGGAACAAGCTCACTTGAATTTAAAGATGCCTACTTTGATGGCACAGTTACAACGGATGCACTAACAGTATCAAGTACTACAAATTTAGACGGAGCTATACAACTAGACAATACTCTTACGGCTGGAGTAGATGATACGGGCCACGACATTAAGTTTTTCGGAGCAACTTCTGGAAGCTACCTATTATGGGATGAGTCAGCAGATTCATTACTATTAACAGATTCTACACCACTCAAGATTGGAGACAGCCAAGATTTAACTTTATACCACGATGGTTCTAATTCTTATGTAACAAATGCAGTAGGAGCATTAAAGCTTGCTACTGAAACAAGCGGAATTGCAATAACAATAGGACATACTACATCTGAAACTACAATTGCAGATAATCTTACAGTCACAGGAAACGCTTCAATAGGTGGTAACTTTGATGTTACAGGAACTATTGATTTCAGTGATTCAGCAATTACAAATGCTGGAGATATGCAATTAGATTCTATTACAGGTGATGGAGATACAGATACTGCTATAACCTTTAGTGGTTCTAATGTTATTACAGTTAAGGCAGCAAACGCAGATCAAGTTACGTTTACGGATGGAGCTATTGTTCCTTCAACAGATAATGATATAGATCTAGGTACAAGCTCAACAGAATTCAAAGACGCATATTTCGATGGTACAGTAACTTCAGATGCCTTTGCGGGGCCATTAACAGGAGATGTTACAGGAAATGTTAGCGGAACTGCTGCAACTGTTACGACAGCAGCACAAACAAATATTACAAGCCTTGGAACTCTTACAGCTTTAACAGTTGATGATGTTGCTATAAACGGCAAAGTCATCACAATGACAGGATCTAGTAGTGATACGGCAGTATTTACAGCAGGAACAAATGGAACATTAAGTATTGTTACTACTGACGATGCAGCTGCCGCAGCTAATATTCAAATCACAGCAGACGGTACAGTAGATATTGATTCAGCAGGAGTCTTAACTCTAGATTCTGGAGCAGCTATTAATCTTGAGCCAGCTTCAGGATCAGCAATTTTACTGGATGGTACAATTAGTGTAGATGGATCATCAGTTTATGCTACTGATTTAATACTCGGAGAAGACTCTCAAACTGCTATCGACTTTGGAACAGCAAACGAGATTGACTTTAAAGCAGATAATGCAGCACGATTAACACTAACATCAAGTGCTTTATATCCTGTAACGGATAATGAAATAGATCTAGGAACAAGCTCATTAGAATTCAAAGACGCTTTCTTTGATGGTACTGTAACGGCAGACGCTTTTGCAGGACCATTGACAGGTAATGTTACAGGTAATGCAAGCGGAACAGCAGCCACGGTTACGACAGCTGCACAGTCAAACATTACTAGCTTAGGAACTTTAACAACACTTACAGTAGACAATATCATTATCAATGGGACTAATATTGGACATACATCTGATACTGATTCAATGGCGATTGCATCTGATGGCGTTGTTACGTTTAGTCAGATACCTGTTCTACCAGCAAACACGATTGACTCAGACCATTATGTAGACGGATCAATAGATACGGCACATCTGGCAGACAATCAAGTAACATTAGCTAAGATGGCTGGACTTGCCAGAGGTAAAATTATCTATGGTGATTCATCTGGAGATCCAGCAGCTTTAGCCGTAGGTTCTGCGAACTATGTATTGACTAGTGATGGTACTGATGTCAGTTGGGCAGCAGCCGCTACTGGAACTACTTTCCAATTAGAAGATGATGACGGAACTGAAGTCACTATCGCAGACTCTAAAGAAGTTAAGTTTATCGGCTCTGGTATAACTACAAACTGGACAGATACAGATAATGGTACAGATGGAGATCCGTATGATCTGACATTCACAGTAGATGCTGCTCAGACAGGAATAACTTCAATCTATGCTACTGATCTAATTATGGGAGAAGACTCTCAAACAGCCATAGATTTTGGTACTGCTAATGAGATTGATTTCAAAGTAGATAATGCTGCTAGATTGACCTTAACAACAGGAGCTTTATATCCTGTAACCGATAATCAGATAGATCTTGGTACAAGTTCATTAGAGTTTAAGGATGCTTTCTTTGATGGAACTGTAACAGCAGACGCTTTCGCAGGGCCACTAACAGGTAATGTTACAGGCAATGCCAGTGGTACAGCGGCAACAGTAACAACAGCCGCCCAATCAAATATAACAAGTCTTGGAACACTTACGACACTTACTGTTGATAACGTCATTATTAATGGCACTACTATAGGACATACTAGTGATACAGACTTAATGACTGTAGCAGATGGTGTTTTAACTGTAGCAGGAGAACTAGACGCAGCAACTCTAGATATATCAGGAAATGCAGATATTGATGGAACAACTAATTTAGATGCTGTAGATATTGACGGCAATGTACAAATAGATGGAACAGTTACAGTCGGAGTAGATGACACAGGTAAGGACGTAAAATTTTTCGGTGCAACTTCAGGAAAGTACTTGCTCTGGGACGAGAGTGATGATTCATTAAATGTTCCAGATAATACTAAGATCAAGATAGGCACAGGAAGTGATATGGCGCTGTATCACGACGGGACAGATAATTACATGGACCTTACCAATGATTTAAGAATCAGAGGCGGCGGTGCTGACATGATGTATTTCCAAAGTACTGGGAACATATATATGGGTGGTTTAACCTCTGAACCCGCTAATGGATTCCTTTGTGTAAAATCACACGCAGGAAAATATAGTATAGTCGTAGGCGGTGGAGGAACGGATTCTTTTACAGCAATGGCGTTTGCCGAAGATGGTGATGCCGTTGTAGGGACTATCGCTATTTCATCAAGTTCTACTGCTTATAATACTTCATCAGATTACCGACTAAAAGAAAATGTTGTTGACTTAGAGAACGCAACTGATCGGCTTAAATTGCTAAAACCTTACCGATTTAATTTTATTGATACAGCCAGAACTATAGATGGGTTTTATGCACATGAGGTAAGTAGCATTGTACCTGAAGCGATTACTGGGGCGAAAGATGCTGTAGATGAAAATGATAATATAGTCCCTCAAGGAATAGATCAAGCCAAACTTGTACCTTTACTTATAGCTACAGTACAAGAACTAGAAGCTCGTATAGCAGTATTAGAAGGAGAATAAAATGAATACAATTATGACAATTATAAATAGCGTAACTTTAATTGTAACAATCGCAAGCATTATAGCAGCGATAACACCCACTCCGAAAGATGATATCTGGATTGGAAAACTATACAGGCTAGTAGACTTACTCGCCTTAAACATTGGCAGAGCTAAAGCATAATGGAATTCTCGACCCATATGATTTGGAATGTTTTTATTACACTTGTATTGGCTCCAATATTTTATAGTATAAGAGCAAATACAAATGAGATTAAAAGACTCGACATCCTTCTAAACAAAACAAGAGAAGAACTGGCAGGACAATATGTTACAAAGACAGAACTTGCAGATGACATTGATAGAATTTTGGAAAGCATTGGAAAGCTTGAAAAAAAAATTGACAGGCTTTTTGACAGGAGTGCATGATGGCTAGAAAAAGTAAGAGAGTAAGAGCTAAATCAAAACGATATGACTATCGTAGTGGTGGTCGTGTACGGCTTGCTCATGGGCCTAAACCGCAACGTAGTTGGTTTGGAGATAGTGATGAAGGCGGTGGTGGAGAATATAGAAGTGCTTTAGCTGATTGGGAAGCAGGACACGCTGGTAGTAATGGTGGCGGTGGTAATGGTGATAATGGTGGTACTGTCGATCCAACAGATCCTCAAAAAAAGTTTGAAAAAGAACGTGGTGAAAGAATTGCAAGAACAGGTCCAGCTGCTGAAGATATTGCAAGGGGAAAGATTCCAGAAGGGACTATTCCTGAAGGAAAAGTTGATAAAGTTTCTCAAACAGCTGAAGGTACTAAATCTGAAGCTGTTAAAATGAAAGAAATTCAAACTGGTCTTCCTACTGGAGTTAAAGATGTAACTCCAGAAAAAGTAAAGCAAATGGAAGATATAGAGCAAGCTAAACCAGCTGAAGAACTAAAGGCTGAAACATATGAAGCTGCTAAAACCAACGTAATACCAAAAGGATATAGTGATACGGCCCCACAGGGCTTTGCTTGGCCTACAGTAATGGGAGAGGGCGATCAACCCGGAATGAAATGGGTTTATAGTCCAGATGGACAAAGAATAGCTGTTCCACAAGAAGCTGTAAGTATTGCTGTTGATCCTGCAAAGGGAGAGCTTTCTGAAGAAGCAAAAGCTAAAGTTGTAGAAATCAGAGAATTATCAGGAGAAGCAGAAGCTACTAAAATTCAAAAAGCTGCTATAGACTCTGGAAAAGCTAAAACTGTAGATGCTGTTATATCTACAGGAGCATTTGTTCCTAAAGTTTCAGATTTATATTCAAAAGAACAGATTTCAGATACTCCTGATGCTGAAAAACAATCAAGAGCAGCACTTACTGGAAGCGCAGCTTCAAGAGAAGAAGCAGAAATTATTAATAATATTGGATGGGAAGCTGCTAAAAGAAGTGAAGTTACAGGCGTAGAACGATCAGGTGCTGCTGCTGTTATGATTGCTGAAACAGGAACGATTCCTCCTGATATTGCTGCTGCTATTGTAGAAGATCCTGCAACAGTAGAAGCACAAATTGCTAGTGAAGATACAACTGTACAAGCAGCTGTTGCTGCTCTACCTACTGAAGCTTTAATGTCTGCTCAAATGGAATCCTTAGTTGGAGGATTAGAATCAGGAGAAATACCAACTTGGGCTAAACCAGCAGTATCTAAAGTTACACAAATGATGGTTCAACGTGGATTAGATGTTTCTACTGTAGCAAGAGATGCTTTATTTAATTCTATTATTCAAAGTGCATTTCCTATAGCACAAAACAATGCGCAAGCTTTACAAGCACGAGCAGCACAAAATTTATCAAATGAACAACAAGCTAATTTAGCAGAGGCTCAACAAGAACAACAATTACGAATGCAAAATTTGGCAAATCGTCAAACTGCTGAAAGCCAAACTGCTCAAATGTCACAGCAAATGCGTGTAATGCAAAGTCAATTCAGACAAGAAGCTGGATTAACGACAGCAGCACAGCAACAGCAAACTAGAGTTCAGAATTTACAAAATAGACAACAAGCTGCTGTATTAAATGCTCAGAATCAACAAGCTATGAATGCTCAGAATTTAGGCAATGATCAACAAATGGAGCTTGCTAATTTAGAGATAAGGAACCAGACAGAACGAGAAAACATGACTGCTGAGAATCAGGAAAGATTAACAGAATATCAAACAGCGGCTCAGTTTATGTCTCAGAATGCCGCTTTTACTCAAGATATGAGAAAAGCTAATTTATCGACAGATCAACAAATGAGATTAGCAAATCTTACAGCACAAAATCAGGCAAGTTCTGAAAATTTAAACGCAGCCCAACAAACTGAATTGGCAAATCTTAATAAACGTATGCAGATTAACATACGTAATGCAGAGTTAGCTCAACAAATGGGTGTTGCTCAATTAAACGTAGATCAACAGAGAGCTATGCAGAACGCATCTATGGTTGCCAATATGGATATGGCTAAATTTACAAATGAACAACAAGTTGAATTAGCAAATAGTAAATGGATGCAGACATCTACACTTACAAATTTTAATGCTGAACAACAAGCTATTATGCAAAATGCTACGGCTTTAGCTCAATTAGATTTAGCAACACTTGATCAAAGAACCAAGATAGCAGCACAAAATGCCCAATCATTTTTAGCAATGGATATGGCAAATCTTAGTAATGAGCAACAAGCAAATATGTTATCGGCTCAACAAGAGCAACAAAGATTATTAAGTAATCAATCGGCTGAAAATGCTTCCAGACAATTTAATGCTACAAGTGAAAATCAAACTAATCAGTTTATGGCTAGTCTTGGAACGCAGATAGATCAATTTAATGTACAACAATTAAATGCTTCAGAACAATTTAATGTTCAACAATTAAATGCTGCTGAAGCTAGAAGGATGGGTTTAGATTTTGAATTAAATAAAGCCAATGCTACTATACTTAATAGGGCAAGAGAATTTAATTCACAAATGGATTTTAATAGAGAAAATTGGAATGCACAGAATGAGCAAGCTGTTCGTGAATCAAATGTTGGCTGGAGAAGACAAGCTAATATGGTTGATACAGCAGCACAAAATGCAGTTAACCAACAAAATGCACAAAATGCTTTTAATTTGTCTTCAGGAGCGCAGTCCTTTTTATGGCAGGAATTACGTGATCAGGCTGATTATGATTTTAAATTTGCTGATAATGAGGCAAATAGAAAAATTTCAACATTGATTGCTGCTGCTAGTTCTGAAGGAGATACAGCTGCGAACTTTTCATCAAATTTGGAAAAAATATCAAAGATATGGGATAATTTATTATTTGGAGAAGCAAAAGAGGTATAATAATTATGGGATTTTTAAGTAAAGTTTTTAAAGGAATCAAAAAGTTTGTCAAAAAAGTTGGCAAAGGCATTAAAAAGGTTGTTAAAAAATTTGGTAAAGCAGTTGGTAAACTAGGTATAGTTGGTCAAATTGGAATGATGTTTTTAATGCCTTATGCTATGGGGGCTATGAGTGGGTTTTTTGGACAGTTTGCTGCTGGTCAAGCAGGAACATGGGCAGCTAAATTAGCTACTAGTAATGTCTTTGGAGCTAAAGCATTAAGTACAGTAATGAATGCAGTTCATACTGCTGGTACTTTTATTGCCAAACCATTTGCTGCTATAAAAAATGGATTAGGAGATACAATTAGTGGCGCAGTTGATTGGATTGCTAAAAAAACAGGAACAACTGATATAGTTGCTGGTGTAAGAAATATAATGAATAAAGGACAAAATTTATTCGGATCTAAAACCGAACAAGGCGGTTTTAAACGTCCTTCAATAGATTCTTCTGGGAAATTAACATGGTCTACAGAAACTCCAGAAAGTTTTGTTAAAGGTTTTGGAGGTCCAAGTAGTCCTGAAGCAAACTTTGCTAGTCAATTTAAAGAAGCAAGTAAAGGATTATTTACAGACACAAAAACTATAAGTGTTGCTGGTGATCCATCTATATTTGGTACTAGAAGTCATGTAGGTACACCTCCTTTTAGACCTGAAATTCGTACTGATACAGCTTCTTTAACAGATACATCAGATGTTCAATCATTTGTAGGAGATTTT
>Ga0114902_1000560_pt1 | contig 19695 bp, 16 predicted proteins | sample MalvireepMed_s12_FD_87291 | JGI IMG/M metagenome (GOLD analysis project Ga0114902, IMG submission 87291) | Marine viral communities from the Global Malaspina Expedition - Malaspina viral metaG DeepMed_s12 | ecosystem: Environmental > Aquatic > Marine > Oceanic | place: Mediterranean Sea... | reverse complement strand
TGTCTTAAACCACGACCTGCAATACCAGCCTCCAAAGCTCTATTAGTCAAGACCTGTAAAGCACCTAATAGTTGGTCTATAGATTGCCCTGTAGCGGTAAAGAAAGGTAGAGCAAACTTAACAGCGCTTGATAAATCTTCATACTCTATAAGAGATTTCTGTATAGCATGAGCAAACTTATCTGTTACTTCTGCTGCTTGATTCATCTCCATATCAAAACCTTTAATAGTCTGAGTGGTTAATTTAGCAATAGTGTTGTGGTCTCCTTGAACCGCCATAGATAACTTTAAAGTTTCTGGTAACACTGTCATAGACTCAGAAGCAGTAAGACCAGCCGAAGCAAGTTGGTATAATCCAGTTGCACCGTTTTGCATCTCCATTCCAAATTGCTGTCCAAATTGAACAATCATGTCAGATGTATCAAATAAGGTGTCTCTAGTCTCATTCCATACCGAATTTGCATTGAGTAATTCGGCTTCAAATTCAATTAATTCTTGCGTGCTTTGATTGAGCTTATAGTAGAAGGCAGTTAGTGCTGCTACCGACTCTCTTACGGCATCGGTAAATCCTCTTTTAAGTTGATTAACTACAGTTCCTGTGAGCTGCATTAATTCTAGTCTATATCTTTTAGTATCAACTGTTAAATCTTCAAATGCTTTTTCGTGTTTCTTATGAAGTCTTAATAATTCCCGTTCTTCATCATTTAATTCCGCTTCCTCTTTTGCTAGCGCCGCAACTACTCTCTTGTAGTCCCTCGCTAGAACTTCCATTTCCTCTCTTTCTTCTTTATATACCTTAAAAACTTCGGCTTCCTTTCTAAGTTGTTCTACAGTAGCTTTTCCAGCTTTAACGTCCTCGGCAGTCTGTTTAATAACACGTTTCTGCATGAGTTCCCTATCTTTAAGGAACCCTATGACTTCTTCTTTTTGTTGAGCATTCAGCTTGTTAAAATTGCCCATCATCTTGACCATTTGTTGAAATTCGGTATGAGCCGCCTTTCCTGTCGTTTTGATTCCTTTAAAAAGTTTACTGAACGCTTCAGAGCCTCCGGTAGAATCCATGCCCTTTTTCAATTTAGCGATAGCACCACCAGTTTCCATTGCGAGGGAGCCTCCTTTGGCTAAGCCCTTTAATTTCATGATGGTGTTGTTAGATGATTTCCATAACTTTCCAGTAGTCTTTTTCTGAAATGCTTCAACCTTAGAAGCATGTTCATCAAGTCCTTTCTGAGTAGCTGATAAGTTCTGTTTTGCTGCCTCAATCTTCTTTTGACGCATTTTGGTATAAATACCGCCAACACTTCGTGCTATGAGACCCCCTGCCTTATTCAAAGATTGCTGCGAAGGTACAGCTAACCCGACGGCTACACGCGCCGCAAAAACCTGACCTGCAAATCCCATATTATCTGTGCCTGATTTAATTTTTTAAGGCTTTCAATGAAGAAAAATCCTTTTTATTCTCTTTTCCAATCATTTCGTTATATTTCGCTTGCTTTGCTTTATACGCATGCCAAGATTGTCTAATGCTTGGCCTATTCTTTGCCATATCACTTATATCCGAGTCTTCGTATCCGTCCATAGAATGGAGCTCCTCATATTCATTAAGAGCCCCTAATATGCCACGTAATTCGTAGGCTGGGGTGCATTTTATTTCATTCCAACTCATGCCGAGGTCTTTCATTAACGGAATCCAGATTAACACCGGTTCAGGTGTATCCATCATCCGATTGTAAAATTTTCGGCTGCGTCTTGCTCCAATCCTATTACTTTGTTTGCTATGGTATATTTTAGTGTTGTAGGGAGTTTTTCCCAGTGTTCTTTTGTAAGGCTAGTACCTTCAGGGTTCTTTTTATTAGCTTTTTCTATCATCTTAATGACACGCTCTGAGCCAATTTTCTGAAAGTATTCATTTTGTTCCTCATCATTCTTGAACTTATTTTTTGACATCTTAGGCTCTTCTTTTTCTGCTAATTCACAGAATTGAAAAACTACTGTCTTTTTTCTATACTCTATTTCTTCAGTTTGTACTGCATCAGTCAAACCAATAAGGTCATCCATTGACCACATTTCTTTATCAGGTTCTTCGTGAACCGTTTCTTCTGCTATTTCTTCTTCAGACATTTTTAATTCCTCCTAAAAGGAGGGGACTATGTCCCCCCTTATAGTGCTGCACCACTGGTAGCAGCTGTATAATCAGTTGTACCTATGCGTGGCGTTACGTATGACATAAACTCAATAGTTTCCTCTTGGGTTCCGTCTGCGTTAATTGTTGTAGTGTGTGATTGTACACAAGCGTTCGGTACTGTAAATACTTCACTTCCACTTTTTAATTGGATATAAAGTCTATATCCGTGCGATACGGTGGGTTCTTCTAAACCATACCATTCTTGACTAGCTCCGGATACACCAAAACGAGCCTTGTTGAATACAGTATCCCACTCATCGTCTGTCTTCTTCTTTGTTACTGTGACTGTAGTTTCCTTCTTAATCTCAGCTTTCGTTTGTGAACGAACACCAAAATAAGAAATATCCTCATCCATTGCTCCGATAGATAAGTCTACACCTGTAACGTTATCAAATGACGTGCTTCCAGAAGCCGTCGCCGCTGCTGTTCCGGAGGCTGCGGCACTTATTGTAAGAGCGTCTGCTGCTGCTGTTATACCAATCGTTTGCGATTCGGTAGCCAGTCCAACATCCACATCTCTTCCTAAAAAATAAACCATAATTATCCTCTAAAATGCAGCTTTATCCGTAAGGGTGTAGTTAAATTCGGTACCAATCGAGAATCTTGGTGATTGATTAGTTACGAATTCTAGAGTTTCCTCATCTACTGCGTCTGCACCTAATGTTACAGAATACGAATTTAATGCACAGTTGGGTATTGTCATTGTCTCTGTGGTTCCGTCTGTCGCGGAACCTGACTTTAATACTAAAGCTATACGATAACCATATCCAATTTGTGTTGCTGAGCCACCAAGTGCTCTAACATCTTTTGGATTTTGTAATCCTGCGCCGATATTAGAGGAGTTGCTTCCATGACCCCATCGTGCTCCACCTTTTTGGCTAGTTATCTCTGAATAGCTGCTGTTGATAGGTCCGTTAAATATAACGTCCCAACAATTATTATTCTTCTTGCGTGTAAGCGAAAGGGTGACTTCTTTCTTGATTTCCACCTTTCCTGCTTGCATCTGGCCTACAAAGGAATTATCTTCATCCATAACTCCTGTGCTTACATCTATACCTGTTATATCATTCTGCTTATCGAAATCTGCTAACGTGTTACTTGCAGAACCACCTGAAGCCATTGCTGTAGCGAACGTTTGACTTAAAGTCGCTGCGCCGTTCACAGCCTCGCTTCCGCTAGTCCCGATTGTAGCATTAGCTGTAGTAGCATGCGATTCGTTGAAGATATAGACATCTACGTCTCTTCCTAGGAAATATACCATATTTTTTTCTCCTTATTTTCTTGTTGTCTAGACACAATACACTTCATTCACTTTAATATAGTTTGAAGCAGTATATAAAGCTTATGCTATAACTAACCTTTACCTAAAGTCATTCTGTCTAACTTTCGGTAATCTACTTTAAAGGTAACCACAGTTCCTTTTGCATTTTCTTTCCACCCTCTATTCTTTCGCTGGTCTAAGCTGCTGTTTTCCATTATTTCTGCACGCTTAGAAGGATTAAGACCTATATTATATGGTTTTTGCTCTCCTCCAAATATTTTAACATATTCTTTAGTTGAAACTAAAAATGGAGAAACACCCAAATCATGACCGATACCTTTATTTAAATCATCGAAAGTGTTGCCTGAGTCAGGCCAAATACCACCATCCTTGAAAAGATTAGTATTATCTCCTCCGTATAATTCACCCCCACCTACGCCAGCTGAAGCATACCATGCCTTAGTTGCATCATTAGCTACGGATAACATTGTATTAAAATAATTTTTGAATTTTGATTCATTGGTGTTTCCTTCTACTTGTTCTTTAATTTGTGCCATAAAATTTTCACCAAAGTCCGCTGCTGAAAGTTGAGTAATGGGTCCTACGAAACCATTGGGTACAGAATCTGGCATCAATTCTATATTTAATTGGGGTTGAGCTATGGCATCTATTAATCCAGCTGCCCATTCATCTGAAGCTCCCTCTCTTGCGGCTGTCTGAATATACCAGTCATTGGCTGTTTGACGGGTCTCATCATAATACTGTTGTGCTGTGAAACTTGAAATTGAACCATTCTTGATAGCTTGCATTGCTACTATTACACTATCAGTAGCCACACCGGGACCTCCTGTATCAAGAAATTCTACATGCCACTTAAAACCTATACCCGTACTATCTGCATAAGGTGCAGCAAATATAAAAGCAGCTATTCCTGAATCTCCTAATGGTTGCTGTTCCATAAAACCGGGGATTTGAGACTTCCCTTGCAGCGTTCCCATCGTAAATGCATCAGCAAAAACCTGTAAATAGTGGTTAGCTACCGTAGATGGTACTTGGGCGCCTCCCTTACCTGAGCCAGAACCTTCAGACGCATTAATAGCTCTAATTAATTCCGCTTCTACGTCATTTGCAGTTGCTCTACCTTTACGAAATTTCTCAATTAACATATTAACACTCTTAAACTCCTTTTGTATATGGGCATTTATCACCTCACTATCTCGTTCAAATCTATCACTCCATATCTTAGACGCTTCTAAAAATTTCTCAGGGTTAAGTTCAAAGTCAGGCGCTTTTCTTAATTTGAGTCGAGCAAATCCTCCTTCTGCCATCTGATTTGCGAACCATTTTTTACCTGCTGATTCAGTTACATCCATCAGTTGGACGCCGTCGAGAAAATCCTTCCAATCCGCATGAGTACTCTCTCTTATAACCTCAATGAATGTGTTAATTAAAGCTACATTGACTGGTGAATTAGCAATTAAATCCGCTGGATTTTGTTTAGTTGATAAATTTTCATAATCTTTTAAGTCGGCGGGAACACTAATACCGGGAGTAGCATCAGCAATATCTTGACCCATACGCTGTAAGTGTAATTCTCCCACACTTGGAGCGTGTGGTGTAGGTTGAGTAGGATGAGTACCTGACATCATCTGTGCTAACTCTTCAGCTAATGTAACGTTTCCAGTATCAAGCGCAGTTTTTAATGCACTGTTTCTTTTCGCAGAATCCCTGATAGGGGCTGTACTACTATTATTTGCACTCTGGGCCAGTCTTTGGGTAAATGGAATTATATTTTCTTCCTCATAATTTTGAGAGCCCTCATAGGGCACATCTGTAGGAGCCATATATTCTCCTTTATAATCTCCTCCTCCCCCGCCTTTGACTGGTTCTAAAGATATACCTCTTTTTTTAGAAAGATAAGGAGATATACCAGCAGTAATAGTTCTATATACTTCTTGTTCAACAAAAGCTTCTTCAAAGAAACCACCAATATCTCCGAATCTAATTGCTTTAACTGGTGGGTGTTCTTCAGCCATTATGGTGGCCTATCATTAGCGAATACTATAATCATACTACACACAGCTGCCCAGACTTCCAAATCAGGATTGTATCCCATATCCTGAAAGCCAGTATAGTGTCGTTCAACTACTTCAGTATCTGTTCCACTAAAATCGCAATCCATTAAAATGTTAGCCGTAGATAACATCAAGTAATTTAATAATCTTCTTTGTTTAAAGCCTACACTATTAACCGTAATAGTAGAATCTCTATCAACAACAATATGAAATTTAAAAGAAACACCATATAATTCTCCTATCTCTCCTGTATTCATAGTTTGACCAGTGAACTGTTGTTCTATACCATTAGCTGTCATTTCTGATATAATACAAGGATATAAAGCATCTTCTGTTTCTGGAAATTGACCAAAAACCGTTACATCCCCACTATCCCAAGCAGTAGCAGTGCTTCCTACACTTCCCGATGTATATGTTCCCGTTCGGAGATTATCTATGATTTTTCGTTCAACAACATTCAAGTGGTCGGGCTCTGCCATTATCGTGCCCTCCTATTCTTATCAGATTTGCCTTTGATACGTACACACTCATAAATAACATAGTCGTCGTTATAGTCTCGGACAGCCTGAACCATCCAACGTATAGATTTATAATATCTTATATCCCTCACATAGACTTTATTACCTGAAGCTGCTCCGGAAATCCCAAATTCAAAATCACGGAAATCTGCTTCATAATTAAAACTAGACCCAGAGGTTATAGTTACTGCATAACGTGTTCCATCTAAATATATTGAAGAACCGCTCGTTACACTACCTGTAACAAAAGGCATATCCACAGTTAACCAACTACCAGTAGGTATGCTCAATGAGGCAGGAGTATAAGTAATAGCATAGTCAGTATCTTGCGTTGCTCCATTAAAGCTCTTAAAGTTACTAAGCTCTATATTGCTTGCTCCACTAGCCTTTATTTGAAAGCGTAATCTATCTGCTTCTAAGGTATTAGTAGCTCCCGTAGTAAAATAAAAGCCACCATCATAGTCCGTGCCTAATGTAGCTGTAACAGTTTGCCCATCGGATTCAAATGTAACATCAGCAGTGCCAGATGCCCATCCACCAGTAACATTAGTAGGAACTGTATAGATATAGCGATTTACATCTATAAGTCTATCCCATCCCTCTATCTCGTTAAATTGAGGGTCATTACTCTGGTTAAAATTATCGAATCCTTTGATAGTAGCTAAATTGGGTGTATAGACTCTAGCTGCACCAACTATATTATGCCCTGACCTTTGTAATGTATAATCCGCAGTTATGCTAGGGCGTATTAGAGCTGGTAATTCTGGTATAACCATCTCTGCTCCACTGGTTGCTATAGTTGTAGTTTCAACACCGTAGCCATCTGTAGTAAATTGAGGAGGTCTATAGAATACAACTTTCCTACTCTGATTGGTATGATAGCGCATATTCCTAAGAATACGCCCCATATTAATAGAGCCGGGTCTTATACCTTGATTACTAAGACTCAAAATGTACCCCCCTCACAGGAGGATACATGGTCTTGGTGGCATTAACTCCAGTAATATTCTCGTTCCAGTTAACTCTACCGAGATATGGAGCCGCATTATAAGATGTTCGGCTGATACTCAATCCAAGTTTCATTACTAACATCTGTTGTGCCAACGTAGCCCATACTTCATATTCACTAGTATCATAGTAAACCTGTAAGTCTCCAATAGCTATTCTATCTATTCCAACTCCATTTGCGGCTAAACAGGAGAGATAACATGTATAATAAATGACAGAACTATCATAAGTATTGTTATCATTTAAAGTAAACGTAGTACCTGTATTCTCTTGGAACCACTCAGCTGATAAATTGGCTAAAATGTCTAATGTATCGTTATCGAGTTCTTGTTCTTCTATACCGGCTAGTAATCTTACTCGATTACGAAATTGTGCGGTCCAAGTAAAGGTTTCCATTTATACATACCTCAGTGCTGCTATTACGCCTCCCATCAGGGTAGTAATAATACCTAGTCCCCAACGAAGTTGGTTATTCATTTGGTCTTCCCACTTCTCATGATGAGAAAGGTGGTTAGTAAACATAAGTTCAAAGTCATCCATCTTGTTATAGATAGTCTTTATCCTTTCGTCCATACGAATTAACAATTCATCTCTATCAGAAGGCATCTAATATCTTTATGCGTCTACCACTAAGGCATATGCGTATTTATTGCCTACTTTATGAATACTCATCATACGTATAGTTTTTGCATCGTCTATCGTTTCTATCTGTGTTTCTAATAAAGCTAATGCTGCGGATATAGTGTCTGCACTCTCTGTGAAATCATTTACTGCGTAATTTGCCATATGTTTTATCAACCTCGCCGTTGCCGGACGGCGTATATTAAATCTTTAGTCTGTATGAGTATATAAAGTTATCGTTAGAGTGCTATCCACGAAGGCCAGTAATATACTGTGCCGCTCACTGTTGCATATAGATACCCATCTGGTACCATTCCCGCACTAGCCATATCGAATACTTCAAAGGGTGCTCCACTTGGGAACCATGTAGCTGGGGCTGGTGCCGTAATTGCTGAACCACCAGTACCAGCGTGTGAAATAGAAGTTCCTCCTCCTCCACCACCAGTTGCTCCAGTAGTTCCTTGTGAACCCTGTGACCCAGCAGAACCTCCAGCACCTTGAGTTCCAGTTGCTCCTTGAGCACCTGTTGTTCCTTGTGTTCCTGCTCCCGTTGTTCCCTGAGTTCCAGTTGAACCTTGAGAACCAGTTCCTCCTGAAGAACCAGTAGCACCTTGAGAACCTGTATTACCAGAAGTACCTCTTATACCTTGAGTTCCTTGAGCGCCGGGTGTTCCGGGGTCTCCAGTAATTCCCTGACTACCAGTTGTTCCTTGTGTTCCTGCACCCGTAGTTCCTTGTGAACCCTGTGTACCTGCTCCAACATCACCACTTCTTGTAAATTGGAAAACAATATCTGTACCATCAGCCCATGGTGGATTTCCTGAGAAAGATATAGGGTCTATACCTATCTTATAATAACCTGTAGCTGCTGTAACACTATCTACTTCAGCTACTAAATATTCTCCATTGTCATGTTCCTTTTCTTGGAATACTAAATGTCCTTCAACAGTTGATGTACTGTCGTCCCATGTTTCAAACCATTGTTGTAAATCTACACCATTTTGGTCTTCGTCATCAATATACATTTCAGTTACTGCTAACATTGAATTACTATCGAATCTTAATTTACCAGCACCGGGGTCAGCATCTGCTGTACCAGTATCGAACTCGTAATTAGTTCCTCCTCTTACACCTGTACCTGTTGTTCCTTGAGAACCTTGGCTTCCAGTTGAACCATTAGTTCCTTGAGTTCCTGTAGTACCTTGAGTACCTGTAGTTCCTGTAGTACCTTGAGAACCTGTACCAGTTGTTCCTTGTGTTCCTGTCGTTCCTGTAGTACCTTGACTTCCAGTTGAACCATTAGTTCCTTGAGTTCCTGTTGTACCTTGAGTACCTGTAGCACCCGTAGTACCTTGACTTCCATTACTTCCGTCTATACCTTTAATACCCTGAGTACCTTGAGCAGAAGTTGTACCAGCAATACCTTGTGCACCTTGAGCACCAACACCACCAAGTTCTCCTCTTACACCCTGAGTTCCTTGACTTCCAGTTGAACCATCAGTTCCTTGAGTACCTGTTGTTCCTTGTGTTCCTGTAGTTCCTTGACTTCCAGTAGTTCCCTGCGTTCCTGTAGTTCCTTGTGTTCCAGTCGCTCCTTGTGTTCCAGTCGCTCCTTGTGTTCCAGTCGCTCCTTGAGGGCCAGAATTTCCTTGTGTTCCTATAGTACCCTGAGTTCCTGTAGTTCCTTGAGTTCCTGTAGTTCCAGTCGTTCCTTGGGTTCCAGTTGTTCCTTGACTTCCAGTATCACCGTCAGTTCCTTGACTTCCTTGAGTTCCTGTAGCTCCCTGTGTTCCTGTAGTTCCTTGTGTTCCAGTTGTACCTTGTGTTCCTGTGGTTCCTTGTGTTCCCGTAGTTCCCTGACTACCTGTATTACCTGTTGTACCCTGTGCTCCTTGTGAACCTTTATCACCAGTTCTACTAAAAGATAAAGTAATTCTTTCACCATTACTGAATGGTGGATTACCTGACCCCACAACTGGTGATACATCAAATTTGAAATAACCACTCTTCTCTTCTGTATCTGTTATTTGTAAAGAAGCATATGAAGTATCTGAACCATCAGCTGATTGAATTATAACTGTTCCTAATACGGTTGATGTACTGTCATCCCATGTTCTAAACCATGCCTGTTGGTCGTTTCCATCTTCATCAGTATCATCTATATACATTTCATCAACACTACTGAAAGTGCCATGATTAAACCTAATATCTCCTGAACCGGGGTCGGAGTCACTTGTACTTGTGTCAAAAGTATATGGTGTTCCTCCACGATAACCTGTAGCTCCTGTTGCACCTTGAGTTCCTGTAGTTCCCTGACTTCCCGTAGTTCCCTGCGTTCCCGTAGTTCCCTGCGTTCCTGTATTTCCTTGAGTTCCAGTCGTTCCTTGAATTCCTTGCGTTCCTTGTGTTCCTTGAGTTCCTGTTGTACCCTGTGAAGAAGTAGTACCAGCAGTACCTTGTGTTCCCACTGCTCCTTGTGTTCCAGTTGCTCCCTGCGTCCCTGTTGTTCCTTGAGTTCCGTCTGTTCCTTGAGTTCCAGTTGTTCCCTGAGTTCCAGTTGTTCCCTGAGTTCCAGTAGTTCCTTGAATTCCTTGCGTTCCTTGAGTTCCTGTTGCACCTTGAGTACCTGTAGTTCCTTGTGTTCCAGTTGTTCCTTGTGTTCCTGTATTTCCTTGTGTTCCAATAGTTCCTTGAATTCCCTGAATTCCTTGTGTACCTTGAGTTCCAGTTGTTCCTTGTGTTCCAGTTGTTCCTTGTGTTCCTGTAGTTCCTTGTGTTCCTGTAGTTCCTTGAGTTCCGTCTGTTCCTTGAGTTCCAGTTGTTCCCTGAGTTCCAGTCGTTCCTTGTGTTCCTGTAGTTCCTTGTGTTCCTGTAGTTCCTTGTGTACCTTGAGTTCCTTGAGTGCCTTGTGTTCCTTGAGTCCCCGTTGCACCTTGAGTTCCTTGAGTTCCTTTGTCCCCACTTCTTGTATACTGATAAACACAATCTTCTTCATTAGCAAATGGTGGATTTCCAGAAGTGCTGAGAGGTGTTACATCAATCTTAAAGTATCCTGAAGCTTCAGTGATACCAGTAATCTGCATAACACAATAATTACCAGCTGATATATCTTTGGATTGGAAAATTAGATGTCCTTCTATAGTACTAGAGCTATCATCCCAAGTTCGCATAAAGGCTTGCATATCAGTAGCGTTAGCATCAGTATCATCAATAAATACTTGAGTTACAGAAGTAAAGGTAGCATGGTCAAGTCTAAACTTACCAGCACCGGGGTCCGAATCTGTTGTAGTAGTACTAAATTCATATTCAGTTCCCCCTCTAAATCCTGTTCCTGTAATACCTTGCGAACCTTGAGAACCACCAGTTACAGTACCAGCAGTACCTTGCGAACCTATTCCACCTTGTGTTCCTTGTGTTCCTTGCGTACCTGTAGTTCCTTGAGCACCAGTAGTTCCTTGTGCTCCAGTAGCTCCTTGTGTACCAGTGGTTCCTTGAGTTCCCGTAGTTCCCTGCGTTCCCGTAGTTCCCTGCGTTCCTGTAGTTCCTTGCGTTCCTTGTGTTCCTTGCGCTCCAGTAGCTCCTTGAGTACCAGTAGTTCCTTGAGTTCCATCAGTACCTTGAGTACCTGTAGTTCCTTGAGTTCCATCAGTACCTTGAGTACCTGTAGTTCCCTGAGTACCAGTAGTTCCTTGAGTTCCTGTAGTTCCTTGAATTCCCTGAGTTCCTTGTATACCTTGAGCACCAGTAGTTCCTTGAGTTCCAGTAGCACCTTGCGCTCCTGTTGCACCTTGAGTCCCCGTTGTGCCTTGTGTTCCAATAGCGCCCTGAGTACCAGTAGTACCTTGAGTTCCTGTAGTTCCTTGAGCACCGGTAGCTCCTTGTGTTCCTGTAGCTCCTTGAATTCCTTGAGTTCCTTGTGTTCCTTGAGTACCAGTAGTTCCTTGAGCACCGGTAGCTCCTTGCGTTCCTGTAGTTCCTTGGGTCCCCGTTGTTCCCTGTGTTCCAGTAGCGCCCTGAGCTCCCGTTACTCCCTGAATACCTTGAGTGCCTTGAGTACCTTGAGTTCCTGTAGTGCCTTGAGTTCCTGTAGTTCCTTGAATTCCCTGAATTCCTTGAGTTCCTTGAGTTCCTGTTGTACCTTGAGTACCTTTATCTCCTGTCCTATTAAATTCTAAAACACACTCTTCAGCATTACTAAAGGGTGGGTTTCCTGAACCTTCTACAGGAGTAACTGTTATTTTATAATAACCTGTTTCATCTGATATAGCGGTTACTTGCATTGAAGCATAGGAAGCATCACTTCCATCCGCTGATTGTATAATAATAGTACCTTTAATGGTACTAGAAGAATCGTCCCATGTTGCATACCAATCGGTTTGTGTAGTACCGTCAGCATCATTGTCGTCTATATATAATTCTGTAACTGAAGCAAAAGTACCATGATTAAATCTAAAGATTCCTGCTCCGGGGTCTGCCTCGGTAGTAGTAGTAGAGAAATCATATCTTGTACCTCCTCTTATTCCATCAGTTCCTTGAACTCCTTGAGTTCCTTGTGTTCCTATAGTTCCTTGAGTTCCCTGAGTTCCTGTAGTTCCTTGAGCTCCTGTAGTTCCTTGAGTACCTAAAGTTCCCTGAGTTCCTTGTGTTCCTTGAGTTCCGTCAGTTCCTTGAGGTCCTGTTATTCCTTGAATACCTTGAGCACCTTGTGGTCCATCAGCTCCTTGAGTTCCTTGAGTTCCAGTTGCGCCTTGAGGTCCAGTAGCACCTTGTGTGCCTTGAGTTCCTTGAGTTCCAGTTGCGCCTTGCGTACCAGTAGTTCCTTGCGTACCTGTAGTTCCTTGTGTGCCTGTCGTTCCCTGTGTACCTGTAGTTCCTTGTGGTCCATCAGCTCCTTGAGTTCCTTGAGTTCCAGTTGCGCCTTGAGGTCCAGTAGCACCTTGTGTACCTTGAGTTCCTTGCGCTCCAGTAGCTCCTTGAGTGCCTGTAGCCCCTTGTGGGCCAGTAGCACCTTGTGTACCTTGCGTACCTGTAGTTCCTTGTGTACCTGTAGCTCCCTGTGTACCTGTAGTTCCTTGAGTACCTGTAGTTCCTTGAGTACCTGTAGTTCCTTGAGTTCCATCAGTACCTTGAGTACCTGTAGTTCCTTGTGTACCTGTAGTTCCTTGAGTACCTGTAGTTCCTTGAGTTCCTTTATCTCCAGACTGAACAAACGTAATTACACAATCATCACCATTAGTAAAATAACTATTACTATCAACATATTGTACTTGTACTTCTTCATATGCTGTAACGCCAGTACCTCCAGCTACATTAGCTCCTGTAATATTAAATGTAACCCATGTAGTAGAATCATCTGTTTTAAATATTCTTAAATGTCCTCTAGTTGTGCTATCACCATCATCTAATGAATCGTTCCAAGCACTTACATCATCAGTATTAATATCATAGTCTGAAATTCCTACCTTAGAGATTAAGCCATAATTGGGTACACCACCACCACCGGGTAGTGTTATATTAAATCCATAATTAGTTTGGCCCGGAGAACCAGCAGTAATATCGAAACTACTGTAATTAAATTCTATACTGTTACCACCAAAAAGTCCCTGTTTTCCCTGAGTTCCTTGGGTTCCTTGTGTTCCTTGCGTACCTGTAGTTCCTTGAGTTCCAGTTGCTCCTTGAGGACCTTGTGTTCCTTGCGTTCCTTGAGTACCCGTAGTTCCTTGCGTACCTGTTGTGCCTTGAGTTCCAGTTGTACCTTGAGTGCCAGTAGTTCCCTGAGTTCCTGTATTCCCTTGAGTACCAGTAGTTCCTTGTGTTCCCTGAGTACCTTGAGTTCCTGTGCTTCCTTGACTACCTTGAGTTCCCTGAGAACCTTGAGAAGACGTAGCTCCTGTAGACCCTTGAGTACCAACAGACCCCTGTGCACCCGTGCTTCCCCCACTTCCTTGAGTACCTTGTGAAGCGGTACCGACACGTGACTCTACGTAATTTTTGTTAGCACCATAATTGGTCTTACTTGATAATATATTTGCTGGCATAGGTGGGGACCCGTTTTAAAATAAACTTAAGTGGAGGGGAGCTTAGGGCGCCCCCTCCTGTTCGCCCTTAATAATTACCTATCTAACCTGAGTTATAGATAACTACACCGGACGCTGGGTTTACAACCTTCAATCCGTATCTCATCGACATGTAAGAACCGACAATTCCGAAACCGGGGTTTGCCTCTTCTACAGTCAATGGCCTTCTCTCAACATAAGCCATAGGCTTCACAGATTCATCCCATACAAAGTATCTATCTGGAGGACACCATGCATTGACGTATACACGCAATCCATATATGCTTCCAATTAGACCTGTGATTGAGGTTCTCTCTACGGGTGTATCAAGAACGTATCTGCCGCTGTTTGCTACCGCGGTTGTGAAGTCTGCCATGTTAAGGATGGTCTTGTAGTGACCGGGGGAAATTAAAAGAGCTGTTGGGTTGTACCCGTGACCTCCAATAAATTCCATCGAATCCGTTATTTTACTCAATGTAACTTCTCCTGCGGCACCGGTATCTTCAACGTAGTGACTTCCAGTCAATACTGCGTCAGATGTGTTACCATAGGAGTAGATACGTCCGGAGTTAACAGTTCCGCCGCTTCCGAGGAAACCACCATACTGAGCATCTGCGAAAGTTGTAATAACTGCTTCCGTAGTTGCTGCTACGATTGAGGTTCCACCAGATACACCGGTTTTTAATGTTGAATCTCCGACACCGAGTAATCCATAAACAACGTTCTTTGTAACGTGTCTATCAACTGCTCTTCGTGCTTCGTTCAAAGCCATTTCTACTTCGTTGAATCTTGAGTCTTCTATCATTCTTCGGGTTACACCTACTGCAAGTCCCCACTCATCAACGGACACTCTCTCGGAGCGTAAGTTGGTGTGTTGGTACTTAGGAGTGTTTCCTTCGTTGATTTCTTCCATACCCATTGAGGGTTTTGCGAAGGTGATATCAATATCACCGCCGGTGTCTGTAGTCATAGGGTCGCAGAACATTGACAATGCAGGTAGGTCTACAACTTTGTAGTCCTGAATTGCATCTTTATAGTCAATAAGTACACGTTCGCCCACGCCGCCATCTGCCGCTCCTGTATTTAGGGTCGTCAGTACACCGGGTGCTAAATTTGAGTTTAATGCTGCCATGTTTTATGTTCTCCTTATAGCCCCTGATACAGTATACGTTGTAATGTAGCTGCACCTGAGTGCGCACCACTTGGGTCAATATAATAACCGATTGCGTTTGCTGCTGAGGAAGCTTGTCCTAGGTTACCGTCAGCTAATGTAGCTACACCGTCTCCTCGTCCAATCGTTCCAGAACAGTACGCATTGATTATAATACCGTGACCTGTTATGATACTTGCTATATTTCCACTGGTTACCGTGGTCAGAGCAAAACCTAGTGGTTTTGAGTTTGCTGCTGCGAAAGTATCTATTTCTGCATCGGCTCCCATCTGAACAGGGTATCCTGCGGTAATTGTGCTGCCAGCTGTGAATGGTAAAATTCTTGCTGGTGCACCACCGTCATTTACTAATATTTCTGTTGCCATATTTAATTACCTCTTAGTAATTCTTTGTTGAGCCTTATTTGCCCATCTTTTATTAATTCTACACTAAATTGCCTTTCTGTCTCTTCAGCAGCTGGAGCTTCTCCGTCATTGGATTTTCCTTTTCCGAATTGTCTCTCTGTGTCTACTTCTGGGACAGGCATTGCATTTAATGCGTCGCTGAATCCAGTCAGCCTTGGTTCATCCCAAGCAGATAGTTCCTCAACGCGTGCATCCTTCTTTTCCTCTTCGACTGTGCCGAAAAGAACTTCCTTGGATATAATCGTTTCAATAGTCTCTAGCTTTCTTGCTTCAGCTTCCTTTGCGGCTCTCTCTTCCTCAGCGAGCTTAAATGCTTCAATTTGTTTTAAAGCATCAGCATACTGGGATTCGACTTCCGTTTTAGAAGCATTCAACTCTTCCAGCTGAGCACGTAGTGAAGCGAATTCGCGTTCAACAATGTTCTCTGCATCGGATTTCACATTGGTTTCTACTTTTTCTTCTGTCATAGTTTTGACCTCTGTCTTCCCGTCTTCACATTCACATGAACCTTCAGTGCCACCACAACCACAGTCGTGGTCGTCACTAGCCTCATGTAAACTACATTCCTTTCCTATCGTACATTCCTTACAGACGGGGTCCATTTTTTCATTGTCAATGAAACTTACCTCTGTGGGACGTAACTTGGTGGCGTATGTGTCACCCATAACGTCAATATCATTGGAGAACCAATCAATACTAACGTGAGTCATATCCCCGTCCTTGACCTTATTCATCACTTCTTGTCCGTGTCCTGTCTTGTTACTAACAGTAGCTTTCATTTGCATTCCATATTTTCCATCTTTCAATTCTATTACCTCAGGGTCAGTAGCCATGCCGATTAAATCCTCAGGCGTTCGTTGATGATTAATATATATAGGAAGCTCTGAGAACTTCTCTATACTATCTTTTAAGATGGTCGGTTCTATATAAACCTTTTTGTTTATCTCGTCTTCCATATACTTATGGAGACCAGAAGTAATAGCTATCACAGGGAAAGTTACAGAATCAACCCCCTCATCGCTATTAAATGTCATGTCGGAATTTCCCTCAAGGGAAATAGCGAATGTACGTTGAGTAGCAACTCTGTCGGTTTCTCCTGCAAATTCCCGCTCGACACCATTCTCCTCAGCCCACATGGAACACATGCTAGCTGCCATATTGCTGTGGTTATCAAAACCACGCTTTTTTAGTGTTGCACTTACGGTTGTCTTACATTTTTCGTACGTCATTTTCTATCTCCTGTCGCGTTAGCGGAGGGTTTGTTTCCCCTATTTGGTGCTCTCGCACTCTCTTCTTTTTTATCTGTATCTTTTCCTCCAGATATGTTAGCGTTCTTACTGCTCTCCTTTTTACCGGGTCCACCTTCGAGTGGTGATGCTTTAACATCTTCAGAAGTTTCCATATCTAATTCTACAACTCCTTCAGGGTCAAGACCACGTTCTTCTCTAACTTCGCCGGGTGAGAGTACGCCTTCAGATAAATATATCATGTCTGTCTTAGCTTTAGTAAATGCATCATCTATATTAACGGCTCGGAATCTAAATTTAGCTTCGCCGGATTCTAATTGAGGCATCAACTGTGCATTTAATGCACCTTCTATCGCAGACTGTAAATAATTAACATATGGCTCAAATATGGGACGAGCCTTTTCAGGGTCGCTCCACATAGTTAAAGGAACCTTTAAAGCCATGTGTATTTTAGCCAGTAAATCGTCAGTATATTTTCCATACTCAAATGCTCTCTGTGTTCCACCTAATTCTTTAATAGCTATATCATTACCGTGAATTATATCTTCACCGGGTGCTAAATTATTAAAAGCGTCTACAACCTCATTAATCTTATCAGGGACATAGGGCATATCAGGTAGACCGCAAGATATATCAAATCTTGATATCGCATATTTATTAAGTGCGGCTCCTATATCCCTTTCTGCATAATCTTTTAAGTCTATCAGATACATTATAGGGTGTATATCAGATAAACCATATGCATAATCGTCAAAGGGATTATTTTTAAGTTCTATTATCTCATCTTCTTCAAATCTGATATTTTCTTTATCATCTCCGACATCTTGATAATAATACATTATTTGTCCATGCTCGTTTCTCTTAACGTACATGTTTTGGCTAGAACGAAGAACTAAGTTGTCTCCAGTCCACTCCAGATAACCCGTACCAAAAACACGGGCGTTTCTTACCCAACCATATATAGTTTGTTCAATATTTATATCTCTGAACATCTCTTCGATAGTATCTCGAACATCATCATCTTCTGTTACTATATCAAAGTTATCTTTTACAGCATAAAAGCATGGAAGGTCTATTAATGTTCTTACAACAGGGTCTTGTAAATAAACATTCATATAAGTACGTGGAGCACCTATATGTGGTTCAAAATCTCCTTTTCCTCTTACATTGTAACCGTTATTTTGAAGTTTGAGTCTTTTAATGACACCTGCTCCGAAATCTCGTGGGTCGTTCTCTTTGAAAGGGGGATTAGCCCCCACATTTGCGAACCTTCTTCGCACTCTATCAATTATTGACATGGCTAGTCACATATATATAAACCGAAAGGAGTATATAAAGATTGTGCTAAAAGCGTATACCTTTATTAAGGCGATGAGAGCGAGCAGCTGTGGTTAAAACAGACTTTCCACTCCAATTTTGTTGTCTAGTGGGTGCTCTTCGTATTCTATCGCTATTACTTCCGCCTCTATTAGATGAGGCCACTCCTGCACCAGCAGGAAGCATAGATAAGGTAGCATGTAGCGCCATTACCGAACTATCACAATAATCATCGTGTTTTCCGGAAGGAGCTGCTATCTTTTCGGTCTTATTGGCTGCATCCATAGTATATTCAAGGTCTCTATGTTCTGCATACCATTTTAAAATTAATCTCTTTATATGAGGTTCTTGGCTTTCTGGATTAGGTACCTTTACTAGTTTTTGTTGGATATAAGAAACGTAATCTCTATATATCTGGGTCTTCGTCCCTCTCGGACCACCCGTAAAAATGAAAGGTAGGAAATGTATCTGGGGACTACTATTTATACACTCTACCCTTAAGTCTTGTTCAATCGCACCACCAATACCAGTACAATCAACGATAAGACGCTTAGCGTGCAAACGATTACAGACGTCAATGATACGCTGACGCTGGTATGGAATATCGTGTCCACCACTTCTAGGATTGATTTCTTCCACATATATAAGACGGGCAATATCATGTCCACCGTCCTCAGTAGTAAGTTTTTCCCTTGCCCATCCGGTAATAACAGTAGAGTTAATAGATTTACCAACATCAACACCGACAGAAATTTCATTAGGAAGATTTCCTCGCTCGTCATCGAGAGTCTCTCTGGTCCACGGTTCGTATTCATCAAAACAGTCCCTTAATTTTTCTGGATTGAATATCTGCGATACACTCTCTACAAACTCACATTCGTATTCTGTCCTCCAGTAGATAGAATCTTCCCCCCATTCCGTCATCTTATCTAACATTTCTAATTCAGTATAAGGAGGTGAATAAGCATCTCCTTGTTTAATTGCGTCTTTCCATGAAAACACCAATCTCGTGAAACTACTTTCATAAGCTTCTGAGTAGAGATATCGGTACATGTGATTCTCTTTTGACTTTGGTGTACCTAAATTTATGAACGGGGCCTTATTTGAAACTATCGCTGGTTCTACGTTATCTATGAACAATCTATCATCAATTAAAGGACTTTCATCTACAATACACATAGTAGGGTGTTGTCCACGTATAGCTTGCCCTTGATTACTAGGCGCTAATGGAGCTCTACGCATCATTGTGCCCCCCTTCATGCGTATATGGGGCTTATTGTGAAATTTATAATTATCTACTAAGCTATCTAAAAATCTATTATCCTTAAAGTTTCTATAAACATAACCAAAGATTAATGCTGCTTGGTCCTCTGATGGAGCCAATACAAATATTAAATCTCGAAATCTTTTAAAGAACATATAGATAGTCACAGCTACAGCTAAGGCATAAGATTTACCACTGCCTCGTGGAGCTAAGATAGCTAATTTACGTTGACCACCATCTTCACGGTGAGTTAATGATTTAACTATTATCTTTTCTTGGAGTGGTCTTAATTTTAAAGCGCGCTGTTTATTATCAATTAAATAGGTTTCACAAAAAGCTCTAACCAATTTAAGCATTTTGTCTTCATCATATCTACAGCTTTCAAATATATCTTCTAATTCTCTTGAATCATGTGCGCTCTTACCTGTCAGTGTCGCTTTCAGTTTCTTTGTCTCGTTTCTTATCGCTTTCGTCATCTGTTAAATCCTCCAAGAAACTAGCAAACCCTTCCGTCCGCTGTTCCACTACAGTAGGTATCTCTATGTTTAATGCTCTGAATTCCGTATGTC
>Ga0114902_1000541_pt1 | contig 19927 bp, 24 predicted proteins | sample MalvireepMed_s12_FD_87291 | JGI IMG/M metagenome (GOLD analysis project Ga0114902, IMG submission 87291) | Marine viral communities from the Global Malaspina Expedition - Malaspina viral metaG DeepMed_s12 | ecosystem: Environmental > Aquatic > Marine > Oceanic | place: Mediterranean Sea... | reverse complement strand
GTCTAAGCCCCATTCCTGGGTATTTTTTTTGTTTAATGTTTAGTACCAGCTGACTCCGTTTCGTGCCTTTACGGTGACGACAGCACGTTGTTTTTTTTAATAACCTGCAGGTTGTCTTAATTCCACCACATTTGGCACAATTCCACCACACTGCCTGGCATTGCCTACCTGGCATTGCCCGACGGCATTAATCCACAGCTAGAAAGTGTGAATGGCGAGGCGTTGCGTTGTGTTTTGGGTGGATATAAGGGGGGGTGGGGTTCCCCCCACCCATAAAAACAAACTTGAACCAGTTTTGGTTCAGTACCTACCCAGAACCTACCCTAGCCAGACTGGGCTTTAGATTGGGGTAGCCAGCACCTACCCAAGTAGGTGGGGCAAGCCTACCCTCGATTCTGCGTGTGATATATCTGCCACACTACCCAAAACCTACCCTCCCTGGGGGACCCTGCTTTGCTCTTGTTTTATTATTTTTTTGGTCTATGTCGGTAGGGGGGTATGTATATATATGAACCTAAGAGTACCTCTCCCATACCCCAAACCCCCATTCTACAAACCAGTTCAAACCAGTTCAGTTGACGTATCCCTAGTTTCAAGATATGCCAGAATTTGACCGTTGGAAAGTTCTCCGTCTTTCCCGCAGCGCACAATATAACTGATGCAGCAGCGCAGCCGACACTTACCTCCCTTGTGTTGGCTGGCGGTCCTTGCTATGTACGGTAAATGAATGTTAAATACATTTCTATTACCAGTCCTGACAAGGACAAGAACCCAAAGCATGTTGCTAAAGTACGCAAATGCTTGAAGTGTAATGTGGAATTTAAGTCGAATTGGATTGGTAATCGGCTGTGTAAGGAGTGTACCTCTAAACAGGATACTGCGGAGATATAAAAAAATGATCCCACAAAGTAAATTGATGTCATTTGTTGAGGCGAATACAAATGCGGTAGTAGGCCTCATAGTGAGTTGGGCATTTACATTTTGGGGGTTGCCGTTATTTGGGATACATCCTTCTCCTGTCCAGGCAACAGGAATTACAGCTTGTTATTTTTTTCTAAGTATAGGTCGTGCCTATGTATTAAGGCGTGGCTTTGAATCAGAGTGGATAAGAAGAATACGGATAGAAATAAAGCTATGGAAATTGAACAAAGACGTAACGAAGCTCCAGAACAAAATCTAAAAAAAATAAAAAAAGCTGGTCGGCCTCCTCATAAGCCTACTGACCAGTCAAGGAATATGGTCTTAGAGGCAGTTGGAATGGGGATGGAACAGACCATGATCTCTAAGTTATTAGATATTGCCCCCAAGACTTTACGGAAATTTTATCGGGATGAACTGGACACAGGCGTTGCGAGAGCTAATATGACTGTCGCCAAGAGTCTATATGGTCGGGCAATTAGCGGCAAGGATACGATAGCTAGTATATTTTGGTTGAAGGCCCGTGATGGCTGGCAAGATACGAATAAGACGGTGCATGAAGGTGTGCCTGAAAATATAACGGTACGGTTTGCATTGGAACGCCCAGATGAAGGGAAGATCATTGATGTGACCCCTGTGCCTGACTCAATAGAGAAAAATGAATAAGGGCCGCAAACCTAACGATTACTACCCTACACCACATACAGTAGTTGGGGCTGTAGTCAGCAGGCTGTCTTTGCCTCTTGGGTCGGAAAAAGTATGGGAACCTTGTTGTGGTGATGGGCGGTTTGCAGATGCAATCAGATTAACTGGTACAGATGTTATTCAAGGTGATATTGCTACAGGGGATAATTTTTTTGAAACTAAAAAAGCACCAGCAAAGCTGCTGGTTACAAATCCTCCCTTTAAGGAAATAAGAAAATTCATTGACCATGCCTTTACTATTGGGGTAGAGCGAATGGCCTTGGTTTGCCCTGAAAGATTGTGGGCCTGTAAAAAAGGCCATGACCAATGGCAGCGTCACAGACCTAGTGTTTGGGCGAATCTAAATTGGCGAGAAGATTATTTACAGAAGGGTGGTTCTCCTGATCGAGCATTAGCTGTCGGTATTTGGGAAGAACCACACACAGACTGGTGCTTATACCAAGTCTGGGACAAGCCGCAGGACTCATAACATGGAATTGGTTACAACTTTGTTAGGCGGATCAATATTAGGATTCGTAACAACTATGCTTGGGCAAATGGGTAAAGCTCGTGCCAAGCAAGAAGAAATGAAGCTACGGGCTATGAACGCCCAGGCGGAATTGATCCAGAAGGCCAGAGATCATGGCCTAAAGGACAAGAACTTTGCATGGACAAGACGAACTATCGCTCTTATCTGCGTAATTGCTATTGTAGCTGTGCCGTTTGCTGCGCCGTTCTTTGGTGTACCCATTATGGTATCTGAAACCCAAGATGGCGCATTTTCGATTCCCTTTATTTGGAACTCAACCTCAGAAGTAATCTGGACTGAAGTGCATGGTATTCCCCTTGCACCTATGTATTTACATACGTTAGCTGCAATTATTAGCTTCTACTTTGGATCAAGCGCTGCAAGATGAAGGTATCTGATAACACCGCTATATCTATGCCAATGCGGAACTTAATCAGTATTGTGGTAGCAGTAAGTGTTGGTGTATGGGCTTTCTTCGGTATTCAGGAACGATTAAATCAACTGGAAACCTCAAGAGAAATTATGCAAAAAGATTTGGAGTCTGAGGTTAATAGATTACAAAACGCTATTGAAATTATTAAAGTCAACGAAGTCGCACAGAATACTGAGTTTCGGATTAAATGGCCCAGAGGGGAAATGGGTGCCCTACCAGCAGATCAGCAGCAAGACTTGCTCATAGAATTTGTGAGTTCTCAAGTTGAGAACATACAAGACGAGATGGAAAGCATGATGTCGAATACTGTCAATATTAAGCGGGCGCAGGAAGATATTAATAAAATGTTGGAGGATATTGAAACGTTAAAAAACAGAGTGAGAGAAGTTAATGGAGGTCATTAGCATTATTGTCATGTTTATGTTTGGCAACATGAATGACCAGGAAAACAAACTCACACAGTATATTCCTATGGAATCTTTATCATCTTGCATGAAAGAAGTACGAGCAATTAAGAAAAACCAGACTGGTTTTAGTAAAGATGCGTTTTGTGGCCCTGCTATTGTAGAAATAAAAGACGGAGAAGTAGTGGCATTACATACCTCAATTCCTAAAGAAGCTACAGTAGTTAATGCAGATATTGACAGCGAAACCTTTGAAAGATGGTCTATTCGGGCTAAAGAGAGATGGAATACTAAAAAATGACTGAGTTTGTTTGTGTAGTATGGGTTGATGCAGAAAATCATTCGGGGTGGGTAGATGTAAAAGAAGCAGAGCAGGTAGAGCTACCTGTCGTTTATACAACAGGGTGGGTTGTGCCCTCTAACAAAAATAATGTAATTGCAGTAGCACAAAGTGTAGGTCCTAACTTATTGGAAGAAGATGTTGGAGGTGTTTGGTACATCCCACGGGGCATGGTAAAACAAATCGTAAAGCTATACTCTCATCCCTTGTTGCCTACTTCCGCAGAAACAATAATGGATATGGAAACTTTTTTTGGTGCATAATGGACATAACAATTCCATATACCCCACGACCACAGCAGTATGATCTTCATGCAGATCAATCTCGCTTCAAAATTTGTGTCAGCCACAGAAGATGGGGGAAAAGTGTTTACGCAGTTACCGAGTTATTAAGAAAAGCCCTAGAAATTCAAACTGAACGTAAAGATGGGCGGTTCATGTACCTTGCCCCATATTACCGCCAGGCAAAACAAGTAGCGTGGGATTATCTTTGTTATTACACCAAGGATATGCCTGGGACTAAGATTAACCAGTCAGAATTACGGGTTGATTTAATTAACGGAAGCCGAATACGTCTTGCTGGTGCAGGTGATGATCCAGATGCTTTGCGTGGTATTTTCTTAGATGGTGTAGTATTAGATGAGTATGCAGATATGTCGCCCCGTGTGTGGAGTGAAATTATACGGCCAGCTTTAGTTGACAGAAAAGGATGGGCAATCTTTATTGGAACGCCAAAAGGAAAAAATCATTTTTGGCGGTTATTTGAGGACACAAAAACAGACTCAGAGTGGTTTCGTAAAATATATCGGGCATCAGAAACCAAGGTCTTAGATCAAAAAGAGCTAGACGCAGCCCGTAAGGAAATGGGGGATGACGAATATAAACAAGAGTTTGAATGTTCGTGGTCTGCCGCAATCAAAGGAAGTTATTATGGAGCGATTATTGAAGATGCTGAAAAAGAAAACCGAATTACTCAGGTTGAGGTTGACCCTGCTCTCCCCGTTCACGTTGCTTGGGACTTGGGCATCTCAGACAGTTGCAGTCTTTGGTTCTTTCAAGTTACGTTGGGAGAAGTTCGTTTCGTGGATTTCTACGAGCATTCGGGGGTAGGGCTTGAACATTACGTCAAGGTAATGGAGCAAAAAGGATACTGGTATGGGGATGACTGGCTCCCCCATGATGCCAAGGTTAGAGAGCTAGGAACAGGCCGAACCAGGGCAGAAACCCTCATAAATATGGGGCGCAGACCTCGTATTGTACCCAACCATAAAGTAGAAGATGGGATCAACGCAGCAAGGCTGTTATTACAGCATTGTTATTTTGATGAATTAAATTGTGAACAGGGCATCAATGCTTTGCGTAGTTATCAAAGAGAGTGGGATGACGTAAAACGAGTATTTCGGAAAACTCCACTACATAATTGGGCTTCCCATGCAAGTGATTCTTTTCGTTATGCTGCAATGGCTTATCGAAATATTAAGCCAGAAAAGAAGAAGCCAGACTTGCAAGAGACACTTTTGCAACAATCTACACTTGACGAGATGTGGAATATCCATGATAAGGAAAGAAATAATTTATTGGAGCCTCGAATTTAATGGCTGACAATTATAATTTTGAAGAAGTTGTGGGGGGCGAATTTGATGTCAACGGAGAGGACATTACTGCGGTTGCGGAAATTCTTGCTCGACCTGAAAAAATAATAATTAAAACAGAGCGAACTGAAACTCCGCAAGATTATACAGGTCCAAAGATCACAACGAAGTCTAAGGAAGAAATCCCCATAGAAGAAATGATTGCACAGGCTCAGTTTATGCCTGGGCCTCCTCCAATGCGGATGCCTGTTGCACCGCCAGCTATGCAACCTATGAATCCACAAATGGCGGTAGCCCCTCAAATGCAAGGGCCAATGCAGGGGCCTCCCCCTTCACCAATGATGGGACCGCAGTTTGGCTGAGTTTTGGAAAGAGAAAACCCTAGAGGAAATGACCTCGGAAGAATGGGAATCTCTTTGTGATGGTTGTGCGAAGTGTTGTTTAGTAAAAGCGAGAAATGCAAGAACAGGAGTTGTTTGTTATAGCAACGTAGCTTGTCACTTATTGGATCACGATACTTGCAGGTGTACTGATTACCCCAATAGATCAGATTTAGTTTCAAACTGCGTTACTTTAACACCAGCAGAAATTCGGGCAGCAGATTGGCTTCCTGAGAGTTGCGGTTATAAATTGGTGGAAAACGGGAAAGATTTGAAGTGGTGGCACCATCTTAAATCAGGAGATCGGATGACTGTCCATTTAGCAGGGCAGTCCGTAAGGGAAATAATCAAGGAACCATTAGCAGATGGCTAACGAAACCAGAGAAGAACAAGAAACTTTATACGGCTCTGCTCTATACTGGCAAAAGGAATTAGACGCAGCCAGTAATTACGAGCGAGACTGGCGAGAACGGGGCAATATTATTATTGACCGCTATCGTGATGAACGGGAAGGTTATTCGATCACAGGAGCATTGAGCCGAAAATTCAATATTCTATGGTCTAATACCGAAACCCTGAAAGCCTCATTGTTTGCTAAGATGGCTGAACCTGATGTCAGGCGCAGGTTCCATGATCCGAACCCTGTTGGGCGTGATGTTGCTATTTTGCTGGAACGTGCGCTTCAATATGAATCTGACACGAATCGTGCCGATCTACCAATAGAATCTGCCCTTGAAGATTACCTGCTCCCAGGCAGAGGGGTTGTTTGGGTAGTGTATGAGCCAATTCTAGTATCTGAAAAAGTAACTGTAGAAGTAAAAGATACAGATGGCAAAACAATGGAAAAGGAAACACAAGAAGTGGAGCGTCTGGGCGACCAGCGTGTACGCTTTGAGTATGTCCATTGGGAAGATTACCGAGAAAGCCCTGCACGAAGATCAGAAGATGCAACATGGAGAGCTAGAAGGCATCTTTTAACTAGAGATGATTTAATCTCAAGAGGATTTAAGGATGCAGAGGATATACCTCTGAACTGGATGCCAGAATCCGCAGAATACAATGAAAATGAATTATACAACAGAGCAGAAGTTTGGGAGATTTGGGATAAGGTTCAGCGAAAACGTATTTATATGGCTTCAGGATATAGGGATATTCTAGCAGAAGATGATGACCCTTATAATTTAGAAGGCTTTTATCCATGCCCTACTCCTTTAATTGCAGTCAGGACAACGGATACATCAATTCCTATCCCTGAATATACCCTTTACCAAGATCAGGCAGAGGAGCTAGACCGCCTAACAACCAGGATTACATTCTTAATTGAGGGCTTAAAACGAAGGGGCGTGTATGATGCTGCTATCCCAGAGTTGGCTCATTTGGCTAATGCTGGAGATAATGAGTTCGTTCCGTCAGAAAACTTTGCAAATCTAACGCAAAAGGGAGGTCTGGTTGGGGCTTTTCAAACAGAACAGATTGGTGAAATCTCTACTGTTGTAAATGGTCTGTACCAACAGCGTAATGCAGTATTGCAGATTATATATGAAGTTACTGGTATTAGTGACATTTTGCGTGGCAGCACAAAAGCCTCTGAAACGGCTACTGCTCAACAGCTAAAGGCCAGATTTGGCTCTATGCGGTTACGCAGACGACAAGACGATATTCAACATTATATTCGTGATTTATTCCGTATTAAAGCAGAGTTGATAGCAGAAAATTATGAACCAGAAATACTGGAAAAAATTACCAGTCTGCCTGTTTCAGAAGAAATGCTGGAAATTCTGCGTAATGATAAATTGCGTAGTTATGTAATAGAAGTCCAGACAAACAGCACAGTATTTGAAGATGAAGAAGAAGAAAAACGTAACCGAATCCAATTCGCTGATACGTTAGGTGCGTATTTGGTTAAGGCAGTTGAGGTGACACAGGCTTCTCCAGATTTAACTCCTCTGGCTTTTGAAATCGTAAAATTTGTTGCTGGTGCATGGAAAATTGGGCGTACCTTTGAGGATACTATAGACCAAACAGAAATGGCTATTATGCAGCAACTACAAGCTGCCCGTCAGCAGCCACAAGTTTCCCCAGAACAGCAGATGCAGCAGGAGAAACTAGCAGCCCAAATGCAAATGGAGCAATTACGTCAGCAAGGCAAGTTAGCAGACATAAACAGCAAAGAACGAGCCGAAGCACAGAAGCTACAAGAAGAAGGCAGAGCCTCAACTGAACGGGTACGGTCAAAAGAAGATTTAGCTATGTTGGAAGCAGAGTTAAAAATGGCAGAACAGAATAGATGACGCAGTACACAGATAATTACGAAAAAATTGTGTGGAAAGCTCGACAAGGGCGTTTTACAAGTGTAAAACCGAAAACAGAAAAGCCACGCTTGTTTATTGTATCGGATATAGAGCCATTTGAAAGTCCAATAGACAATTCAGTAATTTCAAGTCGTAGCAGTTTACGAGAGCATGAACGAAAGCATAACGTTAGACAAATTGGGAATGATTGGGCTGGTAGTGAACGGCCTAAGAATTGGGAGAATATGACAAATGGCGGAGAATGAAGTAAGCACCCCTGAAACGGGGCCAGCTACAGAAGCAAAAACATCTTCACAGATTTTAGATGGCATTTTGGAAAATGCCATTGGAGGAGAGTCGCAAGACAACGGTGAGCGACCCACTCCAGAGAATAAGGCCGTTGATGAACAAGAAGCGGAACTAGTCGAAGTCCAAACGGACCCATCTGACGATACCGCCGAGGGTGATGTTACAGATGCCGAGTTCAGTCAGGAGTCTGAATCCGAAGTTGAGGATACTCCAGGCCCAGAACCCAAACCAATAAGCGCACCGAAAACATGGCCCAAAGAAGAACGTGAAGCGTTTGAAACTTTGCCCGAAGATCAACAGGCGTTTATGTTGAAAAGGGAAAAGGAACGTGATGCAGCGTTCACACGCAAGACATCAGAGTTAGCCGAGCAGCGAAAAGAAGCGCAAGGTGTTCTTGATGTCGTAAAGCCTTACGAATCCCAGATGAGGGCGAATGGAATTGAGCCGCAAGAGTATATTGCACGGCTTATGACCTACGATCAGGCGTTACGGCAAAATCCGAGGCAAACACTTGAGTATCTCGCCCAGCATTACGGTGTAGCTCCGCAGTCAAGCGATTTAGGCGTGGATCAGCAGAATGTTTACCAAGAACCTGCTGACCCTCAGTATCAACAACTGCAACAGCAGCTAGATCAACAGGCTCAATATTTAAGATCAATGGAACAGTCGCAACAGCAAGAGCGTTATGGACAGCTTGTGAATAAGGTAGAAGATTTTGCCAATCAAAAAGATAAAAGCGGTGATTTATTGTACCCACATTTTGAAAAATTGCGTGAACGGATGGGGCGGCTGGTAAATTCTGGCGAAACCACAGATTTGAAACAGGCCTATAATATGGCCTTACGTTTAGATGAGGATTTGTATAAACAAACTCTTGAGTCTGAACGAAAGGCTGTAGCGAACAAAGAGGAAGAAAGGCGAAAGGTAGCCGTAGAAAAAGCAAAACGGGCCAAGCCTTCTTCATCTGGTGCGCCACCTAAAGGTTCTGTAAAACAGTCTGATCTTGATGGTTTATTGCGAGATTCGATCCAGAATATAAGTATGTAGTAAGCTGGTGTTGCTCCTATGATGGGAGCCAAAAATGGCAACGAGTCCGAATAGTACCTATACGGAAATCGTCACCACTACGCTCGCTGGCTATTCTAAAACAATGGCCGACAATATCACGAACAACAATGCGCTTTTGCGTCATATTGATCGTGATGGCGGTAAACAACCAGCCACAGGTCGTACCATTGTCCAAGAACTAGAATATGCAGAAAACTCCACAGTTAAGTGGTATTCTGGATACGAGGTTCTGGATACATCAACGAGTAATGTTTTCACAGCCGCAGAATTTAACTACAAGCAGCTTGCTGGTAATGTGGTTATTTCTGGTTTGGAACAGGTGGAAAATAGCGGCCCAGAGCAGATTTTTAATCTTCTCAAAAGTCGTATCCGTAATCTTGAGAAATCTCTCAAAAATACAATGGCTACTGCTCTTTATGCAGACGGCACAGGCACCAGCAGCAAGGAACTAGGCGGTTTACAGCTTATTGTTCCTGGTACTGTTGGAAACACAGTAGGTGGTATCAATTCTACCACTTATTCATTTTGGCAGAATCAAGTTTATGACTTCTCCACAGAAGGCGTAACTGCTTCTGCTACAACTATCCAATCAGCCATGAATACTTTGTGGCTGAGTACAATTCGTGGGGCTGATCGGCCTAAAGTCATTGTAGGTGGCACCACTTACTTTGGTTTTTATTGGTCATCCTTACAGAGCAACCAGAGATTTGTTTCTGATGATTCAGCTTCGGCTGGATTTATGAACCTAATGTTCATGGATGCTCCTGTTTATTATGACGATCAATGTAATGCTACAAGAATGTACTTCCTCAATACTGACTATCTGTTCCTACGTTATGCAGAGGGTCGTGAGTTCGTACCTCTTGGTGAAAAAGCCTCTGTCAACCAAGACGCAATGGTAATGCCCGTAGCTTGGGCAGGTAACATGACCTGTTCAAACCGTGCCCGCCAAGGCGTCATTCAGGCGTAGGAGGAATAAATGGCATACACAACACAATCTGCCGTTGGTATTGATTTTGATGGTGGAACAGAATCCACCCCAAGTCAGGCCATTGGCACTCGTATGATAGGAACCGATAACTCAACATGGCTTTATATTACTGCTGGTTCTGCAATAGCACAGTATGATGTAGCAGCAGTTACAGAAGCCTATTCGGGGGTTCCTTGCACCAAGGCACTCATTGATGATGGACACATTGTCGGTGTAGCTCCAGCAGCCATCAGTTCTGGCGAATATGGTTGGGTCCAACTCACAGGAGTAGTCACAATGAATGTGCTTGCTTCTTGTGCCGCAGACGTAACCCTATATTCTTCTGCTACTGCTGGATCGCTGGATGATGCGTCAACATCTCAGACGGCTGTTAATGGTCTGTTCCTGACAACTGCTCGTAGCGGAACTGCTGGTTCTGCTGCTGGTATGGGGACTTGGCCAATGTCGGCTGCGATCTAGTCCAAAGACTAATTTGTAGGTTATAGTGTTACTTTAACCACATAAGGGAACCGAGGGGGGAAACCCCCTCGGTAACTGAGAATGACAATAGAAATACAGAACCTAAGATCAACAGATGTAAGATGTGAATTTGAACCCATTTCTGATGGGGTAGCGCAGTTTTGGTTTAAGCCACTAATGGGAGGAGATGATGTAGCATATAAGCATACGGATGAAGATGCTTTGAAACGAGTACAGACAGAGTTTCCAAAAGTATTTCAGATTTACCTGAAATGGCAGGAGGACCCTAACAAAAAGGTTCGTCAACCAAAGTCTCATGGGACAGGCCTGTCTCTTTTGGAGGGGATGACAGCCCGCAAGATGAAAACCTTAAATTATAAAGATATTCATACGATTGAGGAGCTTGCAGGACTATCAGACGCAACTTGTAATAAGGGGGGAACAGATTTTATGACCATGCGTAAAAATGCCAGAAAATATCTGGCAGATTTAGCAGGTCACGAACCTAAACAGGTAGTAGGATGACATTACTAACTATTTGCCAAGATTCAGCTAAACTTATTGGGATTCCGTCACCTAATGCGGTGACTTCTTCTACAGATACTTCTGTAATCCAGCTTCTTTCGTGTGCGAATGAAGAAGGAAAGTCTTTAGTGCAAGCATACCCTTGGAATGTAATTGTAAAAGAGGGGAGCTTTACTACAGCAGCCGCAGAAAGTCAGGGAGCTATGACAACCATTGCAACCGATTTTGGCAGATTTTCTAACAACACTATGTGGAACAGAACCACAAATCGTAAGTATTACGGGCCAATAACAGATTCGGAATGGCAAAGGTTAAAAGCAACTGTTTCCGAGGGAGTAACTAACTACTTTAGAATCAGGGGTAATTTGTTAATTGTTCATCCAACTCCAACCGCATCTCAAAGTGTTTTCTTTGAGTATGTATCTAAAAATTGGGTGGACACTTCTGGAGGGTCAACTGCTAATGCTGCTAAATTTACAGGAGATTCTCAAACAACTGTTTTAATAGAAGATTTAATAATTTTGGGGGTCGTATGGCGGTTTCTTAAAATTAAGGGGCTGCCTTATGACCAACAGTATCTTGAGTACCAAACCCGTCTTGCAGATTATCAGATGCAAGATGGAGCGAAACCTATACTGCGGATGAGTGGCCCAAGTGCAGCAATCTTAGCAGTCAACGAGCCTGAAGGAAACTATGCGGGCGTATAACAGAAGGAATAAGTAAATGCCAGGATTTACAGGAAGTGAATCGTACAGTAACGCAAATAAAGGCCCTAAAGCGAAAGACGCAAGAACAGCAGGTGCAAGCCTCTATGGAAGAAACCATAGACAAAAACCACCAGTCCACACGCACGGAACCTTTAACCCTGCAAAGGCAACGGAAAATATCACGGCGGAGCGCACAGTTAAGCGCTCTGATGTTATTTAGCGCAATTATTGTACCACAAACTATTATTATTAGTTTTATTATGTATTGGTTTTATATCAATGGCTGATGACAAAATTAGACTTTCGCCTGAAATTCTTGATGTTTTGGGGCAAAAGGGAATCGAGGGAGAGAATCTTGACACTCTCTTAAATTTGGCAAAAGCTATTTCTGACTTTGAATCCAATTCAGATGTTTCTGCTGTTCAAGAAAATGGTGGACCTGCAAGGGGAATGTACCAGTATGAACAGCCTTCGGCTAAAACCGCAGTTAATCGAGCTGAAGGATTTAAAGTAAAAGCTCCTTGGCTACAGAAATTAAAAGAAAATAATTTTGATGTTGTAGAAGCAGGTCTAAATAAGCAAGAACAGACAGAATTATTTATTCTCGATCATCTAGGGGCAATAAACAATTTTACTAAAACAATAAAAGAAAACAATCCGTCTAAATGGTTTGATTATTGGACAAAATATCACAAAAGAGCAGAGCCTACTGAAGAAGAAAGAATAAGATGGGAGAAAATGAATCCATCTTCTACTCCTGTAGATAAACAGTCTGCCGAGTTATTTCTTCGTGATGCAATAGCTCCCAGAGGAACCCCAACGAGAGAAAGACAAATGTTTGCAAGGGCAATAGCAAATGGCTAGAGATTTATACGGCGAAATGATGGGTCGGGCGTTGCAACGCCAAGCCCCACAAGGACATATGCCAGCCTATATAACACAAGGCGAAGCGGATATATTGCGGTCATTGGGTGGTGGGGTTGGCCCTGCTGGTGGCCAGATTATGCGGAATGGTATTCCTTCTTTTCAATATAGTTTTGATGAGGAATATGAGCGACATAGAAATCGAGACTATATAATGCCTCCTGTTGAAAAAGAACCCATAACAACAGAACAAGACCTGATAATAACAACACCAGAACAAGAAGAATTTGAGCCTGTGCCTGACCCAAATCGTAGAACGCTGGTTCCAGGTGGAGGCGGTGGTTACATGATGGATAGCCCACCTCCTATTCCTGGACCAACAAAATTACCTGAATACGATAATTTGGTTGAGGATTACCAAGGTCTTAGGGATGAATATGGCAAAGAAGGGCATGACCTTGGTATCGTTCCTTTAGCAAATATTCTTAAAAACATAGATCGTGACCCAAATACAGGAAAGTTCCCAAAAAAAATTGACAACCTTTGGGATTTTATGAAGCAAGGGGGAGTGGCTGGACACCTATATAGAGGTGTTAGAGATCGTTTTTCTGAAGAAGGGCGGAGAAAATATGATTTACAAAAAGATATTTATAGAAAACAGCGACAGCTTTATAGAGACGCTGGTTTAGACGAAAATGAAATTCAAAGAATACACGACCAATCTGTAAGGTTTGGTCTTGATCCATTAAGAAATGCACCTCGAAACGTAGTTGGAATGAACAGACTCTTTGGAGAAAGTGACAGAGATATTGCTCAAAGGGCACAAGAAGAACAGCAAGCAGATTTAGATATGCAGCTTGCGAATGAACTTGGAAATGCAATTATAGATGCCCCAGTTGGAGGTGATGACCCAGACACAGAACTGACCCCAGAAGAAATAGCCCACCAAGAAAGAGTTAGAAAAAACATAGAAGGGCTTTCTCCTGAATACCGCAGACTACTGGGGCTAGAAAAAGCAGAAATAGGAATACCAGAACAACCGCCTTGGATGCCAGGGCCAAGGTTCGGCCCAATAGGCGGCCCAGAAGGCGGCATACCAGGTGGGATACCAGAAGGGTTTACTGCCCCAATGACACATATTAACCCTGGTGATTATCCAGACACCTTTATTAACGATTCAACGGGGCAAATATTCACAGCCCCCTCATTAGGGTATGTGCCTCCTGCTGGTTGGAGAAGGCTGCCTAGCGGAGAACGAGAACGTATAGATTGGAAAGGTATTCCTGGCACGTTTCCACCACGAACAGGATTTGCGTAAATGGTAGGACAGCAAACAGCAACAAACTTATCGGTTACAGCCCCTATCGGTGGGCTGAATACCCGTGATGCTGTGGATATGGTTGGGGACACAGATGCTTTACGGCTGGATAACTTTTTTGCTGGTCGTTCCCATGTAGCAGTTCGAGGTGGATTCTCCGAACACGCTACGGGTTTGGATTCTGCTGTTGAAAGTTTAATGACCTATAACTCTGCAACTGCCAATAAAATGTTCGCAGCTACAGGAGCAAAAGTTTATGAGGTAACAAGTGCTGGTAGTGTCGGATCAGCCGTGATTTCTAGTTTATCTAATGCAAGATTCCAGCACGTTAATGTAACTACAAGTGGTGGAAGTTTTCTGTGGATATGCAATGGGGAAGATGCCCCTCGTCATTACAACGGATCAACTTGGGCGACCCCTTCTATATCAGGTGTAACCTCTACAACAATTATTGGTGTTGAGGTGTTCAAAGAACGATTGCTGTTTGTTCTAACAGGAAGTTTATCTTTCGGGTATTTAGCTACAGATGCGGTAGCTGGTTCGGTTGCAACTTTTAATCTTGGCTCCGTGTTTTCACGGGGCGGAAAGTTAATGGCAATTAAAACATGGACACGGGATGGAGGGGCTGGTCCTGATGATCTTGCAGTATTTTATTCTGACCAAGGTGAGGTTGCAATTTATAGTGGTACTAATCCTGCATCAGCAGACGCATGGTCGTTAGTTGGCGTATTCCATGTAGGAAGGCCAATCGGCAGAAGATGTATGATGGTGTCGGGTTCAGATTGTTATTTAATTACAGAACGAGGCGTAGTTCCTTTGACACAAGTAATGGGGACAGGAGAAGCTGCACCAAACATAGCCATCACCAGCAAAATCAATGCAACATGGAATACAGCAGTTAAAAACTATGTTGCTTCTTTTGGGTGGGATGGAATTGTTTACCCAAGAGGAGGATATGCTCTGTTTAATGTTCCCTCTGCTGCTACTAATGCGTTTAACCAGTTAGTTGTTAATTTAGAAACAGGGGCATGGTCTCGCTTTAGAGGGCAGAACGCTTATTGTTGGGGAATACTGAATGGAGATTTGTATTTTGGGGGTAACACCGAAGTTTATAAAGCAGATGATGGAACTTCAGATGATGGGTCAGCCATAGAAGCGATAGCAAAAACAGGTTTTATATATTTTGGAGGGAGAGATGGGCCTAAAAGATTTACTGCATTACGCCCTGTGTTTGCAAGCAATAGAGAATTGACTGTATCCGTTGGCTTTGATACGGACTACAGAGATGGGACTATGCTTTTTGAAAGCAGTACAGCTACAAGCATAGCGAGTACATGGGACACCGCTTCTTGGGATACTGCTTCTTGGGCCAGCGATACTACTACTACGCAAAGTTGGAGATCAGTTGCGGATATTGGGTGGAACGCTGCGGTTCGTGTTCGCACCTCAACCACATTACAGACTGTACGCTGGTTAGCTACAGATGTGCGGTTTGAAAAAGGAGTTGGGTTTTGATTCTATCAGATGAGATGTGGGAACGATTAAGACCTGCTACGGAGCCTTTTGAGGGTATAGATCGTGTAGATATAGAAATGGGTTTAACTGTTGGTGAGTTTAAGCTCTTTGAGGCTGGAGACTCAATCGCTATTACTTCTCCTTTCGGGCATATCTTGCGTATTGGTATGGCAGGGGGAGAGCTAGAAGAACTTTTTGAAATAGAGAAACAAATAACAGAGTATGCAGCTATGGAAGGTTATAAGACTATTGAAATTATTGGTCGGCCTGGATGGGAAAAAGTCCTGCAAGGGTATGATCGTGTGGCCGTTATGCTAAGAAAGGAAGTGGGCTATGGGATTCATTAGAGATATATTTAGATCACCAAGTATGCCTGCACCTGTGAATTATCAGCAAGTAGGACAAGACCAAGCTGCGGCTAATCGAGATGCAGCATTGCTATCGGCACAGATAGCACGGCCAGATGTAATCAGCCCCTATCAGACTTCTCGATACTTAGATATTGGGGGACCAGACGAAGATCGTTGGGCTATTTCACAAACCCTTGCTCCTGAATATGAGCAGATGCGGCAACGGGAAGCTGGTATTCAAGGGGGTATCCAGTCTTTAGCTGCACAAAGATTAGGGCAGGTTGATCCACAGGCGTTTACAGCAGAAGGATTACCAGCAGAGCCAGGAGCCTTTAATTATCAACAAGAAGTAGGGGCTATGCCTGAGTTTTCCACAGCAGGGGCAACGTACCAGCTTCCAGAATTTAGTGGATTGCAGGGAATGGCTGACCAAGCAACGGATCAGTTCTACCAGTCTGCATTAGGCCGTATAGCCCCTGAGTTTGACAGGGCAGAAGAAAATTTGAGAACACAGTTAATTACGTCTGGTTTACCTGTTGGTTCTGAGGCTTACAATCGGGAGATAGAACGCTTTAGACAGCAGAAGGGTGATACCCTTTCTCAACTTGCTACGCAATCCATGATGCAAGGGCAGCAATACGCAAGAGGCCAGATGGGGGATATTCTTACAGGCAGACAACAGCAATTAGCAGAAATTGGTGCTGAGTTTGATGTAGCTGGTCAACAAAGAGCGCAATTAGGCCAAGAGGCCAGAGCAGAACGGGATATGGCACAACAGGCAAGAGATCGGGCGATTGCTGAAAGGGCGAGATTCCGCCAGCAACCATTGTCTGAACTGTCTGCTCTTTTAACTGGTCAAACACCCTTTACTCAAGCGGCTGCTGCTGGTCCAGCACTACAGCCTGGTGGGGTAGCTGGGCCTGCTCCTGTTAATTTAATAGCGTTAGCCCAAGCGCAAGCTCAAGATCAGGCAATGCGGTATCAGGCGGAGGGACAAATGGGGTCTGATTGGCGTAATGTTATTGGTCAACTTGGTGGCGGTTACCTCGCAGGTCTTTCATAAGGTAGTTAATTTATGGCAATTCCAGCTTTTACTCCAAATCCTCGAATCGCAAGAGGCAGAAAACGAGCAGATTTGTTGCTTGGTATGGCTTTGCAACCACGCCCAAATCCATTGCCCCAAAACCCCTACTATATTCCTGGTATGGCAGGGATGTTTGGTCAACTTGGGTCTGGATTGCTTGCTCGACAGGCGAATGTTCAGGCTCAAAACATTGAAACTACGCAGAAAGAAGCCAGACGGATTCTTGCTGATAGACTAGCAGGAAGAACTTATACGCCCCCTCAAGTTGAAGCCCCTCGTAAAACAGGATTAAGGGCTGTTGTTAATAAAATATTCCCAAGAGCAATGGGTCCTGCACAAGCATATCATCAGGGGCTTGGTGCTGGGTTTGAAACTAGACCTTTAGGTGAAATAGCACAGGCGGCAGGAGCAACACTTCCTGCTCCAGAAAAAATGGAATTATATGAACGTAAAATTCGAGACACAGCCGATTCTTTGATGAGAAATGGAGCTGTGGATAATATGCAAGATGCCCTAGATGTGGCTGGGCAAATAGTAAGAGGGGATATAGACAATCTTACTAATCCCGTAACTGGGCAGAATTTTACGATAAATAGAATTACTGGCGAAATAGAAGAAATTGTACCTCCTGGTGGGCCGTTTACATTACCATCTTCAACACTTGAGCGAGAAGAAACATTACTAGGCAATATTGAGGCTTTTGGAGTTCCCCAAAGTGTTCAAGAATTTTATACAAAATTTTTCAAACAAATTGGGGAAGTGCTGGATGACATTCCTGAAGGGACACCTGGTAAGGGAGTGCTTACAGCGATAGGTAATATAGGTGGGGATTATCTTAATCTATCTCCGCAAGATCAACAATCACGAAGCCAGTTTAGGTTGATGAGAGAAGTGGTTATAGCAGCATTGAGAAGTAGTGGGAGGCCATCTCTTGTTGAGCAACAGAGAATTTTAGAGTTACTTCCAGATACATGGGAAAGTGAATTAACTGCCAAACAAAATTTAACGGCATTATACGACATATTAGAAACACAAAAACAGATTGACGTTGCTACTGCTAATAATAGCTCAATAGGTCGTGAAATAAGGAAAGAAGCAATGGACGCTGCAATAAGCATAAATATGGTGCAGCAACTAATAGGTCGCCCTTCTGTTACGCTTGACGGAATGTCACAAAACGAAGCAAGCAAGATAATTGCTGATTCTCCACCAGGAACGATTTTCATTTTAGGTGGAGAGGAATTTAGTAAAGATTAAACAGATGGCAAACGGAATAACACCAGAATCATTAGGGTTAGTTCCTGTTAGGAAACAACCAGAAGTAAATCTGCCTGAAATTAACCTAGACGCTTTAGGGTTAAGGCCAATAACCCCTTCTGGGGAGGGTCTTTCTTCTCAAGGAGGTGGAACACAGTATGTGGTGGATAAACCAATTAGTGAGTATATTCCTGAAGCACATCCTTTTCGTTTTGCTCCAAAAGGAGAGAGGTTTGTTGAGAGGTTATTGAGGGCCGCTACAAACATAAGCCCTGCTCAAGTAATCGAAATCGGGCTACCAACGGCAGGGATGGCTATAGGCACACCAGGTGGCCCTGTTGCTGTGGCAGGTGGTGGAGTGGCTGGAGCAGCCGCAGGGAAGGCAACTACAAATTGGCTTAGAGCAACAGAAGATTGGATAAAAGAAAATATCTTTGGGCAGGAATTAAAAACTGACGCTATCACAAGACAGCCGAGCATAACCAACTATCAGGAAATTGTAAACATGGGAGGGCTTGAGGCCGCCTTCCAAACATTAGCCCCTCTACCAATAAGGTTAATGAGTGGAGCCTTAAAATCTGTAGGAAAGATAACAAGCGTAACAGGAGATGATGTAACCAGAGCAATTAATGAGCCTTTTGGTAACATAATGGGAGCAAGCGATTTAGCTAGTGTATTTGCTCAAAGTGCGGTGAGAGTTGCAGGAGTGATGCCCATTATAGGTGGGCCGTACAAAAGACAGGCAGCAATTAAAACTATAGAAATAGGAAAATTTCCAAGCAGACTCTTTGATGATATTAGTCCTCCTGTAGATTTAATACTATTAAGTGCAAAATTGACGGATGACCAACTAAAAGCGGCCTCCTTACTTAGAAAAGATGAAGGGAAAAAGTGGGATGCTGTTTATAATTTCTTAGAAGAAGTTGGTGACAACAAAATCATTCCGACAGATAGAATAAAAGAGGGCGTTGCCCTAAACTTAAAACTATTTGATGAGCTTCCATTAGGTAAAGATGGGAAACCTGTTGGGTTTGCTGTTGATAAAAATAGTAATTGGTATAAACAAATTGAATCATTTTTGGAGCTTGACGAAAAAATAACTGTCAAAGAGTTGAGGGCTTTAATGAAAAACATAAACAATGATATTCCAAAAGAACTAGCCAAAACAGAGCCTAATATATGGAGAGTAATACAGGATATAGGGAAAAATGTTCACAAATCTATTGAAGATGTGTCACCTAGATTTGGTGGCCCAAGGGCGGAGGAATTTAGAGAACTTTTGGCTACAGCTAGTGCCGCAACCAAAGAAAAATATCGCCTGTTCAATAGTGCGGCATCCATACCAACTAGAAATATAGACAGAAATTTCTTTATGCCAGGTTATTATAAACCAGGAAATCTCAATGTAGATGAGCTTGCAGGAGCTTATTTAAGTAACAGCAGCCTTCTAAGGAGCCCAGAATTTATATCGGATTTTGTAAAGCTATCTGGTAAGCACGGAGACGAAAACCGCAGAGCTTTAGCTAGAAAGATTTTTGAAGAAGCGGCAGATATTACTTCTGTGACAGTCAAATCCCCAACAGGTCAAGGTGTTTTGGATGTGCCTTCTTTTGATGCAGTAGCCTTTGCTAAAAAACTAGGAATAAGCCAAGGATCGGCTGATACTGTAAAAAACAACCGAGCAGCCCTAAATGCTCTACTAAAGGGAACAGGATTAACTGCCGAGTCTTTAGAAGCAACATTGAGAAATATAGGCAAGATTCAAGGTGATGTTTCTAAAGTTCCAAGTGCAAGCCCCTTTTTAATGAGGCGTGTTACTTTAGGTGGGACAGCAAGTCTTGCAGGGTTCGGGGCATTGGGGCTTGGAGCTACGGCTGGAGTAGGACTCCCTTCTTTGTTTACTGTTGGTT
>Ga0114902_1000539_pt1 | contig 19952 bp, 23 predicted proteins | sample MalvireepMed_s12_FD_87291 | JGI IMG/M metagenome (GOLD analysis project Ga0114902, IMG submission 87291) | Marine viral communities from the Global Malaspina Expedition - Malaspina viral metaG DeepMed_s12 | ecosystem: Environmental > Aquatic > Marine > Oceanic | place: Mediterranean Sea... | reverse complement strand
TCTTCAGTACGTGGAACACAGATTCCGCCGCATTGGTAATACGTCCCTTTACAAGCATATTCCCCAACGCCTCTAACTCTTTCCTGCTTGGCCTTCCCTTTCCAAACGCTTTCTTTAGTGATGCGCCGCCGAACTTAAATATCGTCATTGTGGTTGCGAAGTGTATTGCTGCTGCAACCGTGCCTTGGGTCAAACTTCCCGACTCATCAAACACCTCAACGCCAATAGAGTTAGATTGCAACCCGACCAACGCGGGGATACCACCGGGAACCGCTGCTGCCCCCACAAACTGTGCAACCATCAGTCCGGTTTCAATAGTAAACCTTCCAATAGTCCTTGTTATTCCGACATTTCCTACCAAGCCCTGTCTAAAGTCGGTTGTCTGTGATACAAGTGCTTCGTCCAAATCTTCAAGCGAGAATGCAAATCCCTCTCCCATATCTTTTAGAAGTTCTCGCCTAGACGGTGAACCAAATCCTATTGCACCCTTTCCCAACCTCAAGGCACGCACGACGGCGAGGTTTAAGTCAGTTGCTAACGAACCGCCTATGTTAAGGAAGTCGTTGAAAATGGTTCCACCCGCGCGTCCAGATGTTATGCGCTGTTGGAACGCGTCTTGATCTTGTTGTTTCAGTAATGCAAGGTTATCGGTTGCAAGTAATTGTTGCACATGATTGCCACTAACCTGTAATTTGCGCAACCGTAACTCGGTAAGGATGTCTGGTGGCAAGGGCTGTTCCTCTGTTGGGATAAAATCTAGGGATTGTGGGCGTTGAAATGTACTCATTGTTGGTTAGTCAACCCCTCTAATGTTGCCCTTGTTTCAGCCTGAATACGAAAATCCTCTTTTACAAAGTTCTCGAATCCCTCAACGTCGTTAATATCTCCACCCTCATCAACAAACTGTGTCATGAGGTGTTCTAGTCTCATTACATCTGGAACCTGTGGAACAGATTCTCTACCAAGTTCAAAACGCATATCTCCATACTGTCGCTCCAGAGATTGATACAACAGCTCTAAATCGTCCGCTTCTATTTGCCCAGACATACTTTTTGCTCGTATCTTTGTACCAAGACCCAAAAAGTTTTCTAGTGCTGCAACCGACACTTCTATTGCCTTGAACGCCAAAACGCCTCGCTCAAGTTGGCTGATCCCAAGAGCCGCCGGTATTAAATCTTCTTTAGTGCCAAATTCGGGAACTTGCAATGGCAGTTGACCTTTTACGATATTTGGAACAAGTGGCTGTGATGCTGATGATACTAGCCCCGGAATTGTTACGCCCAAACTTCGTATTGGAAACGGGTCTCCATCCTCATTGAATCCGAACACCACGTATCCGGTAGCCCTACCCGTTATATCGTCAACAAGAGGAAACGCAAGTTGTTCACCCTCGCCCTCAAACTGCGACGCATCTACCACGAATGCCCTGTATGTTCGTACGGAAACACCCGACATCAGAGCTTCTACATCCGCAATAGTTTTTGCCACTACCCCGTCAGGCACTTCAACAGGAACATTTCGTATGGGCATCGTGCCAAAAGCCATTCCGGATTGTGCCGCCTCAACGTGTGTTCGTGCATCCCGCATTTCTATCCTTACTTTATCCGCATCAGCAACTAGTCCATTGAACTGATGCTCTTGCAGAAGATTTACGGCGGTGTGCGGAACAAGTCCAACCTTCGGAATTCTAAAGTGCGTATTATCTAAAAACGTTCCATAGTTTTTTATTGCCTCAGTGTATATTGGCAACAAGTTTTCTTCATTGAGATTTGACACGTTCTGCTCCGTCATTTCCATTGTAAGAAAAAGAGACAACTGCGGAGCGTGCGCGGCTGCAATGTCGTGGTGCAATGGCTGATTGGTCGGATTATCTGTCAGCACGCCCGCTAGCAGGAGTCTTATTTGTTCAGCAGAATCGGTCAGTTGGCCGCTTGCCGTTTGTGGTAACGTGGATGTTAATACGCCCGCAACTTCGTCATAGTTCGTCTTATACACCTCGAACGCCTGTTCGTTTTCGTCAAAGAACAGGATTGTCGCCTTGTTAACATCATCACTAGAATTCAAAAACAGTGACGCTATTCTGCCCATGTCTGTATTCGCAAACACCCGCTTGCCCATTCCGCCCGCCTGCCAAGCGTTCTGTTTGTTCCCGTCTGCAATATCCTGTAGAATGCCATTTAAGCCACGGAAATCGTTTTGGTTTAGTCTGAAATTTAACTCATTACTAACAACGTCGGGAATAAACCCGCTTGGCTGTTTTGCAATTTCAATACCAGTGATTAGAGAGCCGACCGGATCCTTGTCAACAGCAGAATTCAGTTGCTTGTTTGTGTTTGAGTGTAATTCTGGGTTGAGTGGCTCTGCGTCACCATTGTTGGCTATAAGTTTTCTAAGCGCATTCATTTGGTCTTCGTAGTGCGCTTGTCCTAAATCATGATCATTTTCTGACTCTTTTAGTTTGGCTTCTATTTCTTCATAAAAGCCAGTGCCGTTAAGGTTAGGAAAGGCGATTAGAACGTTTTTTAGGAAGTCGCGGTTATTTGGTTCTGTTGGATTTTTCATACGTGCGTCAACCGATGGCTTCAAGACATCAATATACACCTCGTTAGTAGTCTGTGTTGAAAGGGCATCACCCTCTAGCGTGGTCTCTTTGAAGTCTAGGGACAGTACGGTTAGCATCATCATGTCAGAAACAGAAACTGATTTGCCCTGCGCGCTTAGCAAACCATCGGATAATCGATCCTTGTGTGACTTAAGTGTTTTATTTCTATCTACTAGGGCAGAATTAACAGATGATTTAATATCAATTCCAGTTCCAAAGAAAACCGGTTCCGCCTCGATTTTTCTAATTATGCTGGGGTCTTTTAATATGCCCTCTATGTTTGTTCTTACATAATTATTGACCAGTTCTTGCTGGGAACCCTGTTGATCATCTACAGTAAAATCATCACGAAAATTACCAATTCCCATTGACAGTTCAACCAACTCGTCTAGGGTTGTAGCCGCCTTGCCCGCAGTTACAATCGCCTGCTTTTGTAGTCCCAGTAGACCAATAGATTCACTCGACAGATTAACCCTAGCACTCCTTAACTCTTTGACTATATTCGGTATTGATGCACCAAGCAGCCCCAACTTCTCTTTATCGTTCAACATATCTTCAACAATGCCAAGGGACGCTGGTGTAGACTGTGCATTCATTTGTTTTGCATAAGTAGTAAGTATTCGGTTTGCGGAAACGCGATACGCAGACATCGCCGCATCCATATTGATATAAGAACCATTATTTTCGCCCGCGCCCGCCGCATACGCCTTCTCAAGATCGGCAAGTTCATTATCAAGCCGTTCTGAGACGTTCTGTAACTCTGTCTCAGATATAGAGGCGGCGATAATGGTCGAGAAATCTGCGGTTATTCTTTCTTCCTCTGTTTTTAGTGATGCTTTGTAAGCGGTGGCGGACGCTTTCGCATCTTTAATGCCCAGTGTTACTCGCATGGTACTTGCAAGCGTATCTATTGTTCTCCTTGCGTCGACTTCGGCTCTACCCGACAAATCGTCAAGATATGTCCCTCTAAACCCAACAAGTGCTTCCTCAAACTTTTCTAGCGATGTTCCATCGTTATTTTTGTTTGCCGTAAGTTCAGTCTCGTTCATCCACGCCTTTGCCTCGGCGCGTTTATCTAGTATCTTTTTATCGATTTTTGCGGTCCGCGCCTTTTGAACAAGAAGCCCAAGAGCCATAAGCCCTTCACCGAAGCCCGAAGTTTCTCCGCCCGGCTGTACCTGCAACGCGCCCTGCGGCAACAGCCCTCCGCCAAACTGCGCGTCTACATTTTCTGTGAATGTTGGTATTTTAGCCATGGTTAATCATCATCAGTCGGCAAAGATCCCGTCTCCTGTAAATTCACCCGCGAACGATGCAAGTGCTTGGAATTGTGCCTGACTCCTTGCCGCTCTTCCCCTAGCAACAGATAGGTTCGCCCTGTTTATCAAATTAAATGCGTTGATTTCTCCTGCAAATAACACGTCCTGTATACGTGTCCTTCCCGCAACATCAACCTTTTTCTCTCTTAGAGACGCTTGTAGCGTTAAATCTGAGAGAACATCAATAAGTGAACCTGTTGATTGTGCGCCCGTTACACCAATCATTGCCTCGGCAGACCCAAGATGTCGTATATTCTCTCTTTCCGTTGTCTTGACAGCCTGTTTGCGCTGCTCCTCAATCGTTGCCGCGTTTCTAGCCGCAATATCTCTTTCTAGTTGTGCAGAAACACGTCCCTGCCTAGCCTGTTCGTTATATATTGCCTGCTGTTGCCTGCCCGCCTCTAATGCTCCGAATGCACTTATTATGCCACCCATTAAAACACCTTCTTCCAATACGTATACACGTCATCAAGGTGTGTTTCTGGTTCGCCTGTATCTTCAAAGCCGAGTAATTTAGCCCACCGATGCCCCTTATCATAATCTGTTCTAATGAGTGTCTGTGTCCATAGATACCCTATGTTTTGTAGGTATGAGAAAAGGTACCTCATTATTTTTGTTGTTGAGCGGATATTATCCACGGATTTATCCTTGCTAAACATGAGCCACACGTTACAGCCACAATCATACAACGGCAACGCTCCACAAAAACACATCACCCTATTATTCATCATAATTGTCAATGCAGCATTGTTGCCCTCTACATAACCCGCAAGGGCAGCACCATCGCTTTTGAACCTTTCATATTCTTTTTCTTGCCAAGACTGTGGTTCAAAGCCGTCCATGTGAGATTGCTTGAATACGTGTACCTTAAAATTGTCCAATTTCAACCTCCTGTGTTACTGAGAGTATGGTTGATGGATGTGCGTCGCTCTGTTCATACCTCGATATTCCCAATATATCAGAGTTGTCGGGTGTTAAAAACACTATTGGTAGGGTGTTTAGTTCTGGCGGTGATTGAAGTGCTGCGGGATATTCTATCGGATACACCTTGTCTACGGTTCCAAAACTTCCACCCAACGAACGTAGCGTGTTAATAATTACCCTAACCACCCGCTTAATCTTGTGTGCTGTTTGATTTATGTTCTGCTGACTCACAAGGGGCATCGTTTCAAACGAAGATTCATAAAGAAGCCCTATTGAAACCTTGTTTGCATCTACTGGCAACGTGATGCTTCCTGTTGCATCTACGGTAAACGGACCGTAAAACACGGAATCCGCTAGTGCGTAAACAGACTCGCCTTTTAGGTGTAACAGTCCTGTCCACGTATCCGCAGCAACGGTCTCCGAATCTGATATTCCACAATCTAAATAATATGCGTCCGACTGTGCGGTTGCTGCCGTGAACTCGTTAGAGAGTGCTTCGACTGTGTATTGATCTGTTCCGTCCAGATTGCGTTTTACAAGGAACCAGATATTATCTGTATCCTTTCGTGTAGTTCTTGCTACTTGTAGCACCGTGGGGTCTACGCCACCCGATTGACCCAGAGTGTGCTGTTCCCACCCAACAATATCTTGTTCTCGTTCATATATGAGAGAAATCAGGTTTCCGTCATCAAGGACAACCCATACGCGACCAGCCCTGCCTTGCTGAAGGGTCATGTCTTTGGCACCCACTTGTGTCATGTGTTCTGAAAGTATAGAGATGTCGTTTGCAACAAATCTGTCTTGCGCTAAATCAAATACATATTCACGTAGTACAGAACCCTCTTTCTGGAACATCAAATACCTTGTTCCTATAGAAATTGGATTTATATTATCGAGGGTTCCATAGTGGCTCTGTGCCTGAAAACTTAAATCTGATGGTGTAATTGGCTTGTTGTTCGGTGCGCGACCAATCCACTCTGCGTTTTCGGTAAAGATGAGAAGTCCGGACGAATCCCCAACAATGTTTGTAATCGCATTCACCTGCCTAGATGCAAGGGTTACAGTTATCGCAGACGAATCAAGCACAATAGAATCTTCTATTGTAGATGGGCTGTATAGGGTATTTGTGTTACTTTCGCTACTCCACAATGTTTGTGGCTGGGTTTCTGTTTTAGCAGCCCAAAACCTGCCCTGATAAAATGTTCCGCTCTGTGGGTAGCCCGTAGCTTCGGACCAAGCACCTAGCCTCCAATTCTTTGTGGGCAATATGGATGTGAAATCTGATTTTAAGTCTATTGTAACCTTGTTGTCGTCTACATCAACGCTGTTAATGATTCCCCATCCAGACCATGTCTTTGGCTCAATGCGAACCTCCCCATCACCATCATCATGGACACCTGCAGCCAAATTTTCCAAAGGCTCAACTGCTCCTGTAGTAGGAAAGTGCAAATCAAACTTGGTATTTGAACCGCTTACGACAAAGTTTTTCGCGGTATGAACTGTATCGTTAAGTTCAACCGCTCCCCTTGTAATGGAAAAGAACTCTACTTTTACACCAGTATCGGTCGTATTGCCATCCGCGCCAGCCACAAAATCGTACAAATCTAGTCCATCGACAGTTATTACGGCTGGAGTATCTGGGTTAGCAGCAATAGAACCCGGAGCGAATTCAAGGAACTTCCAGCCAGTACCAGGGTCTCCAAGCCTAATGTGTCTGCCCACGTCAGTAGCCGAAAACACCGTGTCGTCAGATGCCACTAACTCCACGGTGTCTCCTGAAATAGCACTCGGAGTTATTGTTGTATCCGTAACGTTCTCGTCTAAGTATGGACCATCTTCTGTTTCATGTTCGCCCCACACCCAAGATGCCGCATCACCATCGTCCGGAAGTGTTCTGCTCAGTGTCTTAATCGGCTTGTTCTTATTAAACACAAAAAGGACATCGGCACTTTGTGTAAACTTCAAATTTGGTAATTCGCCTGCCGTAAAATCAAGACTCTGTAAAATTGTCGGAAAAGTACTGCCTGTCTGCAGGAGTATTCCCGGATTGCCATTTGCATCCAGTCTATAAAAACGAATATATCCACTATCCACAGTAGTATCGGAATTCTCTACACCAAATTCAAGAACATAACTCTGTTCAACGTTGTATTGAAACTCAACGAGCCGTGGTAACGCTGTGGTAACGACCCCGCCATCGGGTTCGTGTATAAACTCAATAAATTTTGTTCCTGTTCTTCGTTCAATACCGCCCTGAGTCTGAATAAGGAAGTTTTGCAATTTGCTTACACCATTGTAATACTTGCCAATATCCACCCGCCCATATAGCCTCGGCGATAGTTCACCGGCAGTAAAGTTTGTTTGGATTTGGTCTATTTTGGTCATTAAACAGGATCGCCGCTTGAATCAAGTTTCGGGAAGTCTCTATACACACCACTACCCCGTCTTTCACCAAGCCACTCGCCTGCATGTATATGTTCGAGTGAATGATGTCCCTGCGAATCTTCAAACTGCGCCTTTCCTAGCAACAATTCATACTTCTGCATTAAGAAATTTTCTTTTGCAGGATCACCCGTTATAGCAAGGGCGAGTTCGGATGCAAGCCTTGTCGCAATCGCCTGTTTCAAAGAATGGTCCATCTTGCTTACATCGGTTATTTGATACACATACAAGATATTTACGGTGGTTGCATCTGAAAGCAGGAGCAGGGTATTTGCGCCGCCCGAATTACCGGCTTCAATCCTGTATTTTGTTAATTCGTCCTCAAGACCGGCGAGCCTCACAAAGTCTGATGGCAGGGCAAACGCGTTATCAAACCCCCATGTTGGAGTATCAGAAAGTGTTGCTAGGGCGGCGCGTTTTATTGCACTGTTCCAGTTATGCGCCCTTAAAACAGAATCTCGCACATCGGCGAGACGGGTATTCATTAGATTGGCACGGTTGTTGTTATCGGTAAGGTCGTTGATTGGCTGTTGCCCTAACATCGTTAAAGCCATATTTGCCAAATCTATTTCTGTTGTGGCTGATGCGGTCATAAATTGTCCTTTGTGGGTAGCGGGGGGGAGGGCGAATGAAACTCCCTGCCCCCCCAATCCCACCTTACAGAAAGTGTTTAGTCAATAGTGTAAGTGACTTGGAATGCACAGGTAAACGCGCCCGAGAATCCAGCTTCGGCAGTTAAACAAATGTCGTAACTACCGCCCGGATTGCTGGTATCACCAGCATTTTCCCAAAGTTTGTCGCCCAGTGTATCGACATCTGCTGCTTGAAAACGAAGTTCAGCACCGTCTGTGGCTTGTCCTGAAGAATCATAATTTTCTGCGTAGAAATTGTCATCCTTCGCTGTATCTGAATCGGTTGGGTAGATACCACAGTCTAGGGTACCTGTTCCGCCTTGGTCATCAGACCACAGTTTGATGCTTAAAATGCGTGCATTGACTGGCAAGCGGCACATCCGGATAATATCACCGTCTGAATCCCAGTCTGCTGATGCCACCTCAAAGTTGTCCATGGCAATTCGGACGCGACCGCCCAAAAGACCAACATCGTTGAATACAGAGGGTACTGCATCCGAGTTTGTAATTAGATTAGATTTGGTTGTAGCCATTTCTAGTCTCCTTAAGAAGCCGAAGCCGCCATCGTGGGGTCAGGTGATGACGTGTTGCTTCTGGTTCAAGTGATTAACCCCATGTCATTTATTCTACTGCTGCAATCTCGACGATTTTTTCTTCTTCGAGACGTGTAGCACCAACAGCCATTGAAAGATACACATACATTGAGAAGGATTTGTCGGGACGTGGGGCAATTTCTGTTACCACGTCTGCGCCAACACCCAACTCCAGCCCTGATTTAGCCCATGCAATACATTGACGATCACCGTTTCCATCAGTGTTTAATCGCTCTGAACGGATGAATTTGAAACCCATAAAGGTATCAACTTCGCCCTGTACCAACGCTTTAACACTGTTAAAATCGCTTGAAGTCACTTCGGTCGATTCTAGCAAATCAGTAATCTGCTTCGCGCTGCACGCGATGAACTTTTCTTCATCTTCTGAAACTTCACTTTCATCCATCAGTTCCTTGGTGCTACGCAATTTTGCAATCGTTAGACCCGTTGCTGCTGCTGCGACCTTTTGACCCGATGGCAACACAACGCTTGTTGTACCATCAACGCCCGTATATGCTGTTCCAAGGGCTGCTGAGATAATTTCGTCGTCCATTGCACGACCCATTGCCCATGCAGCATTTCGTGCATACGCGCTTTCTGGGTCAATCAATAGTCGAATCTTGTCCGCATCGTCAATCAAATCGCCCCATTCGTAGTCTACGAGGGTCAATGCTCTGCGGAGGTGTGGTGTGTTCACCAATGGTGAATCACCGTGACGGCTAGTACGCTTAATGGCTTCGGTTGTTCCGACCTGATCTGTAAACTTGCGTTTACCGTTCACATCGCTGTCAACCATAACTGCACCACGTAAACGACTGCCACGCTGTTGAACGATATCCAATACATTTGATTGATATTGCTCAACTTCTGCTGTAGTAATTTGTGAGGACATAATAGTCTCCTGTATATAAAAACACAATAAGACCAGAACCAACATGGTCCTAGTCAAAATACAGGAACGCTACCCAAATCCGGACATTCCCTGACTCATTACGCCCGCTTAGGCGACTGGATTACCAGTATCAAATCAGGCGACTTAAAAACAGCCGTTGTCTAACTAATAATACAATACACAAATACAACACACTATTGCAAGAAATTATCCCTATTTTAACATTTTTTCTGGCAATCTTTACCATCTGGTAAAAATATGCTCAAGTAACAATACACCATAGTAACAAACACTTCGAATAACAAAACGAAGAAGAACCGAGTTACCAAATGAAAATGGTAACTGGAAGTGTCATAATGGTAACGAGTGAAATGGGGCTGGAAAATGTGGAGGTGATATTGTGCGATTCGAGCGTAGCACTTGGGGGGGGTGTACCCCACTATAAACACCGATAAGGGAGATTCCTAGCAAGGGTGAACATTACCCATATGGAGATATATCTTGTTGATACTTCGTGCCTGTTGCTGTCCTTTCTCTTCGAGTTACCGTACTGCTGCTTCATGAGTGTCGAACCGCGAGTGAATGCCGCTGGTCCTTCGTTCTTGTTGCTGTCCTGTCTCTTCGAGGTGGTCCTACGTTCTACTGCTGATCATGGATGGACACGTAACCATTTATGGCTGCCGATGTTAGGGTACTGTTAGGGTATAAAAAAATTTGCTATTTTAGTACTTTACCTGTTGTCATTATGGTAACTTTGGACGATAATACCTCTAGTCAAATGATGGTATTTGGCAACAATATAAGAATGCAACAATGTACAAATATCCAGAAATAGCAGAACATTACAAAGAGTTACTACTTGAGAATGGTCAAGAATGGGCAGAAGAACACAAAGAGGATTTACACCATATCGCATTCAATGAGGAGAAATACATCATCGGTACGCATCGGGCTAAGGAGTGGCTATCCGATAAGGTGTTCGATGTCATCGAGATTGTCAGAGAATATGAGCAAGACAATTTCGGTGAAGTGAATACCGATTTTAGCGATCCCGAAAAGATAGTCAATATGTATGTGTATATTGTTGGGGAGCAAGTAGTACAGGATATTACCTTAGAGGATGTTTTTAGTACCGTTCAATAATCCACCACATGACCGCCTACCTTAGCGGGTAGCGTGGTCGTTTTACTGTTTCAAGTTTTACACAATAACCAGCAATATAAGGATGCAACAATGAAAACACAATACCCAATAGAACGCGACCATCGCTACACAATCAACAAAGAATACACTGGCCACCCATCGGCAAAACCTCAATTCGTTATTCGATTCTGTGGTGATTGGGTTGATTCTCGTCAATCCTATACCAGTGCAGTAGTCAGAGCAGTAGGACATAATGCCGAGCGTATGCGACCTTATTCAGTCATAACAGTAGTCAGTAGTCATTAATTAGTCAGCAACAGCAAAAGGATGCAAACAATGTTTGATGATATTACTTCTGGTCAGATTTTTGGACTGTGGGATAATGGTTTCGTAGTCGTAGGGGTAGTGTTTGGATTGACTTGCCTAGAGAGGTGGATAGCACGTTCAATTCGTGGGTCGGCTAGTCCAAAAGCGTGCCTTATTCTTGGGGCTATTCTTGGTGGTGGTAACGCTAATACAATTTCAGATTTTTTGGGGGCTATGTTTGATCCTGCACTACGACAATATGTAGTCGGTATCACCATAGGTACACAATATATTCTCATACCCTTTTATGTCTATTGGGTATACCTGTTTATTCGCGGTCGAGTAGTCAGTAGTCACTAATTAGCCATCTCATTGATGAAACCCCAAGTAAGGAGGACGATGGAATACACCCCTCAGATAGCTAAGCATAATATACAGGCTATGTTGCGTATGTATGTCGCTAAGTATCCCGAACTATCTAGTAAAGAGGTTTGGGAGTTGATGAAAAAGCAGGAAAGTCATTTCTTGGGACTTGACTTGACTGCAGAAGAAATGAAGTCCCTTAGTCGAAAGGAGAGTATCCGAAAGGGTACCTTCTTCAAGAAACGTAAGAAATGATTAGTCAAGTACATACAACAGAATCCCTACAATCCCAAGATGGCGAGTATGAGAATTACCATTATCAACTAGAGGATGGCGAACGGTATCAACTTACCGATGGCGAATTGGGGTGGCTAGCCCATGTAACCCATAAGTACATGATAGCTGACCATATTATCGAGAATATGGAAGATAATATCTACACAGTGGATACCATCGGTCTAGGGCAAGCAATGGACGATGACGGGATGTTCCCTAAGATAGTCATGCTATCTGAAGATAGCGTACTACATCGTATAGCATTTTATTCAGCGTATGAACCAGAGGAGGATCAACAATGACCGATACAGTCAATTACAACCAAAACAAAGTATGGGTGTTAGTCCACTTCAACACTGGACGTATAGAGGCATGGCAGGCAGAGAAGATATTAGAGGATTCTGCTAATGTTTGAACTACATACGAGCGATTTTGACCCTTGCCCCGCCCGCGCCGTGTTGCGTCGGCGGGGTGCTTTTGATGGTGTGGCTGGTACTGCGCTGGTTCGAGGTCTTGCGGCTCACACAGCCCTCGAAAATCTGCACAAGGATACGAGCGAATTAACGAGCGATCTAGTCCAGCACGCACTGGCTAGCACTGTAGATATGCTTGCGAGCGAGGGAAGAGAGGCGAGCGATGCGGTCGAGCGAAATATAGGGAGCATGGCGAGCGAAATTGTGACAATGCTCGAAAGCTACAGGAGAAGGATACTCCCATTAACGAGCAAATGGACTCTACTTGGCACTGAAGTTCCTGTGTACTGGGAATTGCGCGACGATGTTCATTTGTCAAGCCATGTTGATGTGCTGTACATTGATGAAAACGAGCGAGCAATCTGTTGGGACTGGAAGTGGAGGAAGGACGCACTTGCTATATCTGACCTGAGCAGGAACCTGCAACTCGCGTGCTACTGGGGAGCCTTGATCGATGGTGGGCTATTTCAACTCAAGACCAACGAGCGAGCGAGCGGGTGGGATTGCTCAGGCGATGGATGGTATAGCCTTCCCGACGGTTCGAAGGTTCCGTTGGTGTCGTGGGTTGACCTCCCCTCACTAAAGCCATACGCAAGGGCTACAATGGGACAAGATGATAGTGGAAGGGCGATTCAGTACAAGAAGGGTGACGATAGACCTGTGTGCAGGGTAATCCGTACACCAAATTTTCACCCCAAGCAACTGGGCAACATTAAAGATGCAGCACTGGTTCGAGCCGATATGATAATCAACGGAACAGCACCATATATCCCGCAGGGATGTAGCCATTGTGAATGCGAGCCGTGGTGTCCGCGATTTGACATGGCTACGACAAGTGAGTATCATGGTGTAACAACTAAAGGAGATTCAGTATGAAACGATTTTTTAAGGCACTATTCGCAGCCCTTGTGGGTTGTGTAGACCGAGGAGAAATCCTCCCAGACAACAAAAAGGAATAAGATATGACCACAACAAAAAACAGTAAGGTAGCCACCACAAAAACCGACAATCTGGGGTGGGCAGGAATTATGCCTGCGCTACTTAAAGCACAGATAATGGTGGAAAAGGTGGAAAAGGATACACAGGGGTACCAATACAAGTACGCCACAGCAGAATCTATGTATTTGTCTGCAAGGGCGGCACTACATGAGAATAACATTGTTGTTTTTCGAAAATCTTGTGAAATTCTAACGCACATAGACACAGAAGTAACAAAGGGCGACGTGTTGACCGCGAACTATGGTCAAAAGATGATAGTTGTGTACGTGGTGTATTGCGGACAAAGCTGGGTTGAATGCCCAACAGAATATCCCATATGTGTAAAGGGTGGGATGAGTGACAAGGCTCTAAATGCCTCGTTGACCACCTGCCTCGCATACTTCCTGAGAGATTTGCTCCTCATACCTCGCTGTGACGAGGAAGTTGACCAAAGACCAGACACAATAGCGCATTCTGGTACAAGGACCACACCAAAACCAAAGGGTTCTGGCAAGAGCAACAAGCAAACCTTCATGGCAAATGTTGGGCAATGGATAAACCGAGATATTGCCGAATCTGATACAGCCGAGGCTTGTATTATCTTGCTCAAGAAAAACGATTTGCCGGTAGACGGATCGGCTACTTCAAAGCAATTCAAAGAAATTGCTGATATTGTTTCCGGATACATCGACGAAGCTATAGAACCTGCTACCATATTGAGCGATAATGGGTAATTTGCAACCATACTTGTTCAGACCCCTTAGTTCCCGTATCACCATTTACGGGGAAGTTTACTCATTGCTTGGGGTCAGAACTCCTTTATTGTGCGATACCTCGGTCTTTACGGTCGGGGTATCGTTTTAACTTCTCTCTCTTCTGCCCATGGGTGAAAGCCTTTGGGTGGATTTTACAACTCAATCGAGCCGCACCCACCGGTTCATCTGCCTGCGGGCAAGTGGGTACCCTTAGCGACCTTGGGTTCTTTCAGGTCGTAACCGTTCGCTACGAGATGCACTAGTCAAATCTCATAGGGCGAGCGAGTGCCAAGACGCTCAGAATAAGCGTAACCGCAAAATCTTTACCATCTGGTAAAAATCGCGTGGGTAAACTTGGCTTGGGTTGGTGACACGCACTGCCCAAGCGGGGCTTGGCTGGGAAGGTGGAACCTTGGACTCCCATACAGAAGCGACAAGGCGGTGTTGATGGCTCGTCTGTGTATGACAAACCCATCTGGCCTCTAATTGAGACTGATTCTCAACTAGTTTCTTAGGGGTCGGTGCATCTTGGCTGAACTGTGATGACAAGACTAATTCTGTAATTGAGACTGATTCTCAATTAGACAACGCAAGGAGATGATTAAATGACTAACAATATGACGACTGTGAACTATTCCGTTCTTGACGAGGCTCAGGTACGGAAACTCCGAAGGTGTGAGAAGATTGTCAATGAAGGATTGAAAAGATTTATTGAAGTCGGGGCTGCTTTACAGACTATACGAGACGAAAAGCTGTGGCAAGGAAAGTATGATAGTTTCAAGGACTATGTGGACCGCAGATGGGCGTTGTCGCCCGCTCACGTCACAAGGCTTATCCAGGGTAGTGAAGTTGCAACGCGTGTGGCGGGAATACAGAATGAGGCTCAAGCAAGGGTGCTTGTAAATGTTCCGTACACCGAACAACAAACAATAGTGGACCGCGCGGTGGAATTGGCAAGAATCCGCAAAATTCCGCTATCCGCACCCCTTATCAGAGAAGCTGCAAGGCAACCATCCCAAATATCTGCAAGACCAGAACTGCAATCCGACGAGCAACCGTGGGAAGCGGAGGGGTTATCAGATCTGTGGGAGATGGCACAAAACCTAATTCTCGATATGAAAGAAGTCTCAAGAAAACTTGCCCTACACCAACAGGGATGCTGGCTCAAGGGTCACATGGACACCATAGAAGCACGTCTAAAGGATTTGAGCATACTAATCCGGTTCGCAAAACCACACTCGCCCTGCCCCGATTGTGCTGGTGGTATCGTTGCGAACTGTGAAACCTGCAAATCGAGGGGCTGGCTACCAGAATCTCGAGCAGGAGCGTTAAAAAGAAAGAAAACGTATAAAGATATTGACAACTTTGAGACGAAAGACTAAAATGAAGCAAACGTAACCAGATAACAAAAAAGGAATGACCAATGAAACAACAGAATAGAGAGCGTGTAACGGAACGTGCTATACAAATTGTCGAAACGCAAAGAGATATGGGTCGGTGCGCAGAGGAATTCACCCTGTATAATTCAGCGCATCATGCACTTGACGCAAGCCTTCAAATGATACTACTAACCAGTAGTTTGGGCGAGGCGAATTTCGAGAACAGATCAGTCTCATGCCTTAGAACAACGTGTATAACAGAGTCTTGGAGGAGTTGTTGGACTTGCTCCGACATAAGGAAGGCTGTTGCCGATGCCCTAAAACTAGCAAAAAAGGAGTTGTGTAATGAGTGCTGATATATCTGAAAAAGTGAAATTTAGCAAAAGCGTTTCTACAAACATAGTTATTGGTGGGGTCACATTGGATTGTTCTATTGAAGCCGACGTAATAGCCACCGTTGAAACATGGTACGCACATAACATGGGTGGTCGCATGGAAGATGCGGTTCAAGGCGAACAAGAAGTTACACTAGATAGCGTTGAAATGGAAGTGTGTTTAGAAAACAAGGTCACGTTCACATCCACTGACAGGGATTTTTTCGAAGCACACTTTGGGGAAATCGATTGTGACGACGTGGTGGGTCTGCCGTGACGCAAGAAGATATGTTTAATACGAGAACAAGGTCGGGCAAGCAACTGCGACCGTACCAAGAAGAAGCCATACAGTGCGTCGAGGATTCTTTCAAGGATTACCAGAACTGTATTATGATTATGGCAACTGGGCTTGGCAAGACGTTCACCGCAGTAGAAATTGCACGCAGGAGAGGCGGGCGGTTCATGTGGGTTGCTCACCGTGGGGAACTCATAGAACAGGCCGAACACGCTATTGCTGAATTGACCGGAGTAATCCCGCAGATAGAGATGGCAGACCGAACCGCGCGGTCCACGCTCGGATACAATCAGGGCTGTGTGGTCGGTTCTGTCCAAACATTGAACGCCAAGCGAAACGGCGTTCCAAGACTCCACCGATTCGACGCGAACTATTTTAATATGCTTGTCACTGATGAGGCTCACCATGCTGTTGCAGCCACTTGGGTGAAGATAGCCAACCACTTTACAAATAACCAAGATCTAAAACATCTTGGAATGACCGCAACGCCCGACCGTGGTGATGAGGCGGCGTTGGGTCAAATCTACGACACCTGTGCATATAGGTATGACATACAAGACGGTGTTAAAGACGGATGGCTTGTGCCAATTATGATTCAGCGTATTTACATGGACGAAATAAACCTCTCTCGCGTCGATAAACTTGCGGGCGACTTTAATCAAGGTCAACTAGATCACGCAATGAGAAGGGATAAGGCAATGTACGGTGTTTCTGAGGCACTAAAGAGCGAGGTAGGAAGCCGAAAGACACTTGTGTTTTGTGCGTCAATCGAACACGCGCAGGGCTTGACAGATATTCTTAATGCAAACATGCTTGGGTCCGCAGCACTCGTTACAGGAAAAACGCCCAAGCACGAACGAAAGCAACTATTAGACAATTATCGTGCCGGAAACATACAATACCTGTGCAATGTTGGTGTTGCTACCGAGGGATTTGACATCCCCGACATTGGATGTGTGGCAATCGCAAGACCGACCATGAGTCGTGCGCTTTACGCACAAATGATAGGTCGCGGCACAAGACCTCTACCAAACATTGTTGATGGACTCAACCACGCAGAACAGAGATTACAGTCGATACACGATTCGTTGAAACACGATTGCCTCGTGCTTGACTTTGTTGGCAACAGTGGTCAGCACAAACTGGTCAGTGCTGCGGATGTTTTGGGTGGTAACATGGATACTCTTGTTGTTCAAGAAGCAAATAGGCTTGCTCGAAAACAGGGAACACCCGTTGATACACTAGAGCTTCTTATGAGGGCAGAGGCCATTGTACAAGCACGGCTTGAACGAGAAAAGCAAATCAATGAACGAAAGAAAATCAAAGCCAAGGCATCATACCGTAAAAAACCCCTTGATCCGTTTGATGTCCTTGATATAGCACCTGTGCTAGACGACTCTGAGTGGCGGGTAAGCCCACTTACACCAAAACAACTGCTGTTCTTGCAAGAAGCAGACATAGATACCAGCACAATGACCGTTAAGGAACAGCGAAAAGTATTCGCTACGATGATGGAAAGAAAAAACAAGGGATTAGCAACACCTAAACAATTACGGTTGCTAAAGAGATATAAATATGACACGGATGGCATGACAAAAGATAGGGCTAGTGGCATTATTGGTCGTCTCGCCAAGAATAATTGGAAAAAGGTTAAAATTAAGGAGACCTTATTATGATGAAATCAGGAATTGGATTTATTGTAGGAAAATGTATCGATATTGTTAGTGATTCATTCACGGGAAGAGATGGCACAGAAGTAAAAAAACTCTCTGTACTCATCAAGCCCGACGATGAGTCGACACCACTGGAATTGGAGGTGTGGGGTGAACTTGCAGCAAAATTTGAAGCCGACGTAAACATATTAGACGTTCTGGTATTTCAGGTTGGAATGGTTGGGCGCGAGTGGACCAATCAGGAGGGAAAGACATACCGGAACAATTCGCTTCGCATTAAGGAATGGACAGAACTTACGACCTCTCCATCAACAAAAGAAACCGTACCCAAAACCCCGTTTTAAGGAGGATATGATGCACAGATTATGTGACTGTTGTGCTGAGATGTACGATATAAAAACCGGATTGATAATAGAAGATGATTTTGCTTGGTGTGAAGATTGTTACGAACAGCACCAGAACGAACAAGGAAAGGACGATACAAATGAAACTCAAACTTGACAAAGCGCACGCGTCCATGCTAATACCAAACATTGTTGTTGGGATAGCCACCATCAAAGATGCAGAAGAGTCTGAAAAAACAGACAGCGTGGTTTCTGACACGATGACACACCTGCTGGAACACATAATGGATTCAGACTTATATGACAAGTCTATAGAATTGAATAAAAATCAACAGTTGTTTTTATTAACCGTGCTTTGTAGCGGCTTGCATAAGATTATGAGCGACGGAATAGAAAAAACAACAGGTCTTATAGATAAATATTATGGGACGGATCTACTGACGAGACGCGACCCGTGCGAAAGAAGGGCAATATATTTATCCTATTTAATGCTAGAGAAATTTGAGTGCGAGGTGGATTCTGAAGTGTACCGCAAATATGCCCGCGGTAAACTTGAGGACATAAACACGATAATACGTAATATGGCTGACGAAATGGAGGCAATCATTGAAGAAAACAATTAAAAAACAATGCCCGATATGTGGCAACAGCCTAGACGGCGGATGCACAATCACATCAGACAAGTTGCACGTACTATGTAAAAACGATGGAACCGGAACAAAGGTGTTCGAATCATATATGCACGTTATGCCAAAAAGAAAAGCCTCAACTACCAAAGGAAAAACACATGAATTATGATAAAAAGTTCTTGACTGCTATGAAGGTCAAGCTGAACGGTGGAGACTATTCAGAAACTTGGTACAGGAATCATTTTAGGGGAATGATTGATTGTATTGAACAGCACATAGGCGGCGAAGAATACCGAAAGGCATATATAAGAGGCTTGAGGGATGGAGGGGCTGTTGCGGTTGAAGTTGTGAAAAATCATACAAGCCCAGAACCAGAAACAGTGCCAAGGAACATACCAAAAGACATGACCGGAAATTCGGACATTTTTTAATGAGCCAATGGAAACGTGTAACCCGACTCTCGCCCTGCCCTGTCTGCAAAAAGCCCGACTGGTGTCTAATAGCACATGATAGGTCTGCTGCAATCTGCCCAAGAATTGAGCAGGGGTCTGTTCGAAACATTGAGGGTTCTGGGTATCTACATATATTTAAGATCACTAAGGAGTGGGCTAGGGAAGTATATGTACCAGCGAGAGCCAAGCCCCTGCCAGAACACAACGAGGTATTGGCAATAAGGGCTAGACAATGGATACGAGAATGTGAGCCTACCCGCATTGAGGAGTTGGCAGGGATGCTAGGTGTTAGCACGGAAGCACTTAACCTCCTCAATGTAGGGTGGTTCGACAAGAATCAATCTTGGATATTACCAATGATGCGAACCGGAGGCCGACTAATCGGCATAAGGATTCGACCACAAACAGGTAAAAAGTTTGCAATAAAAGGAAGCAAAAATGGGCTTTTTATTCCAAACAATCTGCCAAGCGAGGGCGTTGTCTATGTATGTGAAGGCGAGTCCGACACGGCTGCCATGCTAACGTGCGGTCTAAATGCTGTTGGCAGACCATCTTGCAACAGCGGCGACAGACTATTGAAGGAACTGCTGGAGAACAACGAAGTAATAGTCTGTGCAGACAGAGACGGTGTTGGGCGAAGAGGAGCAGAATCCCTAGTCCAATATCTTAATTTACATGTTTTGGGTGCTACAATGATGTTACCACCAGACAAATACAAGGATATGCGAGATTGGCTACATGGCGAAGGAAAAGAAAAGGTTTATACTGCCTCAAAGCGAGTATCTGAAGAAGCATGGGGACGAGGTGTACATACTGGTAGCGATGCCAGAGTACCTGATTGATGAGATCGATGTCATGAGAGATGCAATAGTTACCTACATCCCCGGCTACGACAGAGAGGATTTCAAAGTCCTCAGAGCTGCGTTGGAATGGATAGAAAACGTAGACCAGTTGCTATGTGTGCAAGAGGAAAAATGAATGAAACCGAAAATCATCGTAGGAAATTGCATAGACAAACTTAAAGAACTACCATCTGGCAGTGTCCATTGTTGCGTTACTTCCCCGCCATATTGGGGCTTGCGTGATTACGGCGAAGATGACCAACTCG
>Ga0114902_1000534_pt1 | contig 20118 bp, 34 predicted proteins | sample MalvireepMed_s12_FD_87291 | JGI IMG/M metagenome (GOLD analysis project Ga0114902, IMG submission 87291) | Marine viral communities from the Global Malaspina Expedition - Malaspina viral metaG DeepMed_s12 | ecosystem: Environmental > Aquatic > Marine > Oceanic | place: Mediterranean Sea... | reverse complement strand
CTTTTTATCCAGTAATTTTATTTATGTATTCTTTTTTAGGATTTGGCTCTTCCTTCTTATCACTAGCCATTTTTTCTTCTTCTTCCTTCCTTTCTTTTACCATTTGAGATATTTTAAGAAAATCATCTGCGAGTTTCTCATATGTCTCTATTTTTTTAATCTTACTAGTTAAAAAGTCGAGTGATTCGAAAACCATCTCGACTTCTTCTTCAGTCATTTTTACAGTGACCACTATCTTACACATATCTCCTTTCTCCTTCCGTACTATGCGTTTTTAGCCCTAAAACACTATGTGAATATACCCACAATTCAATGTACATAACAAGTACTTTCTTTCTCTTTACGGGTATGTTAATTGCATCGCATTAGATGAGAATTCAACTATACTCTCATCTGGTTCAGTGAATTTGTCGATCCTTTTGAGGACATAATCAACCACATCATCTGAAAGGTGGAGGGTTTCCACAAACTCCGTGAATGTTATCTCCCTATCAGCCTCGGTGTATAGCTTCACCAGTTTTTTGCGGAAATCTGTGTAGAATTCACCATCACTTTCTAGACTCCTGCCTACCTGTATCCCTGTCTTAACTATCGCCTGACAGAGATAGAGCCAGTTCTTCATCTTTCTCGGATTGTTGGTACCAGAATGGTAGCGAAACTCTATCGAGCCGAGATAGATTCTTGCGTGCATATTCATTCCGTGATAACGAGAACTATTGTATTTATCGAGTGATGGTGAATTTGAGCACGAATCGTACCAAGTATCTATAAAGCTTTCATTACTGTCGATACTCAGTATTGATTCTACACTCATAGGCAACGGTCTGCACCAAGTTGAATTTAGTCTCGAGGTTGGAATCATTTTGTAGAGATATTTTTCTACCTTTTTCCCAACCAGGAGTACTCCCTTTAGTTCTTCCCATTGTAGATCTCTTGCATCAATGTGTACGTGTAGTCCACAAGAAGTATTTGGATAGCAAGAGTTCATCCTAAGGTGCAACGCTAATGAATCTATGCTTTCGTAAAGCATATCTCCATTTTGTGGTGCTTTTAATAAGAATTCTGCACCATCCTCTGGGAGGCTTCCGTCTGTGGTCATCATCCAATCTGGAGGACATCCATCTCTCACATCACCCCAATCTGAGCCCAATATCGTTTCAACTTCTAAAGAAGCAAGTCTCTTGAATGGATTTTTATCGTATGTTTCGCTTTCCTTTATTACGAAGCTTGCTCCAGATGAATAGGATTCAAGTGATATATTTCTATCTCTTTCTTCCCAGCAACTGTTACAGTAGTAGTAATCCTCGTCATAGCTTGCCTCCTCTCTTTCTACCTCCGCATCACAAACATCGCAGTTAGTATATCTCTCGTAATAGCAATCCTCACAGTACACATAATCATTGCTATGTTCTGAGCGATATATCCTATTTCGAGGTAGTTCGTGATCGCAATCGCAACACATAGTAAAGAGATCTTCATAACATTGATGACAGAACGGTTCACCTTCTTCATACCGATTTGACCCGAAGATTTCAGATTCAGAGTAATGTATATCATTTCTATCGGTATTTTTATCACAATGTCTACATCTTATTTTTACCATAATCTCCTCCTATGCTATTGCATTGTTTGCTGTTATCAGAGCGAATACCCAAATACTCACTTCCCTAAGCCAACCTATCTTTTTAAGGGTATCGTATATTTCATCAATCCCACCATCAACCTCTTTACCTTCAAGGACTTTTATCTGATGTTTGAGATGTTTCAGATAATCCTCGAAACTGTCAGTATTGACAAAAGGATTCTTCTTTGCCCTCTGGTATAATCTCTCCAATACGTACTTCTTTGACTTGATTTTTATTGGTGTTGATATACCAACGAGCATTGCTTTTCTTTTCTTTTTCATACATTATCTCCTACATTGAATCGTTCTATTTTCTCAGGAAGGAGTAATACTTCCTGCTCATCATCGTCTTTTTCATCATATGGATCTGGATCGCAACCATCACAAATGAGTGATTCTCCGAAGTCAGTCATTTCATTTTTATCCACCCAATCTGAGCACCAATCACATAACCTGAGATCTGGATTGTTTTTCTTATTTTGTTCAATCTCCTCAAGTTTGCACTCTTCCCAGCAGTCTCCACAAAGTGTCCAATGAAGATCGTCTACATACTTGGTATCTTTTTTACTCACCCAGCATTTGCAGTAATCACATTGGACGTGAGAATTATGGTTATGGGTAGTTATCTGTTCTGCCCTGACATCCTCCCTGCAGTTCCAACATAGTTTGGTTTTATAGTACGTTGTAGCTCCACACTCGGTACACCTTGAGGATTCACCTTGATAGCCAGAATATCCGTAATAAGAGCCAGAATAGTATTTGCTAACCTTTGGTTTGAACTTCTCTTTAGTGTGAATTGGCGAACTGTTAAAGTTTTCCGTTTCACATCCGTAGATTATTCCTTTTTTGAGTGAACCACATTTAAGAGTCCCCAGACCTGCATTACTCAAAGCCGTATGTAATATTAGCTCTGTGCTTGCCCAGAAGAGAATCTTAGCTTTTTTCCAGTATGCAACACATAGAGGCCTCGATGATTCCCTTGCAAGATAGACAATGCTCGGATCGTCTTTAATGAAGGTAATCGCATAGTCGCCATCTATCTTTTCAAGAGCATTTTTGATTTTGTTCCTGTTTATTGCACCAAAGATGGCTTCGGAGTCAACTTCTATTGTTTTGTTCATCTTTCTAGCGAGTTCATTATGGTTACTTAATACACCATTATGAGCTCCGACAACTTTGCCTATGGCAAATGGATGAGCATTTCTAATAGATATTGTTCCGTGTGTAGCGAGCCTTACGTGTCCTAGAACTGCAGTTGTAGAGCGATTCAGTTCGGGAATTATTTTTTCTTCCCAATCTTCGTGCTCAATCATATCAAAGGAGGGCATAACAGTTTTAAATATTGACCTTGACTCTTTCGAGATGAAGGCTATACCTGTACTGTCTGTTCCTCTTACTGATGATTCATCTGCAAGATACTGGAGTACCAGTCTTGATTGCTCAATCTGGAAGTTGTTTTGTGAGTCAGCCTTTTTTGCTAACCCGAATACTCCACACATAGTTTGTTCCTTTCTTTTTTATTGATTAAAGTAATCTCTTACTTCGTCTTTATTGTGTTGTTCCTTGTATGCTTCCTTCTCATCTGAGAAGAATCCATATAAGTTTTCTTCTCCAATCATTTGGAGATAATCTTCAAGACCAATTCCGACGTAGCCTGAATCTTTAAATTCTTTATTTAATTCTTTTTTGGAGCTATGTACAACTGCGAGGCAAAACTTAAGCCAACTCATTATAAATCTGGAAGTTGTTCTCGTGGGAAAGTATCTGAACTCAATAGTACCGTGGAGGAATCTGGAATGGAGATTTAAACCACGGTATCTTGAATCATTATATTTGTCTGTTGTCATCTCTACATCACTTAATGTCATATACCAAAGCTCTGCAAAGTCTTTCATATCATTTATTCTGAGAATACTCTCTGTCCAATGATTCATATGTCTTGGCAGGGGAGCTGAATATTTCCTTTTAAATCTTATGATTGGAAGAGATAAATACATATATTCTTCCATTTTTAACATTATGAGCAATATTCTCCTTAGTTCTTTATGTCTTAAAAGTCTTGCATCTATATGAAAATGAATACCACAGGAGGAATCTCCCCACATATACTTATTATCAATATAATTTAATATTTTATTAAGAGATTTAAACATATTATCTCCATTTAGTGGACCGTGAGATCTTAATTCTATTCCAAGATGTTCATCGCTTAGAGAAGCATCACTACCACAAACCCAACCTTCTGGGAGTCCGTACAGATCTCCTTCGCTTTCATCATATTCGTCAGCATCTCTGAGAAGTTCTATTTCTACTCCAATGTGTTCTTGGTATTTTATTTCATTATAGGTTTCAGATGCTCTAAATACAGATGGAGGATATACCCTCACAGGATTTGATGCTATCCTTGAAATTAAATTTTTGGAGCATTTTTCACATCTCCTTTCACTATCTATATACATAGATTTGAGGAAGTCTTTTTTAAGTTCTCGCCCTAGCTCCACCATACTATAATTTCTAAAAGCATCCTGTGTTTTGGAGAATCTTTCTTTCCACATTTCACAACTTCCACAGTAGAAATATAATCTCTCTACACAACCATCACAGAATAAATCTTTTGCATCTGGTATTTTCTCAAATGATCCACAAAAGTAGTTACTATATCCCCACAAATTGTTTACTTCAGAGCATTTTGTACACTCAAAGTGCATATTTTGTAAACATCCATTACATATAAAATTTGATGGATAGAGATGCCTTCTGCCAAAGTACCTTCCCATAGTTTCTGGAGCAATTCTCATACATATCTTGCACGGAATATCACTTTCATCAAAAATTTCTCCTCTCGCTAGAATGTATTTTAATTGCTCCATTTTATAGTGTGTATTTCTTATGGCTAAGTGACAGTTTCTAATATACTTCTTTCTGTTCCTTACTGGAGATCTCATTTCACTACTATTATATCTTGTTTGATTTAATATATACATAGTTACTCTATCAGAATTTTGATAATTTCTGGTAACTCCCAAATATGGATATATTGGAGGATCATCCTTATACGAATCACCATCACGAGATGATGCAAATCTCAATGGAACCCTTACTTTACTGAGAATTGACCTCATATATTCTTGGTACTCAAATTCATCTCCCTCATTACCTAGCCTTCTCTTTCCTTTGAATACATTTTTCGCAGTTGGGAGGAAAAGTAGATAATGGAAGTGAAACCAACTAGAAGTTTTATGATTTACTAATTCTCCATCTTCCACAGTTACCATTCTGTGAGAAAGTCTAAAGTATGGATAATCCTCTTCTATCAACTTACCAACTTCGTTTACGACTCCTCCCTCGTTAAAGGCTTTTAGTATAAGAAAAGAGTCATTTTTCTTAAATGTCATTACCTATTCTCCTTTAATCAATGGTTTATTTCCCAGGTTTCAGAGATGTCATCAAATAGTCTTTGTGGCTTATATTCTCCATTTGCTATTTCTGTCAAAGACTGAACTGCCTCTTCTTCAAGCTTGTAATCCGTGAGCCAGAATTTCGTCATTTCCTCTGTTACTTTACTTTTCTTTTCACTATTTTTGAGTCTTTTTACTTCTCCGTAAAGTGTTTTTATCATACCACCTGCAGGAGAATCTTTGCCTACTTCCTCTATTGTAAGCTCGATTGCTTTGTCTGTTGCCTCGTTTATGTATAGCATTTACTTACCTCTTTTTTTGTTAATAATCTGGTCAACTGCTCTATCTTCAATTTCAAGAACATTCCACCTGGAGTGAAATCTTCTACTAGTGGAACAGAACCAATCTCCTGCTACTTTTCTGTCTCTTTTTTCACATCCGCAGCTCTCCCTGAAAGCAGAAACAACTTTTTTTGCTCCTTTGTTTAACTTTACTTTTTTACAGGTCATTTTTATTTCTCCTTTGCTATTTTTGGAAGTTTTCCACCAAGCTCCTTAAACCTTTCTTCAACTGTTTCTACAAGGATCTCGGTTATTTTGGCTCCTGTAAACCTACTGGTTTGACCTATACCTCTCTTATAGTAATGCTTAAGAAGGTTAAGGTAACTCCATTTGGTATGTTCACTCATCATTGTATTACTCCTTTTCTTTCCATTGTTTACATTGTAAAACATTAAACCCATTATTTCTCCACATATCCACTACTCTTTGCCTGTCGTCTACAATCCATTCTATTCTATCAGCAATACCATTCTCTATCATTCTTTTCTTCAGTATTTCATCTTTCTCGTAATTAGTTCTGTATCTCATATAAAGTCTATTGTAAGGCACACTATTCTCTTCAAGCCACAATATAGTTTCGTGCATTGTGCTCCCATTCCTTCCAGATAGTATGTAAATATTATCTCTTTCAAGCATTCTCATCAAATCTATAATCCACTCTATAGGTTTATCGTACATACATTCCTCGAAAAATCTCTTGTAGTCCTTTTTACCTGTTTCGTAGGGTTTTTTTATGAATTTTACTCTGTGTTCCATATCTGCTATCGTACCATCGAGGTCAAAAACATATATTTTCTCTGGGTGTTCATCTAATCTCAATCCACGACGAGTGTAAAATTTATCTCCCATATGTATACCATTTTCATATACTGTGAATTTTTTATGTCCATTTTTACTCTTGACTGTTTTATGCATCTTTACTCCTCTGTGCTTAAGGCGTGTTCACTCCAGAATTTTTGTGCTTCTTCTATCTCTTTTTCTGTATTTAGTGATTCATCCCAGGGTTCTCTTAAAGCAGGTGTGTCTGATTGTGTTCCATAAAGAGTAAAAGCCACTTTACCCACTAAACCAATAATGCAGATATTGTGGGCAGATCTCATAGGCTTATCAATCATTCTACTTAGGTCATCTCTACCATTCCTTATTTCGTATGTAACTTCTTCCTCTGTTACTGGGGAATCACCAGCAGTTGGACCGTAGAGAGCTGATGGAATAACTCCCAGTTCTTCTGGAATTGTCAGGATTTCACAGACAAACGTACCATTCTCCAGACTTTTGAATTTTGAGTGGTTTTGTATCCACTCCATTTGCTCATCACTCACAGAATGGTCATTGTGAGCAATATTTGGAAAGTTCTTTTCCATTTTATTTCTCCTTTTCTGTTAATACTTCTATTTCCTCGTATTCTTTCTTCAGCTCTCTAAGCCACATAAAGAATACAAATACCCAAGTGAATAGCAGTAAACCTCCTGCCATTATTACTATTTTTATTTCCATTTTTACTCCTTTTCTAATGCTTCTTGTATTCTTTTTATTTCTTTATTAGAGTCTCCACGCCTTCCTGAAATACGGCTTAATTGTTCTATCACAGTTCGTTTCTCTCTTTTCTTCGTTCTTTCAACGGCTTCTTCTCTCCGTTGGTTTTTTCTCTTTTTTCCATAGAGTTTCACGTCTTACTCCTTTTTCTTTTATTCTGTTGTTTGTTTTGGAGACACGAGTTCGCCAGGCGAACCCATAATATAAGCCTCCTTTTAGTAGTTTCTCTCGTAAATTCTTTCGTCAATCTTTTTGGTTTTTCTCCGTTTCAAATATGGTTTGTTTTCAAGCAATCTCCCTCGATTAACTCTGCTCCTTGTATGCCATTTATCGTGGCAGTTTTGGAGCAAGTTGTCAATCTCAACAAGTGAAGTTGCTCTGATTCTACGCTGAACATCAGTAACAATTAGTCTCCGATGTTGCTTTCTTGCTATGGTTCTATGGTACTCCAGATATTTTTTGACATCCTTGAAGGAATACAGAGTCATATCATTCTGGAGATAATCTTTCACTCTGTACTTTGTCCCCTCTATCTTTTCAAAGGAGAATTCTATCGCCTCTGGTTCGACAAAGTTCTCCTCGATATAGGAGTCAATCGCTGTTTTCTCTTGCAATTTATTGCTCCTTTTCAGTTAACCTCTTTATCAATTATAGCATACAATTCATAATATGAGTATTCTTTATCCTCCATTTTTTCAAATGTCTCTTTCAGTCCATCTCTAATAGCAGACATAAGCATAGCAGTCCAATTTCCTCCGTGGGCAGTTCCGTGATTTCTAATAAATTCTCCCACTTTTTTAGCTCTTTTCTTGTCTTTTTTCTCAGACATTCTGTACCTCTTTTATTCTATTGTTCTCGTTTCAGTTAGTGAAGAGGTTACAACGGAAGCTCCAGTAAATTATCGGAGCTCCCGAAGTTACCTCGGTCAACGGGTCAGGTCTTACGCTTTTTTGCAGTAAATTCCAACCACGTATTTAGTACCATCCTCCGCGACAATATCACCAATACCCGAACAAATTTCCCTGCATTGGTTATAGGACTCGGTTTGTTTTTTGTTCATATGTTGCACATTCCGAACACCTTTTACCCGAAACATTGACTCGAATAGTTCAACATTCTCGCTATTGTCTTTCATAGCATTGTATGTTATCGAATCAAGCGCGATCCGAGTATCTTTTGATGTTGCTTTTCCTTTTTCCACTATTTACTCCTTTGCTTTTTATTTCTCGTGAAATGAGTCACGAGGCTCGTCTGTCATTCTGTCAGACTGTATGTCATAGTTGCATACCATAAAACAATATACGGAGGAGTAAATTCATATGCAAGATAATAATTTCTCGGGTATTTGTCGACGAGATTTCATTATCCCAGGAATCGAGTAAATTTTACCAGATTCAACACAAAAACGAGAATTTCAACGAAAACGAGATTTTCAACCCAAGCCAACGGGGGAAGCCATCGGCGGAAAAAAGGGTTACACACATTGTAGCCCAATTTTTTTGAAGAGGTAGGTTACTTTCAGGTGTTTTTGCTACTATTCTGTCATTTTGGCAGGTGATTCTATAAATAAAAAGAAAAGACTTGCAAGGGGTAGTTAAAAGCGTACCTTAATAAATTATAGGAATAGCCTTTTTTGGCTGTATTTTGCTGTTTTACGGGGTTTTCAGCTTAAGGGTATGCAAATGTACCCATTATATGCTTTTTAGCCGTTAAAACGCGTTTTTTTTAAAGAAAAAGAAAGAAGCAAAGAAAAAGAAATATAATATATATATATATAATAATTATATAATTGTTTTATTAGCGCCTTTGGCGACCCTGTAATTTAATACATTTAACAGGTACATAACAAGTATTTTAATTAAAAAGTTAAAAAAAAATAAAAAAGCTAAAAAAGTTCTTGTTTCGTAAAAACAATTGTATTAAATTTGATGGTGTGAATTTAAAGAATAAAAGACAATTAGCCTTAAAGCATTGTGCTAATTGGAATTGTTCCAAATGTTTAGGAGTTATGCTATATAGAGGAGAAGATAACAATCTACATATGTATGTAGATGAAGATTTCGTTGGAGAAGACTGTATTGTTGACAGTGAAGAGGGATGCGAGTATTTTGAGGATATAATATTGCCTGGGATAAAAGATGAAAAGAAAATATACAAAAGAAGAAAAAAGAGAATTTAAGAGAAATATAGATAAAGCTGCTAAAATGGTAGAATATGCCAAGAGTAAGCAGACTTCGCACGTAATTACAACAGCCAGGGAGACTGTTCCCTGCTGGGACAACATAACAGAGGAGGACTAATGAGAAACAAATCACTAGACATAGGTGGGCATGCCTATAAAATAAAGGGAATGAATAATGAAAAGGGAGAAAGTGGCAAAGGATTCTTGCTTGGTAAGCATGACGTAAAGAAATGCGAGATTTACCTTGATGATGAGATGACACACTCAAGAACGATGGAAACCTTCCTTCATGAGGTAATACACGTAATTCTTTCAAATACTGGGAATGACCACGATGAAACCCTTATTGATAGCCTTTCTAATGGATTTCATCAACTTGGTGTTGGTGATTACCTGTGGAGACGTGGAAAATGCTTAAAGACCTCTTGAGTATGATTAAGAACTTCTTTTTGTTAATAGAAGCGGTTATCATGTATATTGTTAAATCAATCTGGTCTGAAATAAAAGATAGGAAAAAATAATATGATTATGTCAAGGTGGTCTGAAGAGGAGATACTTCATCTCTCAAAATACAAAACTACTGCGAAATCAAGGTACACAATCTACGCAGAGCTCAAAAGAATGGGCTATAACCGTACTTTCAAGGCAGTAACACGTAAAATTGAAAATCTTAGGTTAAAGAAGCCAAAAAGGTACGTAACTGGTCACGAAGTTCGTTTAGGGTACCTTGACATTGAATCAACCAACTTAAAGGCAAATATAGGCCTTATGCTGTCTTGGGCGATAAAAACAAGGGATAAGCGTGAAGTAAGGCACGATATGATAACAAAACAGGAATTATTCGATGGTGTCTACGACCAGAGGATTGTTCAGACCCTTATAGACGCTCTTAATCAGTATGATTTGATTTTCACTTATTACGGAACTGGGTTTGATATTCCTTTCATAAGGACACGAGCAATGGAATACAATCTAAGATTCCCTGTTTTTCGTGAAGTTTCCCATAAAGACCTGTATTATCTCGTTCGCTCGAAAATGCAGTTACACAGGAGTAGTTTGAAAGCTGCAACCCAGTTTCTTGGAATTGGAGGAAAAACAAACCTTGACCCGAAAATATGGCGCGGAGCAATGTATGGAGACCCAAAATCCTTAAAATACGTACTTGACCACAATATTGCAGATGTAAGGATACTTGAAAGACTTCATAAGAAAATAGAAGAGTACTGCAATACAAACGTGGTGCCAATGTAATGAAAAAGTTATTATTGGTACTCGGGTTATTTATTTTTACATCTTGTATAGGCACACCACCTATTACAGAAGATAGCAAGAAAATGGAAACACCACAATGTTGTATGGGGCAAGACCAACATACGTGTGGTATGTCAGGAATGCCAGATAAGCCAGAACAAGAATGAAAAAAAGACTCAAGCCAAAAAGATGGGTTGAAGAGAGAATTGGCTCAATTGACACAATTCTTGGTCAAATGCTCCAAAGAATGTCAATAATAGAGACTATCCTTGAAAGTTACATAGAAATGAGAAAGGATACCCATAAGATATCAAAATTCTTAGATAAGAAGCGTAAAAAGAAAGATGCAGAAATTAAAGCTAAAAGAGATAGAAGAGAAGCTTCAAAGGCTCACTGAAGAATATAATCAGCTTTTAGGGTATAGGCAGGCACTTATTGACTATGAATTAGATTCTGATGAAGAAAAGAAGAATAAAAAAGACTGAATACGTTCTTTACGACAATGAACCTGAATTCCGTGAATATAACCCCAAAACTGAAATTGTGCCAGATTGGCGGACAGGGCAGGAAGGTGACTGGGTTTTATCGGATGATGGTCAGATTTGTCAGGTCCTCAGGCGAAAACAGGCAAAACAGAAGTATAAGTCGGTAGAATACATAAGAACGATTATAGGAACATTCATATGCAGACCAGAGGTGGAAATGAAAGGAGAAATGAGGCAGAACATATATACGTTCAGCCCAAGTGGAAATTATGCATATGAACAGATTAAAGGTAGAAAAAACCCAACTCGCCGTGAATTCCTTTTTGCCAAGTATGTTGCAACTGGAGAAAACATAGTTGATGCATTTAAGAGGGCATATCCGACAGATAACGATGAATACGCAGACAGACAGTCAAAATTACTTTTAAGTACAGAGAGGGTAAGAAGTTTGATAAGAGAAGAAATAGATAAAGTATTGAACGAAGCGGAAATAACTCCGCTTTACATACTGGAAAAGATGAAAGACATAATTGAGAACCCACACGCACGTGACGGCGACAAGGTTAATCTTTTAAAAGAACTAGTAACTGTTGCAGGAATGAAAGATACTGAAAAAAGATCTGAATCTGTAACAGTATTCCAAGGGTTTACAAAGGAGCAATTAAGTGCTATTGAAGGTAAAGAGGTTAAAAAACTTGCGAAAGCTAGCAGAGAGATTGAAGGATAGAGATTGTGATGTTTGCGGGTATCCGTTATATGACAATTCAATCCCAGTAACAGAGATAACAATAAAAATGAGCAATCTTCACGTACAGTGCACAAACTGTTTAAGTATATATGACCACTCACTTGAGTTAAAACACATTGGAATTACTAAAAATGCAGGTTTAGCGTAATGAAGAAGAATATTGCAGTATACGGCACGTTAAGAGATTTTAAGACTAAGAAGGGTGAAGTTCACGGTTATACACTTGTTTACCCTGCTATGACTAAAGCATTCCCTGCAGCTATCAGAGATGAGAAGGATAAGATAGTTGTAGAGGTAAAAACGATAGAAGACTACGAAATTGGTGGTTATGACGAGTATGAAAACGTAAAAGGCGGATTATATAAGAGAGATACAGTAAATGTGAAGATGCCTGACGGTGAAATAATAGAAGCATGGATGTATACTGCTGGTCCAGTCATACTGCAGAACGACGGTGTCTACGAAAAGATTCCAGATAACGATTGGGAGAACGTGGCTTATTAACATAAATTCGTCAGGGCTTAAAGAAAAGGAAAAAGCACTTGAATTAGCAAAGCGTGATATAATTACATTTGGCCAGATGTTCCTTCCTGATGACTTCATGAAGAGCGTTCCTGCACCTTACCAGTATAGATTAAGCAATCTTTTGCTTGATACGACAAAAAGAAGGGTTTGCATTATACTTCCAAGGGGTCATGCAAAATCAACACTTGCAAAAACAGCACTCCTCCATAAATTATACTTTAATCCAAGTGAAAAGAAAGAATTCATAGCCTGGGTAGCTGAAGAGCAATCACAGGCAATTGACCATATAAGATACCTTCAGAACCATATAGAATATAATCCTGCACTCAATTACTACTTTGGAGACCTTGTAGGTCAAAAGTGGACAGAAAAGGAATTTACCACCTCACGTGGTGACAGGGTAATAGCAAAAGGTACTAATCAAAGATTACGTGGACGTTCTCAGATTGGACTGCGTTATACTAAAATCATCCTTGATGACTTTGAATCCGAATTAAATACCAAAACACCAGAGAGACGCAGGGAAATCAAGGAATGGGTGATGTCAACGGTAGAACCAGCACTTGAAGAATCAAAAGGAAATGAAGGTGCTGTTTGGCTTATAGGCACAATTGTCCACTATGATTCATTCCTCCAGAGTGTTTATGACGGATATGAGATTGCAAAGAAAGAAAATAGAAAATATGCTTGGGAAGTTATGTATGAAAAGGCACTTGTTGAAGATACACCACTTTGGCCTTCTTATTTTTCGAAAGAGAAACTTCTTGATATAAGAAGCAGGTTCCAAGATATGGGCCTTGTTCATAAGTTTGCACAGGAATATCTTAATGAAGCAAGAGATCTTGAGAATATAAAGTTTAAAACAGATAGACTTAACTATTACAATGGAGAATTTGTAGGAAGAAATGGATTTGCGTATTTATTGACAAAAGACGATGCTATTCCATTGCACGTCTACATAGGTGTAGACCTTGCGTACGGCGCTACTGAAAGAAGTGACTATCAGGTTATAATGGTTATGGGTATTGATAGTGACAAGAATTATTATATACTTGATTATTACAGGGAACATTCTCCATTATACGAGATGCCTGGAACAATATTGAAGTATGCAAAGGACTATCAGCCAATTAAGCGTGCCACACTGGAAGAAGTAGGAGCGCAAGGAGTTATAAAGGATGCTGTAATGGAACTGTCTTCTAAGGACAGAAAGCCCATGCCAGGTGTTATACGTGGCAAAAGACCGCCAACAAGGATTAAAAAGGAAGATAGGCTTGAAGCTCTGCTTTGTCCTATAGTTAATAGAAAGAAATTGTATATTAAGAAAACACATACCGAACTTGTGGATGAAATGTTTCAATTCCCAAAAGGAAAGAACGATGACCTTCTTGATGGTCTTTGGTATGCGTGTGTTAGTTCAAGAGCTCCATTAAGCAGAAAGTTTGATGTGTCTGACTTTGATGAGAGAATGGATAAGAAAAAGGGTAAAAAGATTAAAAACAAAGTTATAAATTGGATGACAGGACAAAAAGCAGCGTAAAAGATAAATCTGTCTTCTCAAAAAGGTCTGATGCTGGTAAGGGAGATTCTCCTAGAAGAGGCATTTCAATCAAGGATTGGGAAAGGAGATTTAGTCGAGTATTTAAAAAAAATAAAAAAAGTACTTGACAAACCTGCCATTTTGGCTTATATTATATATATTATATATTTAGGAATATAATTTGCCTCAATACGACATAGACGAGCAAAAAGATAAAACTGAAAGATCTAGAGAACTCTGGCGCAGGTGGCGTGATGCCAGAATTGAATGGGATGCGGAAGCAAGAGATTCAATAGACTTTGTGCTCGGAAATCATTATACCGAAGCAGAGTCCGATGCATTACAAGCTGTCGGACAGGCAGACTTTGTTATAGACAGAGTTTATGCCGCTGTTGATAAACTTAAATCTTTACTTACTTCAAGATCTCCAAGATTCTTAGCTGTAGGGAGGGAAGACTCTGATAGTCGTTTATCTGCAGTATGGCGTACTATCATGGAATATGTCTGGGATATCTCAGACGGTTCAACTCAGTTCAAGCAGGCTGTACATGATTACGCAGTTGCTGGATTGGGTTATTTTTATGTATATATAGATCCAGAAGCAGACTACGGAAGGGGTGAAGTAAAGTTTACATACCTTGATCCTTTTAGGGTTTACGTTGACCCAGCGTCACGAGACCGATATTATGATGATGCATCAGGTCTGTTACTTTCCACCATATTAACAAAATCACAGCTTCTCGACCTGTATCCCTCCCTTATTGAATTCATAGATGAAATAGAGCCAATGGATGATGAAGAGGACTATCCTTCTTCTTCAAAGAAAAATTCATCTACATCGTTTACACCAGATGTTGTAAAAGATAAAGATTATATGGGCGATGGAAAATACAGGATTATAGAACATTTTGAAAAGATTAAAGTACCTTTTTACAGAATATTTGACACAAGAACAGGTGCTGAAAAGATTGTCACTATTGAGCAATTTGAAAAGATAGCACAGGAAAATGCAGAAGCTTTTGAAAAGGGACTGGTACAAGCCCTAGAAGTACAACAAACAAGAATAAAAATAACTTGTTCTGTTGGAAGCTATGTCCTCTATGAAAGAGTCCTAAACACAAATGCCTACCCAATAATACCAGTCCCTAACATTTGGACTAATACACCATATCCAAAATCGGATGTATCTAAGGTAAAGGATTCTCAGAGATTATTAAATAAATTATTCAGTTTAACACTATCGCACGCACAAGCCTCTGCAGGACTTAAACTTTTAGTTCCAGAGGGCAGTGTTGATGATATTGGCCAGATAGAGCGTGACTGGGCTAATCCAAATGCGGTTATACCATATAATCCAGAATTTGGCGAACCTCACTTTCCAGCTCCACAACCTTTGGCAGGTGAGTTCTATCATCTTATAGATCGTGTTGAACACTACATAGATTTGAATTTTGGCATACCAGAACTTATGCAGGGATTTAAAGAAGCGGCACCAGAAACAGTTCGTGGAACCGCAATGCTTTCTGAAATGGGAGAAAGCAGGGGGAAATCAAAGCTTCGTGATATCGAAGCAAGTTTGACAAGACTTGGAACTGTAATATACAATTTTGCGAAAGGACATTACGAATATAGCAAGACATTCAGAATTGTACAGCCAAACAATGATTTGACTGAATTTACAGTCAATAACAAATTATACGATGACAAACGACAAGAATTAATGTCAATAGAGAACGATATTACTATCGGTCAACATGACGTTCGGATAATATCGGGTTCAACAATGCCAAGCAACAGAATGCAGGAATACAATATGTATCTTGAAGCCTACAAGTTGAATCTGGTTGATGATGTCGAGGTCTTAAAGAAAACAGAGATCTTCGACAAAGAAGGCGTTCTTAAACGCAAGGGACTGATTGCTCAGTTGCAGGGTCAGTTGCAGGGTGCTCAAGGGCAGATTAAGAAACTTCAAGGCGACCTACAAACGGCAGAGCGTGAAATGCTTCATGCCAATAAAAGGGCCGAACTGGAGAAATTCAAGGGAGAACTTGGCGAGATCGAAAAAAGCTCTCGATACAAGGAAAAGACCAATATCAATAAACTTGAGACGGCAATTAACAAAGCAATTGCACGAGAAGAAGTTAAAATACAAAGAAAAGCAATGGCTGAAGAGAAGGGTGCTCGAAAGGGCGCTGAGGCTACTTAATATCAGTGGTTCTGTTTCTTTGAACATACGAGAGTGTGTAGTCAATAATAGAAAAAATCACAAGGAGGTAACTAATGGAAGACCTACAGCAAACCGAAGGACAGGTTACAGAAGAACCTATTTCACAAGGTGAACAACATGAAGAACCAAGTGCAGACTGGAAAGAAGAAACCAAAAAGTTTCAATCAATGTATGACAAGCGTGATGCTGATTACAGGAGACTTGAAGGTGAAGTTGACCAGTACAGAAAGCTTGGAGAGATGTTGAAAAACAGACCAGATGTTGTTGACGCAATGAGGAATAAGTTGTCTGGTGAACCAGGAAATTCGACTAAAAAGAATGAACCTAAACTTGAAGAAGGTTCGTTCGACCCGTGGGAAGCCTATTACAAACCTGACTCTGATTCGTATAAAATGCGAGTAAAAGAGAGTCAGAAAATGGTAAACACTGCCGTCGGACAACAGATGGCACGTTTCCAAACCCAAGTAGGAATGAATAACCTGAAGGGTGAACTTGCATCAAATTACAACATGACAGATCCGCAAGAACAGAAAGAGTTCATGGATTTTGCGATGCGCCCAAGAGATCAAATACCTTTAGACATGTTAATAAATGTCTATAGAGAACACAAGGGGCAAGCACAGCAAGTAGCAGGATCGAATGAGAATATTGAAGCAGTTCGCAAAACACAGGACATTCCTAAGTCAGCAGGCATTTTACAAGGCGCAAAGCCAGCACAGAAATCTAATGAAGATGCTGTGTGGGACGGTGTAATGAATGCTGGCAATAAAAGTATATGGTAATAAATAAAAAAACGGAGGTTAATTAATGGCTATTAATAGTGGTACATTAAAAACTTCGGGTGTTGGTGGCTCAGCGACTGAGTATACTCATGGAACAGCTCCATTAGATACAGTTGCTAATATAGGTCAATTCGCTGATAAAAGGCGAATACATGACTTTGGCGACAGAGTTGCAGAGCTTTCACCTGAAGAATCTCCATTCTTTGTTTATCTAAGTAAAGTAGCAAAACGACCCACAGATGATTCAACTTTCCGATTTCTGGAAAACCGATCAAAAATTGACTGGACAAGTCGTAATTTCTTTTTAGCAGCCGCTGAATCAGCTTTAGTTGCTGGTACAAGTTATTCTATTGCTGTTGATGATAATGCATCATCTCCTGCAAGTATAGATTGGCTCATAAAAGGAATGGTTATTGCGATTGAAACAGTTGATGATGCCAATGGTAAAGCATACACAACAGTACGTATCGAAGATGCTCCTGTAGATGCTGGAACTAGCACAACTTTCACTGGTAAAGTGATTGCAACGTCAAGTTCTAGTATAACAGGTTACGGTGCAGCTGCTGATAATGCTCCATGTACGGTTGTCGGTACAGCTTTTGAAGAAGGATCAGGATCTCCTGATGTATGGTCAAGTCAGCTCGATGATGAATTTGGTTACTGCCAAATCTTCAAAACAGCAGCAGAGATGTCAAATTCTGCTATTGCTACTAATTATCGTGGATATGCAAACGAATGGGATAGAATATGGAATCTCAAATTAAGAGAACATAAAGTAGATATTGAACGTGCAATGTTGTACGGTCAAAAAGCTCGTAGAAGTGGTATTGCCTATAGTGAGGGTATAGTAGGTATGATAGTTGCAAATGCTGGTGCGGCAACTGGCGGCACAAGCGCACTATCTTACTCTTCTGGAAAACCTTATTATAGAACTGTAACCACTACAGAGTTCAACTATGATTTGTTCTTAAGTGATTTTGAGGTTTTATTCGACCCTGCAAGGGGTGGTTCGAATGATAAACTTGCACTGGCAAGTCTTCCAGTAATAACAATGTTTAATAAATTAGGTGCAGGAGCTACTTTTGGAACTGCTGCAACATCCTCATTTTTAGACAATACATTATCTGGTTCTACCGATGCAGGTGCTTACAATATCGATTTTGGCAAACAAACAGGAACTTTTGGACATAGTATCATGAAAATTGATACTGTTCATGGTTCACTGGCACTGATTAAAGAACCCTTATTTAGAGGATTCGCTAATTCAATGCTAGCCTTAATTGATATGTCACAAGTTGCGTACAGACCTTTAGTAGGTAACGGTCTCAACAGAGATACTCACATAATAACTAATGTACAGCAAGCGGATGAAGATTTACGTAAAGACATGATTCTTACAGAAGCAGGTCTTGAAGTTGCTCTTCCTGAAACACACATGTTGTACAACTTTGAAGGAGTATAATCATGAGAAGTGACACATTAGAACCAAGTAGTGGAAAGTATGGCGGAAGAGTTGATAATGTTGTACTTGTTGTAGACGCAGCAACAGTTAATATAAATTCTAAAGATTCAGGAAAGGTTCATGTAATACCTGATTTAACTGCGGACTGTACGCTTACACTACCTACAGAAGAGGTTGGTCTTAATTATGAGTTTTGGTATGGCGGCACTGCTGCTGATGCTCAAGACTGGATATTCAAAACTACTGGCAATAGTAATTACTTTGTTGGTGGTCTTGTAGGACATGACACTGATGCTGGTGGTGATGATACGTATGTTGTAGATTCAAATGGAAGTAGTAATTCACAACTTACTGTGTATACTCCTATTGCAGGAACTTTAGTTAAAGTTGCATGCAATGGAGTTGTATGGTATATTAATGGACAAGCTGTATCAGCTACAGATGCATCTCATGCTTTTGCAGATCAATAATCCGAACAAATAAGGATTGACAGTTAATAGAACTGTGGGGCAGGTCGTATAAAGGGCTTGCCCCGAATCTATAAAGATTTTATTAACAATTAACATGGAGAAATTTCATGAGAGCAGATTTATATAACAAGTCATCTGGTTCATACAGAGATGAAACGAAAGCAGAATTAGATTTTCTAGATACTGCTACGGCAGGTTCAGTAGTAAATTCTAAAGCACTAATCTATGGTTCTTCAGGTGAAGTTGCAGCTACTACTCTTGATGTTGCAGGAGCTTCATCATTTCTTGGTATTAAAAAGTTTCAATCATTTGTAGGAAGTTTTGCAGATATTGGGGATGGAACTACTCAATTTGGAGATAATGATGTGCTTGTTGAGTTAGGGACTTTAGATACAGATGTTCCTAGCGGTCATGTAGCAGCATCAAAGTTCTTTATAGATAAGGTATTAATAGGTATTACAACTGCTTGTGGACAAACACATGTTGGAAATTTGAATTTAAGTGCAACAAGTGGAACAGCAGCCAATACAGGAGTCTCAAGCGGAACTGAGATTGTTGGAGCTGGTTTAGATTCTTTTAGTCCACATACTTCAGCTAGTTCAGGTGCAGCTGAAATAAATATTAATTGGAATAATACAGCAGGAAATTATCATGTAGTAACACCTAATGTTACTGCTCCTATTGCTAAAAAATATTTATATGCATGTACTGAAACAACATTAAATGCTGATGCTACAGCAGGAAGATTTACTGTACATATTGAATATACATTATTTTAATAATAAATAATAACAACTAAAATTTTTAAAACCAAAATGCCCATGAGATTTGTCAAGCTCGGTAAGGCATAAACAAGGAGAAACAAGATGGCATATCCAAATTATTCGGTAGTAGAAGCACAAAACGTTGCAATGGGTCAGGCTGGTAATGCTTTTGTCGATACTACTGGTCAATATACTCCTCCTCATGGTAAGATAGTAGCAATTACAATGCTTACAGATGTTGAGTTCGCAGAATTAACACCAGAGAGCACCTCTTTCTGGTGCGGAACTACAGCGGCTAGTCCTGGCACTGGTGGAGATACTGTTACTTCCTCAGATACATTCCCAACTGGTATTACCATATACGGAAGATGGGAAACATGTACTTTACAAACAGGTGGTGACAAAATTTTAATTTACTTTGGCTAATTATGCTAGGGTTAGGAAATAATTTAATAAAAGCAGCAATCAAAATTGCAGGCACTATAAAGAAGTATTGGGAAGATGATTTTGACTTCTGGGAAGCTGCTGGAACTAAATGGGAGAATAAGACAGGTGGCGAGGAAGCAGATCCACCAGGGGCACCAGATTAAAAAATTTATTTACAGCCATGTCAGATAAGTTTCGGGCGGTAAGCTGTAAGATTAACAAGGAAACTATAGGAAAAATATTATGGCAACTTTAACAGGAAGCGCTATTGCTGACTCATTTGACCAATTGCTTGCATTGCCAAGTGGTGGCGGTGCTACAACAACTTTAAAAGCGTTGACAGATGGAAACGCTGAT
>Ga0114902_1000523_pt1 | contig 20441 bp, 24 predicted proteins | sample MalvireepMed_s12_FD_87291 | JGI IMG/M metagenome (GOLD analysis project Ga0114902, IMG submission 87291) | Marine viral communities from the Global Malaspina Expedition - Malaspina viral metaG DeepMed_s12 | ecosystem: Environmental > Aquatic > Marine > Oceanic | place: Mediterranean Sea... | reverse complement strand
TTCTTTTTCCACGTTCCATTATCTTAACTCGATTAGCTGGAACTAAAAGCTTTTCGCAAATTCCACCGTTGAAATTGATGACTAGAGTTTGTTTTGTCATCGCCGAGACTTCATTTTCATCGAATCCGGATTCGATCTCATCGATGGAAGCGTTTAACTTTTGGTTTGCTGACGTCCGATACTCCGCCCACTTTGCTTCCTCAGCATCGGCCAACGCTGAAATCATTTTCTTATGCAAAGGTGTTCCAACCTCTACATCGATCTCGACGCCCGCAAATGTTGCTTTAACGAATTCTGCCATTTCAAACTCCCCTTTGCTTAGGTGTTGCTGTTCTCACTGACCCCATCATACCACGAAATACTCCCATTTGTCGAGTGGTTTTTGATGCTAAAGCTTCATTTGAAAAAATTCATGCTATATTAAGGGTAGCACTCTAGCAAAATACCAGCTAAAATTCAAATAATCACTTATCATATCCAACCCTGTAGTACAAAACTCATACCATTTATAGTATTCCATCTAAATACCAGAGGTTAAATCCATCCTAGAGTACTTCTACTACCCCCTAAAATACATGGCAGATACTTGTGTTTACGCCTAGACTATGGTACATTTAGGTCATAGAAGCACTGTAATAGAGGGAAAGATGGACGCTCAAACCCTAGAAATAGTCCAAGATAAATTCGGTGATGCTGTATTCAACGGTGAGGGACAGCCTATTTGCGGTCAGTTGCGTGATAATGGGCAAGAATGCCTTCTCGTAGCTGGATGGGGAACTACTCATGCTGGTGTAGGTCCATGTAGGCGTCATGGTGGAATGGAACCCACTGAATTAGTCAAACAGGAAGATAGTTATGCTTTGTACTTGAAGCATTCTCGATTGAGGGCATTATTTGAGGAAGAAGCTACTAATGAGAATATAGATAATCTGGATAATGAGATTGTTCTTCTTAGAGCTATGCTGAAGTTGATGTCGGAGGAGTTTGGGGTTGATTTTCTTGCTGGGGAAAGCGAGACTGAGAAGCTGATTCAGTTTAACGCTACGGCAAGTCAGATTAAGTCTATTTCTCAAACTATAAAGCAATTGGGTGATTTGATCGAGCAAAAGTACAGATTAATGCATATTGCTGGTGAGGCTATCCCACGCGAGAGTGTTCGTGGATATATAGGTCAAATTCAGAATATATTAGCTGCTGTGCTTAACAACCAGTGTGTTAAATGTGGACACAAGCATGATGCTGCTACTAAAGTGTTTACTTCCTTGAGGCAATTAGGAACTATCTAGTGTTTCATTCTCAAATCAGTATTGTAGATGGGATGAAGGAAAGGTCTGCTAAAGAAGAGAAGGCTTATAGTCATCCTGGTCATTTTCACGAATATGTATTTGGGCAAACACTAGCAAAATTCCACTGGGAGATTTTTGATTTACTTCTAGAAGGTAAAAATGAACCTTTGGGGGATTTTAATCCAATCGTGATACTTGCCCCACGTAACCATGCTAAAACAACTAATTTCGCTGAAAGTTATCCTTTATGGATGGGAGGAGTTGATCCAAATTCTCTAATGTGCCAGATAGTATCCTCTACTAGTGTAGTTGCTGCTACTCGGCTGGGTCGAATCAAATCTTGCATTCAACACAATACCAGATACAAGGATTTGTTTGGGGATTTGTATCCTGGTCGAGATGGACGTTGGTCTAATGATGCTATCGAATTAAAGCGAGATCATACTTTGTCTTGGGCAGTTGGCAATGAGGAAAGAGATCCTTCTGTTGCTGCTTATGGAATTACAACTAGTGTTGAGGGGGGACGAACTACTCTACAAATCTTTGATGATATTGTCACTTTTGAAAATAGCAAAACTCCAGCAGGGAGACAAACTGTAAGTAATAAGTTCTTTACAACTTTTTCACCAATGCTACTACCATTTGGACAGCAAATTGTTTTAGGCACTAGGTATGCTTTTAATGATTTTTATGCTGAAGCAATTGCGAAGTTTGATACTGAAAAGCTTTATACAGATATGTATCCCGAGGGGTACGATGAGTGAACTATCTATGGGTGGTTGTGAGTACTGGAGTAATTGTTTAACTTGCCCATTTGCTGAGTGTACTCAAGATGTTTCAATGAAACGCCAGTTGAGTCTAGCTTTTACGTACCGAGTTATTCATTTATATAATACTGGAGATTATACTTACGAGCTTTTAGCAGAAATACTGAGAGTTCCTCTAAATACTGTTCAAAAAGCGATGAAGCATCAATATAAGTATAAAGAGTTAGAGAGATTCCTCCAAACAGAGAAAGCCTTTTATGGTAGTTAGAATTTATGATGCAGAGTCAGGAGAAAATGGTGGAGTTCTCTGGCCTGAAGTTCGTCCCTATAATTGGCTGATGCGAGTTAAAGGTTACACTCCTCCTGCTATTTATAATTCCCAGTACCGAAATGACCCTAGTGGTCTAAGAGGTGTTCGGTATGATGTAGACTGGTTGCATTTTTACGACAGAGAGAGTCTACCTCCTCTAACAGATTGTGTTGGTAGTATTGGATGTGACCCTGCGACAAGTCAAAAAAGCACTAGTAATTACTTCGCTACTTGTACAGCTATGAGACATAATAGCACTGGATTGGTTTACATATTAGATTTCGCATTTGGACATATTCCCCAGCCAGAACATTTGAATTTTATTCGTACTCAGTATACTAAATGGAGTATGCAAGGTCTTGGTATTCAACGAGTTGTTTTAGAAGAAGTTGGGCCACAGCAGGCTACTACACAAAATCTAGTTATGGCTACTAGAATGGATTCTAGAGGTCCAATGCCCCTAGAGTTATACACTCCCAGAGGAAGTAAAGAAGAACGAATTGATACTTTAGTTCCTTACTGGGGAAATGGAACTATTATGTTTCCAGGTATTCAATTAGCTGATGGGAATTATATGATGGCTAACTTACCTGGGCCTCAAGAGTTTTTAAAAGAGTACAGTCAATTCCCCCGTGGTGGAAGAGATGATGTCTTAGATGCTATGTTCCTTGCTGTTAAGGATTTTACTGGTCAAGGGTCTGCTGTTAGTTATACCCAAGCCAAAGAAGAGCAAGGTGATATAGGAGATCCAGCTAATAGAGTTCTTAATGGACGAGGGTTATTTCATTAAAAGGAGAAATTCATGAAGTGGGACTTTTGGAATAAGCCAAGTCCGGTTGGTTTCGTTGAAGCTGCCTTTCCTGCTCAACAAGGCGCCGACCCTGATGAAAATCAATGGCAACCTTACTCTGCTAGAAGTGGATTAGGTAGAAGCCGTAATCTTCCTACACTGACTCATGCTGAGATGATTGATAGGTCACTTAGGATGTATGCTGGTAATCCTATTGGACATAGGATGATCGATATTACTCCTGAGTTCTGTCTAGCTAATGGGATTGTTTTCAAAGCAGAGCATCCAGAAGTTCAGAGAGTTTTAAATCAACACTGGACTAATATGACGAATAGGTGGCCTGTATTTCAATTTGAAAGAATGCGGGACTTGGGACTATTCGGAGAAAGTCTTATAACAGCTCATGTTGAACCACATACAGGTCAAGTTGAGTTAGGTAACATAGATACTAGTTTGATTGATGCTGTTATTGATGATCCAACTAATACAATGAAGACGCAAGCAGTTGTTTTGCGAAAGCTTCCTAAAGAAACTATCCGTAGAATCTATAAAGTAATTGATGTAGCTCAAGTTGATGATTCGTCACCAGCTTTTGGTAGATTAGTTGGATTACCTTCTACAGATGAGGAAAAGAAATCTTTTGGTTTTGAACATAAGCTAGGTGATGAAGATACTCTTAAATCTCTTGGTTTTTCTGGGGATAGGGGTAAAGTTAAGTGGTCAGGTAGTGTATTCTTCACTAAGGTGAATTCTCCAATTAGTTCTAGTAGAGGTTGGGGAGATTTGCTGTGGAACTTGGATTGGATGGATGCACATGACCAGTTTTTGTTTGCTCAGGTTGAGAAAGCTATTGAGAGTGCACAATGGGTTTGGGATGTTGAAGCTCAGGGTATGAATGAGTCTTCAATTAGACAGTGGGCAAAGAATCAACCAGCTTGGAAACCTGGACATAGATTTATTCACAATGAGTTGATTAACGTAAAAGCCCAAACAAGTAATTTGCATTTGGAAGATGCAACAATGCTAGGGAATGCTTTGAAGAATCATATTCTAGCAGGTGCTGGTATGCCTCCTGTTTGGTTTGCAGAAACTTCAACTGCTAGAGCTAATGCACCTGAAATGACTGATCCTACGTTTAAGCATTTGAAGATTAGACAAAGAATCTTTGCTGAGTTGATGCAATTGATTTTCAGATTCTCAGTTGATATGTCTATTCTATCTGGATACATTACTTTTGATAAGCGATTTAATCGTATTAACGAACAGTCTTCTTTTTATTTGAAACTTCCAGATATTAGTGCTAAGGATCAAAGAGCACTTTCAGTTGCTCTTCGCAACTTCTCTGGTTCAATGAAAGATTGTATTGATCTAGGGATCTTTACTGTAGATGAGGCTAAAGAATATATGTCTCGTTACATAGAGATGACTGGATTAGATACTATGAAAGATGCTCCTCCACTTGATTACGAAGTCAAACCTACTACTGTTTTTGGGTCAGCTCGTGAATCTGGTTTGAATGAATTAACTACAAGTAACGGAGTTTTCTATATTAACAATGGACAAGAACATTCCGCACATCTATTGACAAATGGTAACTTAGTGGGCTATAATTAATCATGCCTCAGAAACTAGAACAATGCGTAGATAAACTTCTTGCTGATCCTGATTTTGAACCCGATGGGGATAAGAAATCAGCCGCTTACGCAATTTGACAAGATAAAATGTCTGATAGTGTATCAGCTAAGTTGAAACAGGATGATAGACGAGTTCGCTATGAGGATATAGCTAGAACTGGGGAAATTTGTGGTAATTGCAGATTCTTCCAGTCCTACGTTCCTGATAAAGAACAACAGCTTTTTAGTATCGGTTTAGGTATGAGAGGTACTTGTACTCTAGTTGAAGGTGAAATCAATCAAGCAGGCGTATGCTTATTATACGACCAAGTAGGGAAAATGGATAGCATTTCTGTTTACGTAGAGTCCACTCAGCCACTAGATAATGATGAAGAAGCAACAGGGACTGAATGGCGAGTTCAGATTATAAATGCTGGGGTTAGTCTGAATAAGAATGAGTATCCTTTAGATGTTCTGCATCGTGATAAGGATATTTTTGAAAAAGCTCCTGTCCATGCTGCAATTGGCGAAGACCACTCTGTTTCTGAGAGAGGTGTTGAATCCATTGTTGGATTCATCAAAGATGTCGTTGCTAACGAAAATGGACTAGAAGCAACTCTACATATTTCAGATACTAGTATGCGTACTAAGATGCTGGATTGGCATAGAGAAGGTGTCCTTAACGATATTATGGGACTTAGTATTGTCGCTTACGGTGACTTTGAACTTAATGAATCAGGCATTAAGCGAGCTTTGAAGCTGGTACGCGCTGATTCCGTGGATTTGGTTAGAACTCCTGCCGCTGGCGGGAAAGTATTAGCAGTTACAGAATCTCAGGAGGATTCGACTATGAACGAGGAACAAGTCAAGGTTCTACTTGAGGAGTCCCGCCAGCAAGCAAAGGAAGACATGGAAGAGATGCTTGCTCCGGTGAAGACTTCGATTGAAGAAAGTACTATCAATCAGGAGTGGCGAACGTTCAATCTTAATACTGCTCTGGGTAATGCTCAGTTGCCAGAATCGTCAGAAGAAAGAATTAGAACTACTTTTGACAATTCACAGATGGCTACTGAAGAGCTTCAAACTCTTATCCAGACAGAGAAAGAACATTTGGCTAGTTTGAAAACTCATGTAGTCGAAAACCTCCAGAGTGAGGGTCGATTGAATACTAGAGTTACCGTAGATGAAAGTGATAAGTTTATTGCTCGACTTGATGCTATGTTTAGTCGAGTAGGACATCCACTTGGTTACGCAATAGTTGATGGGGAAAAGATACCTGCTTACAGGTCCTTCTCTGAGGCTTATGCTTCCATGCAAGGTGTTTCTCCATTTGATATAGATAAACGTCAGATGGCTATAGACATTCTCTCTGGAATGTCGAGGTTTAATTCAGCTAATACTCGGTCAGTGAAGTCTCTGTATACTACAGAAGCACTTTTCCAGGTTTCTTCACTTGGAGAAGTTACTGCTGATCGAATGCATAAAGCTTTGGCGTATAACTACAACAACTTCCCTCAGTATCAGGATTGGCGAGAGATCGCTAGACCTATGTCGGTAAGTGACTACCAGACTTATAGACAGGTTAAAACTGGGACTTATGCGGACTTGGCTCAAGTTGTTGAAGGTGGTACTTACCCAGATCTCGCACACATCACTGACGAGGAAACGACCGTGCAGATAATCAAGCGCGGTGGTATCGTTCCTCAGATCACTAGGGAACTGATTATCAATGATAACCTTGGTGCAATCGCAGACATCCCAATGAAACTGGCTACTTCAGCAGCTAGGACTCTTTACAAAGGAGTCTTTGATACTCTAGTAGATAACGATACTTACGGCCCTGATTCTGTTGCGATCTTCCATTCAAGTCACGGAGCAAACACCGGAACAGCCGCTTTGTCAATCAGCTCAGTCAATGCTGCAAATGTGGCAATGAGGAGTCAGACTTCCTACGGTGGAAATGATGTTCTCGGCGCACAGAACGTAGCTAAGATACTTATGGTTCCAAACGAGCTTCAGGGTCTTGCAAATAGGATTAGTAATCCTAGTGAACAGTTCTGGGCACAGACTACAGCAGATACAGCTAGCAACATGGATGTTCATGCATTCGAAGGTATCAAAGTAGTAGTAGTTGACTACTGGACTGATGCTACTGACTACTTCCTTGCAGCTTCTGGTGGAGCCGCTGGAGAGAACTCAGGAATCGGTGTTGTCTTCCTTAACGGTAATGAAGAGCCTGAACTGTTTACGCAGAGTGATCCGACTCAGGGTGAGTCCTTCACAATGGATGTAATGAATATCAAAATCCGGCATGAGTGGCAGAAAGTCGTTCTTGACTACAGGCCGTTCTTCCGACAAGTTGTAGCATAACAATTGAATTGAAAAGAGTGGGGAATACTTATACTCCCCACTCTTTAGGTAAGATGCGATTCGACGCGTGTTTTAAGTTTAAGGGGTAAAAAATGGTTGCAGTTACTCAGGATAATGTGAGGACAAAGAACGGTTGGAATACTGATATGGTGATTGTGCCTTCTGTTCTGGCGGCTACGGCAACTCTACGTCAGCCTCTCTTTGTTGCTCCGGTAAATATCGAACTTGGTGAAGTTGCTCTTGTGAATTCCACAATTGTAACTGGACATGGTTCTAATACAAAGAACCTTAACTTGATTGATGGTGGGGCTGAAGGTGCTGGCACAGCTGAGATTGCTAACATCGACATGGGGTCTGGGACTGACTTGGTTGTTGGTAAGACTCTCTTGTTTGATAACATCCAAGGTGCTAGTGCTACACGCTACCTATCGCAGGGTGATATACTTGAACTCGAATTTGAACAAGTTGGTTCAGGTGTTCTTGTAAATCCAACTCTAGCATACATCACTTGGAGAGTAGCTAACCTCGCTAGCTAATCTCTGGAGGGTACGCACCTAGCTAGGGGTTTTGTGTGGGCATTTACCTCTAGCTAGGTGCTTTTTCTGGGAGGAAGATAAATTGGCTAGTCCTCTTGAGAGTATTCGGAAAACTATCGATAGTGCAGATACAGCAGAAGTCGTAACAAGTTCTGTTTTATATGCTAATTCAATTGTCTTAATCCCTGACCAAGATAATACTACTGGCTATATGCAGTTTGGTGGGGATAGTGTAGATGCTAATTCAGGGAGACTTCGTTCAGGGGAAAGACTAGTTATTTCTCGTGATGAAGAGTTTCTTGTTGGAAACATTTACGTTAGAGGTGGTACGATCGGAGATGCAGTCGATATTTTCGTAATTCGTAGTTCAGCACATGGAGATTTGGCATAATGGCAGGGCCTTTCGCATCAGGTAAAAAAACAGTATCCTCTGCTGGCACAGCCGAAGCTATCATTGCGACAGGCACACATGCCAGAAGTATTACTATCATAGCTATAGCAGCTAATTCTGGACAGGTCCACCTGGGGGATAGTGGAGTTAGTGCTAGCACTAATACTGGATTGGATGCTGGAGAAAGACTTGAGATAACTGACTTGAATGGTTTCGATATTGGAACTATTTTCATAGATGTTGGCACTAACGATGATGGTGTAGATTTCTACTACGTGGCATCTTAATGGCGGTTCATAACGTAGAAACCAAAACTCTTTTTAGTGAAGCTACTTTAACTAGTGCTAATGGTATGGGTTCTGGCATTACCTCAAAGTCGTTTGAGACTGCTATTATTCTAGTTAAGGCAACTGCGAAAGTTGGTTCAACTCCTCAATTGGATTTGGATGTTGAGGTTAGTAGTGACCAATCTAATTGGCATAAGTATAGCGATATTCCTCAATTGAATGATCCTACTATGACATACTATGCTCCTGCAGTTTTGGTTTCTCAGCTAGGTGAGTATATCAGAGTTAATAACCCTGCTGGAATGACTTCAGGCACTAGTATGGATGTTGAAGTCAAGATTATGTTGAAGAGCTAATGTTTACTAAAGAAGCTATTCAGGGTAGGGTAGAAACTCTAGTAGGATCATTGCCAGCTTTTACCGGAGACAATGAAGTTGACAGTGCAACTATTGGAGAGGCTATTGACCAAGCCAGAGAACATTATGAATTAGAATTCCCACGAGAAATCACTGAGGATGAAGTTGGTGATAGTGGGAATTACTATGCTTTGACAGCTTTGGCTAATTGGGAAAATGATTTCTCAGTTATTCTAGGTCTAGATTACGATTCTGGAAATCGAGTTAGTAATGATGAGCGTCCTCAATGGTTATTCCAGGAAGATGGGGATTGGGATTATTACAGAGATGCTAGTACTCGATATATAAGATTCATTACTAGAACTCCAACGTCGAGTGTGACTTTCCGAATTACGTACACTGCAAGACATGTATTGAACTCTGTCACAAGTACAATTCGAAATACGCATGAATCTTCCATAGTTTACTTGTCTATTAGTAAATTGTGTAGTATAATATCTATCAAGACTGAGAAAGCTCTAGATCCTCCAGGTGGAGCACAATTTATTTCTATGAGGAACAAGTCTAGTGGTTTTCAAACTTTGGCTAGGGAATATTTCAGTATGTATCTCCAGGAAATCGGTGGAGTAGATGGAGTACATCCTGTAGGTGTAACAAAAGAGTATGATTTGAAGCCATTGGGTGTAGGAGGGTCATACCTCTTCCACAGTGGAGCATTTAGGTAGTGGTTCTTGATACAGTAGTATCAACTAAAAGTGTAGATACTTTAGTTTTTAAACTAGTTGAAGAATCTCTTTCTCAGGTTTTAACTTCACTAGATTTTAAAAATATCCAAGCTGGAATCATTCCTCCACTGACAACATGGGAACAATTGAGTGAGTTGGCCCATACTTATAATGAAGAGTTTAATGAAGCTGATTTAGAGGCTTGGTTTATATCAATTCAGTCTTTCAGTCATGATTCAAGGGATCGAGGGACTGTTACTCAGTATCAGCAATTACATAGAGTGCTTATCGAGGGGTTTGTGTGGAATAGGAATCTTAGAGATTCATATATACAATCTCGAACTAAAGGGGAGAACCTAGCACAGACTTTAGAGAAGAATAAGGGTCTAATGGATAGTCGGTTTGACGAGTCAATGAACATTGAAGTTAATTACCAGTTCCTCTCCTTGAGTGAGGTCTATCTTCACAAGATTAACACCAGCTTGGATGTTATCGTTACTTTAACTGAGCCAGCAGGAAGAATTTAATGACTAGTAAGAAAGAGCCAAAAACTTATACAGTTGGTAGTACTTACGAGAATACTGTAATTGCTGATAAGAATCAGAAGGTTCATAATATTGAAAACGGAGAACTAACAGTTTCCTTTGTTCCTACACCGGAATCTCTCCAAGAGAATTTTCCGGATTACTCGGATATTCTTTTTGTGAAGGAGTCTTAAATGGTACTGTCGTCTGGGCAAGAAGCTGTTATACTTTCAACTGAAACTGCTTTCAATGGAACTGGTGGTACAGCTAGGCTTGTGCCTTTTTTGACTGGCTCCTTCAGTATTGAAGAGAACTCCGAACAGGTTCTTAACGAAGGCCGACGCGGAATTGACGCAATGCATTTTGTTGGTCCTACTGAAGGCGTTAAATGGGTGGAAATTTCCTGGGATGGAATCGTTCAAGATGGAAATACAACTGACAATATGATTGTTGGTTACTTGATTGATAATATTCTTGGAGCAGGTAGTAATGCTAGTGCCGTCCAAATTGGATCTACAGGAACCTATGATCATAGATTGAGATTAGGAACTACGAAAGAATACCTTTGCATTAAACATAGGTCTTTAGCTAGTTCAAGTGATACGGTTGTATCAGGATGTCGTGTTAACAATCTTTCCTTCACTTGGAATGCCGCTGAAGGAAGACTTGAGTATTCAGTGAGTTTGACTGGAGGCGCTGTAACTACAGATACAGTCGCACTGGCTACAGACAATAGTGGCCCTCACTTTATGGGTTGGAGGGCAGTTGTAGACTTTGCAGGAACCGGCACTAGCTTTGCTCGGTTGATAAGTGGTGAGTTTACTCTTACAAGAGAAGTAGAACGATTCCACACTGCTAGTGCAACTATTAAAACTCCAACAGACATTTTCCTTGGCCCATTGGAAGTTACTGCTGGAGTAGTTCTTGGTTACACTTCAGCTGATGACATAGCCGATTTCAGAGATGCAGATGCTACAGCGAACCAAACTAAATTCAAAGTTTACTTTACTAATGATGGTATTGCAGAGGGACATGCTAGCCAAGCAGCAACTTCTAGAGCATTTGGTATTGGATTCGGCAAAGCTGCTCTGAATGGTGGCCCTGCTGTTTTCGATGGCAGTGGACAGTTCCCTAAGTTAGCAATGAGCCTCACTGGACTGCACAATGCTGGTACAGGAATTTGGACTTCACAGGGTAATGCTGCTACATCAACTGTAAGGTCTCCCATCGAATTCCAAATCCTCTCTGCAAAAACAGCCGCTTTCTAAGACTCTTCCTCCTCCTCTTTCTCGACCTGACAAGTTTTGCCCCTTGTTAGGTCTATGTAAAGGCTTACAGTGCAATTAGAACTAGTTACAGATACTTCGTTAATAGCATTCTGCTCACAAGAGGATGCTATTAGCGAAGTTAGACGTTTAGGTTATGAAGTCTCTCTTAGGAGTCTTACTTACTGGAGAAGTCAGGGCAAACTTCGAAGGTTACAGCGGAATGGCAATTCGTATGCTATGTCGAGAAATGAGATTCCTGTTATTGTTCTTCTTTGCCAAATGCGAGAGGAGCAAGTCTTAACTGAGATAGAACTAGAGGGCAAAGTTTTCAGTGTGAAGCAGATTGAAATTCGAAAGTTAGGAGATCGAATCTATCGCATCATGACTCTGAGTGAGGGGGAACTGTTGATAAAGGAGCTAGGAGATGACTACATCCGTAAGCTCATCTATTGATGAGAAGTATTTACAAGCAGAAATAACTGAGGATTTTTCTGAGATTGGACTACCTGAGCTAAACTTCACATTCAAAAGTGTTCAGAATATGAAGACTAAGGAAGCAAATGCTTATACAAGAGGTTTAGCATTACTTGAAAAGAAGCAATCGAAGGAAGAAGATCCTGATCCTTTAGAAGTCACAGCTTTTCATATTGCTACTTTGATAGTTAGCTGGAATTTAAAAGATGATGATGGAACTATTTTTGAGGTTCCCACTTTAGAAGATAGTCCTCAGCAAAAAGCTGATAAGCTGAGTTCTATTCGTAGACGTCAGATAGAATACATGATTTGGGTTATGCTTCAATACGCTAATACGGACCCACTTGTAAATTTACTCCTGGGGAGCGTGAACAACTTGTAAATTTGTTTACAAGGGATAGCCAAGGCAATTCAATGGGGAAGGTTGTTCCTAGTATGTTTATAGATGTTGTTCTAGCTGAAATTTGGCACACGACTCCCTGGGATGTTAGAGAAAATGCTACTAGCAAAGATATTGCTTTAGTTAGATTATGGGAAGATGCAAAGTCCCAAGGTGGTAGTATTTCAAAAGTTATGAATCGTGGTAAACGCAAATGATGGCTGATTTTAGTGAGTTCTCTGAATATACTTCTTTGATGGAGAGTATGTCTAGTGCTTTCCCTGAGTATATGCGAGAATTCAACCAGGAGACTGCTGAAGATTTTTATAATGCTTCAGTTGATTTAGCTACTTCTCATGTTTACACTGGGGCTTATATCAGAAGTCTTGATTACGAGATTATCGAAGAAAATGGTATGCCAGCGTTTGTACTTGGGCATCTTACTCAAGAAAATGAACGATTACACATTTACTGGAAAGTTTTAGAGACCGGAGCTGCGCCTAATCCAAATTTACCTAGGAAAATTCTTACAGCATGGGGTATAGCTGTAACTGGAAGTCCGACTTTGGGGTATAATCTGGGTGTTGCAAATACTGAAGGAAGACAGGGAATCAATCCTAATCCTATTATGAGTCATCTCTTTATGTTTGGTGGAGATCTGGATCAGGGTCCTACTGGATTGACTTCAAGAGGTATACAAATTTTAAGAGATAATTTCAATAATTTTAATCATTCTACTACATCACATTGGAACCGAGGAGCGAAAGTAACTGTTCGTCGTGTTCCTAAAGGACAACCTGGGGCAGGTAGGTTCGTATAATGCAAAGATTTAGAGCTTTCTTTTCTGTTGAAGATAAAGCTACAACAGAACTTAGGAAAATTACAGCGGGAAGTAAAGCACTAGCAGCTAGTGCTGGTTCTACCTCTGTACAAATACGCAATTTGGGGAATGAGTTAAAGAAGGCAACTCAAGCAACTGGTGCGACTGCCGGCTTGAAGTCTACTGAGAAATCAGTGGCTGGATTAAATAAACGAATTATACCCATGCGGCAGGCTATTAATGGAATGGCTGAGCAAGCTGCTCAAGATGCTACCAGGGCTAGAAGCACTATTCGAGAAATGGCGTCAGAGCCAGGGGCAGATAAAGGCCAATTAAGAGAACTAAACCGCCAAGCTCGCCAAACAGAAAACTTATCTAGGAGAATAAGAAGACTTGGCGAGGAGGGAATGGTAACTAGTGGTAGTTTGAGGAGCCTGTCTCAAAACTTCTCAGGTGTTGCCCAGAAAGGTAATGTATTCGGGGCTAGTTTCAGCAAAATTGGCACAGAACTCAATACAATGTCCAATAAAATGAAAAAGTTTGAGGGTGAATCTACCCGTGCAATGAGTCGGGCTAATGCTGGAACTTCTAACTTACAGGGAACTCAACGCCAAGCTGCGTTAGAATCTAAGAAATTATCAGAGGAATTTCATAGACTAAGTTTGTCGGGAAATCTATCTGGTGCTACTCTAAATAGATTAGCTAGTCGAGCTACTGCTATTGCAACATTAGCTGCTCCTGCATTACAATTGCGTCTTCAAGGTGTTTCTGCTAGTTTGAGGGAAATGGCTATCCAAGCACAAGCTACAGAAGCTACTATGAAGAGAAGTGGAAGTCAATTTGGTTTCATGGAGGATGTTAGTGAAAAAACTCAGAAGGGTTTCCGTAGATTAAGCGCAGCTTCTCAAGGTCTTATGTTAAGCATGGGGGCTTTGGATGGTAACTTACAATCTCTTGCATTTTCTTTGATCTTCTTGCAGTTCTCTGGTGCTATTAAGACTTCTCTAGCATTTGCTGCTTTGAGTGGAGCGGCTATGATTGCGTTTAAGGGAGTAAAGAAGTATCTCGATCAGCGTAAAGAGATGAAATTAATGGCTGATGCTGTTAATCTTGTCAGTGGTAATACCCAGGCTTTTGTCGTAATTCAAGAGAAGGCTAGGGCTATCGTATCTGAATTGCCCATAGCAGGAAAAGATGCAACTGATTTCATAAAGGGTCTAAGTTCAATAATGACTGAACTTAGAGTCAGAGGGATTGAGCCTACGGAAGAAGCATTGCAAGTCTTCACTTCTGTTATGGCTTTTCAGATGGAGGGCCGTGGTAAGAATGCTAAGGATGCTATGAATGAAGCTGCAACCTCTGTATTAGACTTTGCCGAATCAACTGATAAGACTAGAGTAAAAATGGAAGACTGGAAAGAGGGCATAGCATTTGACGACTTGCTGAAATTAGGAGCTGATGCCCTAGATGATTTCGCAAAAGTTGGAGAGGTAGATATGGGTAAACTTCGGGGGTTTATTGAGGATGGAACAATAAAACCCACTGAAGAGTTAATTAAAAGCATAAAGGCGGCTGGTGATGAGTGGAACATACTAGCTATGCATGAACAACAAGCGATAATGCAACTACTAACAGATGCAGGTTTGGCTGTTAATGCACTTGATGCAAATGCGAACTTCACAGTTGAATCATTCAAACAAGCTTTCGAGGTTATGATACCAGCATCACTTATGGTCACAATCGAGAATATTAATGGTATTACTCAAGCAATCGAAGATATAGATCCTAAAGATAAGACTGCTGAAATGGAAGTTCTATTTCAAAGAGCCGCAGAAGCAGCGAAAGAAGCCAGAAAACAGGTTGAACTTTATAATTTAGAGCATCCAGCACTACTTCCAGGTGTTCAAGCAGAGAAAGTAGTATCAGATTTAACATATCCCCAAACAATGACACCCTTCCATGAAGATCGTCGTTTTATGGATGTACGCGATCACACAGTATCTGATGCTACTAGTAACGCTTGGCAATTTGCTGGTGGTTCATCTAGAGCACCTATGAATCCTTTTGATCTTGAACAAGATTTTATTCGTAGACAAGCTCTTAATGAACGCGCTTCGCTCACAACCCCATCTAATTTAGAAATGGATTACCAAATGCGAAACCCTGGCGATTCTGTTTCAAATATCACAGTGAACGTAAGTGGTAATTTCACTGGAACTCCTGAAGAAAATGGTAAAGCTATTTCTCTAGAAACTGCGCGAGCACTTAATTCCTCAAGTATGGGTTATAATCCACGAATAAGTAGCTTATGAGTATAACTATTACAATAGGTGGTATTGATGTTACCGATGCAATAGATTTTCGCTCTATTGCTATAGAACAACATCAAGAAGTTAAGGGTGATACTCTCTCGTGTAACATGAGAAGATATGATTCTACTTACGATGCTCCTACAGCTGGAAAAGAAATAATAGTTCTAGATGGTTCAACTAAAGAATTTGGAGGTGTTATCCTAGAAGTTACTCGACGGCAGAGAGAGGGTAATTCAGTTGACTATGAAATTCGCTGTTCAGATTATGTTTACTACTTAGACAGACGACATCTGAATGATATATTTGCTCTTCGAGCAAGTTATCCTAATGGACAATCTATAGATGGTATTATGTCTGCAATGTTAGATTCTTTGCATGTTTTAGCTCAGAATGATAATGCTGCTCCTAACCAAGATACTCATTATAAAGATTTTGCTACTGATAAGAGTAAAATTACGTCTCCAGCTGGAAAAACTTATCCACTACTCAAAGAGCAACGAGTTGATAGGCAAAGACCTTCTGCTGTTTTTGATTTACTAGTAGAAGCCGCTGGTATGCAATGGAAAATCAATTATGATAAGCAAGTAGTTTTATTTGAAATAGAAGGCAACCCTGCTACTCATCTACCGATTGAGGGTGACTTTTATACTTTGAATGTAGAAACAAATCAAGATGATTTTTATGATATGATCGAAAGTGAGAATATTCAAGGGACTAGCACAAGACCTATCATTAGAGATGCTCAGATTAGAAGTACTGTTAGTACTTCAGATACTTTTGAAGTTAGGTCTGTTAAAGAAACGAAGTATGGATTATCACATAGACCTTTTTCTCTAGTTGACATCACAAGTGTTACAAAAGCTGGAGTAACTCAAACTCAACACTTAGATGGAGTTGCACGTGACATCCATGATACAACTTCTGCGACTAACAGTGTATTTATATATCTTGGTCCTGCTGGACAAGAGAATGCTCATGTAAGGTTCCCTCCTGGGAATTTATCTGTATCTCAAGAGATAGTGGTCACATACAATTATTCTACAGTAGATGACCATGAGAATGATGATCCACAGGCTAGGCAGATTTTAGCAGATAGAACTGGTGGAGATGGTGTTCACGAATTTATCTTTAGTCAAGCTAGTGATGTACGAGTAGCTGATATGGAGACGTTAGATCATGTCAGTGATCTTATTTTAAATAGAAAAGCTCAAGTTCAAAGAACCGGAACTTTTTCTTCACTAACTTCAGGTTGGGAAGCTGGACAGGTTTTCTATATTTCTTGGCCTAGTGAAAATTTATCCTATTTGGCATATGTTATCATTGTACGAAAGACTGTTTTGAATCCCGTTGGTAGCGATCCTATATTTGAAAATAGCATTACTTTCTCTAACATTCCCACAGGATTAAGATTATGATAAATCCAATGCAGGCCCTAGCTAATATGGTAGTTATGCTAAATGATGAAGTATTTGCAAGAAAACCTAGTAATCCAAATAAACCATTGAAGAAGGCTTCTCATCCAGCACATACACTAATTATGATTGATGATTTTAAATTTAGGGTAATTCCAGCTAGTGTAAGTTATACATGGGGTTTGACTGGTGCGAGTGATGAGACTACTACTACACCTCAAGCTGGCCGTTGGTCAGTTACAGCCCATTGGGGGGCATAAATGTTTGCACAAGGTTTTGTCCACTGGGAACTTCGAAACGAATCTACAGGAAAATTAACTGGGAAAGGACTCGGACAAGCTGAAACTTTCTATGGTAAAATTCTTAATAAGCTTTCTATGGGCAAAATGCACTTGCCTTTTGGCAAGAGAAATGCTATAGTAAATCATGCGAGGAATAAGCTCGCTAATGCACTAATTGGCACTGCTATTACTTATCCGACTTTTGTGGCAGTTGGGACTGGGACTAACGCTGCTACAGCATCTGATACAGCTTTGCAAACTAAGGTTTTGTACGATGGTACTAATGAAGCTAAAGTAGTAGATACTAGGTCTTTGAAGGGTGACTATGGTGCTAGGTTAGTTGTTCAATTTAGCACAAGTGAGGCTAATGCTACAATACAAGAAATAGGTTTGTTTGAAGGTAATGATGCTGATGCTAATATGTGGGCAAGGGTATCAGCTACAATTACCAAAACTTCTTCGGATAGATTGACTATTTATTGGTACTTATTCTTTGAGAGGAATCCTGGATTGGCTCTTAAAACTGGATCATCGCAACAACCTACTCCTTCACTAGTTCAAGGAAGTTCTGTAGCTGCTTCGTTTAGTCCATCGGTTACTCTGTTGAGAGTCCATAATAATACTGGCGGTAATCTTTATCTACGTCTGAATGGGGCTTTAGAGGCAGATGCTACACCGAATAACTACGATAGTATTGTTGGGAATGGGGAAGATTTCATTCTCGACAATGAGGAAATAGATATTTCTTCTCTGGGTTTGAATAATGTAGCTGGTGGAAGTTTCACCTTGCCGGATAATAAACTGAGTATTTCTGGATGGTAACTGCAAAAGCTGGAGCCAGTGTAAGTGCTAGTGGGACTGTTGGTAATGTAAATCCCTCAACTGTTACATTCTCACCCTCAGTGACTTTTCTAACTATTGTGAATCTAGTTACAAATGGAACTCTGTATGTTAGGTTGAATGGAAGCCTAAGTGGGGGAGGTCTACAGGGATATGATTATAAAATAAATACTCTTGGGACATTAACAGTATTGGAAGAAGATATAGAGATAGCTTCTCTTAATGTTTTTATATCAGGTGCAGGGGCAAGTGTAACTCTTCCTCATGCGAGTCTTCAAATCAGAGGATGGTAAGTACCGCAGCGACAGGAACTATAACTCAGAATACTATTTCAACTTTGACTTTTCCAAGTCTTATGAATAAGTTGATGCTTTATAATAATACTGGTTCTCCTTTATGGGTTCGATTAAACAAACCAATACTTATACCAGGAAACTCAGCTGATGAGTTTGATTTTTATCTTCTAGATGGAACAGAATTACAAATACCAGAAAAGCAAATTTTTATTAATATCATAAGTGTATTCTCAAACGTTGCTACGTTTACTTTACCTGATACAAAACTAGTCGCTAAAGGCTGGCTTCTATGACAATGGAAATTGGTTATGAACTGGGTCGAGTCTCAACTGTTTCAGATGAGCCTCTTGATTTTGGCCCTGTTTCTCTTGAATACGATACAGTAGATGCTAATGCTGGACATCTAAAGTTCAGCTTCCCCTCTGGGACCTCTACTCAAGTTCCTGTTATGACTGTTGGCGTTGGAGTTAACAACGTTGATTTAGGTCTGTTTAATGGGGATACTCAACCTGGAATAGCTGTTGTTGATCTTGATAGGGATTCTTATCTTAGGTTAAGTTTCTCAGCAGATGATACTCCTGCTATTCAAATTGGTGGTTCAGCTACTTCGCTAACTGTTCCTACATTGGCAAGTCCTACGTTGACTACTCCAACTATTGTGGCAGCTGGATGGACTAATGCGAATCATACACATGCAGGGTCTACTACTGGCGGCAATATTACTTTAGCAGATGCAACTACAGGAACTTTGGCGGTAGGCAGAGGTGGGACTGGTGCTACCTCACTTACTGATGGTGGAGTCTTACTAGGATCTGCTACTGGTGCTATCACTGCGCTGGCAGTATTATCCGATAGTGAGATGATCGTAGGTAACGGAAGCACTGATCCAGTTGCTGAAAGTGGTGCAACTCTTCGAACTTCTATCGGAGTTGGAACAGGTGATAGTCCACAATTTACAGGAATAGAACTTGGACATGCTACTGATACTACTTTAACTAAAGCTAGTTCGGGCGATGTTAATATCGAAGGTAACATTATCTATCGTGCTGGTGGAACAGATGTTGCTGTAGATGATGGTGGTACTGGTGCTAGTTCTCTTAATAACTTAATTACACTAACAACTCATACTACCGGAGACTATGTTGCCACTATAACTGGTGGAACTGGTATTGATTCTAATGCAAGTACATCAGGCGAGGGAACAGCTCATACTTTGTCGATCGACTTGAATGAGTTGACAGAAGCTGCAATAGCCAATGGAGACTACCTTGCTTTCATTGATGCTAATGACAGTAATATTACAAAGAAAGAAGCTCTAGCCGATGTAGCTACACTATTTTCTGGTACTGGTCTAACAGCTTCAGGTAGTGTGATTGGAGTTGATGCATCTCAAGGACAGATTACAACTGTTGGTATTATAGGAGCTGGAACCTGGGAAGGTGACACAATAGCTGTTAACCAAGGTGGAACGGGAGCTACTAGTCTTAATGACTTAATTACTCTTGCCACTCACACTACAGGGGCTTATGTTGCTACTATAGCAGGTACAGCTAATGAGATAGAAGTTACTGGAAGTGGGGGTGAAAACGCTGGAGTTACAATAGGTATTCCAACTAACCCTACTCTTGGCGGGAATGTAACTGTCAGTGGGAATTTGACAGTTAGTGGTAGTGAAACTACAGTTAGTTCTACGACTATAACTGTAGCTGATTCGTTGATATCTTTGGCTCCTGCTAATGAAACTAATGCTTTGGATCTAGGGTTCTACGGTACATATAGAACTAATGGAACTGATCTTTACACGGGACTGTTTTGGAATGCAGATGCTTCTAAGTATGCTCTGTTCCATGCAAACCAAGCTGAACCAACTACAACAGTTAATATAAGTGGCACTGGTTATACAGTTAGCACTTTGATTGCTAATGTAGAAGGGAACGTAACAGGTACTTCTGGGAGTACAACAGGAAACGCTGCAACTGCTACGGCTCTTGCAACAGGCAGAACTATATCTGCATCGGGTGATATTACTTGGACTTCAGCTTCTTTTGACGGAACAGGAAATGTTACAAGCGTTGCCGCCATAACTTCTGATGTAATTGTAAATGCAGACATTAAATCAGATGCTGCGATAGCTATATCAAAGACAGCTTTAGTTGCTGGCACAGGAATTACTTTAAGTACTAATACATTAAATGTAGATACTATTACTGCACTGGGAACAATTGCTACTGGAGTTTGGGAAGGAACTGATGTTGAAGTACTGCATGGTGGAACTGGAGTCTCGACGCTGACCGATAACGCCGTGCTGACTGGCACTGGGGCGTCTGCTATTACTGCCGAGAGTAACCTCACTTTTACTGGTTCCCTACTGACTGTCACGGGCGCAGTGACCGTAGGCGTCGAT